>P_1C_Sed_2_UnCtyDRAFT_1000413_pt1 | contig 13124 bp, 11 predicted proteins | sample Pon1CUnioCityCA_4_FD_10229 | JGI IMG/M metagenome (IMG submission 10229) | reverse complement strand
TTTTATCTCGACCGTTTTGTCGGGAAAGCGAATGGTCCCGCTCCACAAGCCGTAGACGCAGGTCCCGCCGGTTTTGAGGAGTCCCAGGTTGATGTCGGTCGAGCTTTCATGGAAGGGCTCGAGNACCAGGTCCAGCATCTCCGAGTATGATGTATAGACGTGCCATGGTTTCATCCAATCGCGGCAATCATACTCCCATACCAGGTCTTCCATGATCTTGTAAAGCCTGCCGTCTCTGCAAACGGCGTTTTCGTTGATGCCGGTCCCGGTGGTCCACTTGGCGCCCACATTAACGCCGATGGTCTCGCTGTCGCGGACCCCCTGAGCCACTCCCCAGTTCCAGCAGGAGCGGTAAGGCCACATGCCCCGGCCGAAGTCCTGTACGCCGTAACACTCGGCGGGGTCCATAATATACTCGTCTTCACCGATAATCACGGACCCCTCGCAAGGCAGGGTATTGTGCTTCGAGTTCATCTGGAACCGCTCCTTTGACCAGGGAACAACAATGTTCAGGGTCTCGTGTCCCTCGGGCTTTTCGATTTTGAAGTCGGCCCGCACTTTTTTGCCGCCGGCTTTAGCGCNGACGTCCACCTTGATGTACTCGCCGCGATGGTCAAAGGAATACTCGACCCCCGGACCTTTGAAATACACGCTCTTTTCGACCTGCTCGGGCATGTCCAGGCTGCCGCCGGGTTTTACCGCCATTGTCGAGCATGACTCTCCGCTTTTGAAGTCAACAAAGGAGACGGTACAAAAGGCCAGGTAATCGATGTCTGCCAGGGTCACGGAGAACACGAAGCCGGGACCGATCCAGTTCCAGAAGTTCCATTTTTTCTTTCGCGGCCAGTGTCCGGAGAGGTTGGCCCGGATATAGGGATGACGCGCCCAGCCCACGGCATGGGGATTAAGCTCGCCGTCCTCTTTGCATAAAAGCACGGGACCGGCGAGCTCCGGCTCGTGGTAATGCCGGACATAGTCCCCCTCTTCCATCTTCTCTTTCATGATGGGCATGTAATCGGGCGCGCCGGCAAGGGCCCTGCCGGAAAGCGCCACTCCCGCGCCGGCAAGGGCGCCCGTTTTTACAAAATCTCTTCTTCGCATCTATACTCCTCCTCTACCACACCCTCGGCACCAGCCGATACCTGGTGTCCGAGGCATAAGGCCTGTAGCCTTCAAGCTCCTGCAGCAAGGCCCTGTCTTCCCTTGCCGTCCTATAGACAAAAAGAAGTATCAGAATCAATGAAGCCGCAAGTCCCCACCAGGAGCCCAGCACCAGGGCATAGCCGATGGCGCCCAACATGGCCGCAAAATAGCCGGGATGCCGGACAAATCGGTACGGGCCCCTGTCGCAGACGCGGTGACTGCCGGAGTCGCCGATTACGACGGTGGCCTCGAAGTTCCGGTTTACAGCCATGGCCCACAACCCGAAAAACCAGGCCAGGGCATACAACAGAACGCCCGAAGAGACCACGACAGCGCCGGCACCGCTCCAGCCGTGCCTGCCCGCGTCAACTCCGCAAATTGCGGAGACGGCCAGGGAAAGCGGAACATAGGCGGCAACAAAGAACTTGTCAAAAGTCTTGGTCTCCTTTTGAATCACCCTGCCCCTCCGGTTGATAAGACCGGGGTTATACCTTTGCAAGACCACGGCCTGAATGACCTGGAAAACAATGGCCAGGCCAAGCACCAGCCAGGCATTGAGCCAGAGCCATTCTCCGGCAAAGACAAGGAGCACTGTAAAATGGACGGCCACCTGTAAAAGCTCGCGCAGGATGTATCTTACTCCCTGCAAGTCGAGGGGCGCCCGTCCTTGCGTCTGCCCAGGGTTTTCCATGTGCCTTTCCTTGTCCGGAAACATCGTTGTTTATGTTTTCCGCTCTCCTCTTGTGGGCCGGTTTTCATTATACCAGATTAATCGACCATGGCTCCAGCGCGGTGGGTTAAATTTAAAGAGAATTCGGATGGCGGCAACTTGTATTACCGGAGACGACAGCTATAATCGGTTGTGTAACCGTTGTTTGTAGCGCGGCGGTTGTGGCGTATCCGGCTTTGTGATATATTGGGGCATGGAGGGATAGCAATGATATCAGCAAGTGTGTTCGGTTTTTTCGGCGGTCTTGGCGCGTGGGAGATAGCGGCCATTATAATAGTTCTGGGTATGATTTTCGGGGCCAGCCGCATTCCTGAGATCGGCGCCAACCTTGGCAAAGGCATCAAGAACTTCAGGAAGTCCTTTTCCGAAGCTGAAGCTGATGATGAACAGCAGTCCAAGCAGCTCGATGAAGGGCAGAAGCCGCAGGAGGAGCAGACCAACAAAGAGTAGCTTAATTGCTTACCGGTCTTATAAAGTAAGGGAGGACGTCTGTCCTCTCTTTTTTGTTATTCAGGGCAACAGCAGATCGAGGGCGTCCCTGCCTTTCATCCCGATCTCGATGCCCAGTTTTGCGCCGCCTTCAGTCACGATGTCCACCCTGCCTTCCAGAAGGTCTTCCGGCTCGATGTAATGCTTCTCCGGCGTTCCCCTCAAAAAAGCGCCGGCATAGTTCTCCTTGTCGAAGACCTCCGGGTTGAAAATGGCGCAGCCCAAAACTCCCTTGTCGGTCAGGATGTAACAGAACTGGCCCGCGTCCCACTTGGCGCTAACGCCCAAGGCCTTTCCGTCCGCCATCGCCCTTACGCTTACGTCACGCATTTTTCGGACCTCCGACGGCAAACCGGCATAATGCAGCCCATCTTACTGCGGGCTTTTTCAGACTCTTCTTCAGGCGCACCGCATGATAAAAGAACAGCCGATGAGTATGGCGATGATGCCGCCGATAAGCAGCTTCTTGCCTACTTCTCCCCTCCGGTCGACGGGGTCCACCAGGCTTTTCAGCCGCAAAGCCGGGCCCTTCGGCTCTCCCCCCGACATCATGCTCATCAGGTTGACCACCTTCATGATCGACTCGGGATGGACCCGGTAAATCCATATACCAAGACCCAATACAATCAGACCGACAAGCCACAAAGAATTGCCGAGACAAATCCCTATCACACTGAAAAGCCAGCTAAACATCTTTCCTTCTCCTTTTTTGGAAACCTGCCTGCCCGGCCGTAGATTGGCCCGGGCGTTTTTCTGCCGCTATTATTTTTTTAACAGGCACTTCTCGCTCAAGGCGCCCTTGTTTTTATACTCCATGAACAGTCTTCCCCACTGTGACTCCTTTTTCCAATTCTGGTATATCTTGGACTCCTTAAGTGGCCAGTGCACGTAATCGTGGTTGAACTCGGACACGAAGATGGGAATGTTGACGAGCCATGTTTTGAAGATAAGGTCCTGGAAGACCTTAGTAGGCCCGTACCAGGACAGCCATGCCAGGAACTTGTGGAAGTTCCTTCCCACCTGGAACCCCCAGTCGGTCCCGTCGATGGAATCACCGACGATTTCGATCTCGCGGGGGTCTCCGACTCCCAGCTTGTCTTCGTGGGCCAGGCGGATGTAGTCGATGCTCAGAGGATCAAATCCCATCATTTTGGCGGAGACGGCGTCAATGGCCACCTGGTCAGCGGAGGCCAGGATGACGTTCTTTTCATAAGGCGTCATGGTACGGGGCCCCGGTCCGTTGCCTGCGGTGGTGCCGTCCATGACCGCGAAGATGCCGGGATGGATTTCTTTCTGTATGGCCAGAAGGTCCACCAATACCTCGTGGATCCAGGTGTGGGTGTAGTGGCGATGGTTGTAGAGAAGCCCCCCGAAAGCGTTCTTCATGGCGCCGGTGGTGGTGGTGTACATGTGGCACTTAACGGTGGGAAGATGGACGATGTTCTTGCCGGGGAAAAAGTCGGGCACCTCGATGCCTTCGGGGTAGATGTGGTCCAGGGCCCGCATCCGGGCCTCCGGCTTGTAGGGCACCCACTTCATGTCTTCCGTCTTGTAGTTGTATTTCACCGGCACGTCATAGCCGTTAAAAAGGGGAAGGTAACAGTTTAAGTCCTCGCCCTTGTTGGTGTTGATGACCACCGTCTCGTTCTGCACGCAGACCAGGTCGGAAAATCCGTGCTCCCGGAGGCCGAGGATGGTACCCTCAAGCTGCCAGGGTGTGGTGTTGGCCGAAGGCATCGGATAATGCCAGGAAATGTTGTCCTTCAGTATGGTGGGGGTCCCCTGTTCAAGTGAGGACTCGACTCCGGCAAGAGACAGAAGACGCTCATAGTCGGAAAGAACGCTCTCCGGCCGGGTAAACAACACCGCTACTTTCGATTTGGACATGACATCTCCTTTAAACTAAGGCAAGCCGGCGCTGAAGCGCAAAAAAACGTCCCCCCACGAAGCATTCCGCCGGTAAATCTTGGCCTGCCACTCACTTTTTATTCACCGGCTTCCGACTTGTCCGTTGCAAGCTTGCCAGGATAAAAATATTAGCAGACAGAAAACCATTGGTCAATTTCGCGGAGTCTTCAATCCTGATATTTATATTTTATATTCATGGACTTCCATCGGCCTTCTTCTTCAAGAAAAGCGGGGCACTTCACGGACGCCGATGTAAGGTATTGAAACAATTACACTATTTTCCATGACCATCTATTGTATGCTCTGCAGTTTTACAGGATGGTTCTGCAAGACGGACGGTCCCGGCGTTCCGAAAGAATCGTCAGCACCTCCACACAAAAAAGTGGTCCTTGCAAGTTCTTGACAAGGGTTAGAGAGTGATTAACTTGTTTTTAGCGAAAATTAAAGTTAGGCCGCATATTTTGGGCGGTCAAGGCTATAAGGCTAGGAGGTATAGTTATGGGCAAGATTATCGGAATCGATCTGGGGACCACTAACTCGGTCGTATCCATTTTGGAAGGCGGAGACCCCAAGATCATTACGAACGAAGAGGGCGGACGGACGACGCCCAGCGTAGTAGGATTCACCAAGGAAGGTGAGCGGCTGGTGGGACAGATAGCGAAACGGCAATCCATCACCAACCCGGAGAACACGGTGTCCTCGATTAAACGCTTTATGGGTAGGCGCTACAACGAGGTCTCGGAAGAGCTGAACATCGTTCCCTACAAGGTGGTCCAGGAAACGGACAACGTAAAGGTCGAAATCAAGGACAAGAAGTACTCTCCTCCGGAGATTTCGGCGATGATCCTTCAGAAGCTGAAGAAGGCGGCCGAGGACTACCTTGGCGAAGAGGTCACCGAAGCCGTTATCACGGTGCCGGCTTACTTCAACGACAGTCAGCGTCAGGCGACGAAGGACGCGGGCAAGATCGCGGGCCTCGAGGTCAAGCGTATCATTAACGAGCCCACTGCCGCGGCGCTGGCTTACGGACTGGACCAGAAGAAGGACACCACCATTGCGGTGTTCGACTTTGGCGGCGGCACCTTTGACATCTCCATCCTGGAGGTCGGCGACAACGTGGTCGAGGTCAAGGCCACCAACGGCGACACCCATCTGGGCGGCGACAACCTGGACCAAAAGGTCATTGACTGGCTGATAGCCGAGTTCCGCAAAGAGACCGGCGTTGACGTATCCGGCGACAAGATGGTTGTCCAGCGATTAAAGGACGCCGCGGAAAAGGCCAAGATCGAGTTGTCCACCATGATGGAGACCAACGTCAATCTTCCGTTTTTGACGTCCACTGAAAGCGGTCCCAAGCACATGGACATCAAGATCACCCGCTCGAAGTTCGAGCAGTTGGTGGAAGACGAGATCATGCGCACCAAGGGCCCCTGCGAAAGCGCCTTGAAAGACGCCGGCCTTAAAGCGGGCGACATTGACGAGGTGGTCCTGGTAGGCGGTTCGACACGTATACCCAAGGTGCAGGAGCTGGTCAAAGAGGTCTTCGGTAAAGACGCCCGCAAAGGCGTGAACCCCGACGAAGTGGTGGCAATGGGCGCGGCCGTGCAGGCAGGCGTACTGGCAGGCGACGTAAAGGACATCCTGCTTCTGGACGTGACCCCCCTGTCGCTGGGTGTCGAGACATTGGGCGGAGTGATGACGACCCTTATTCCCCGCAACACCACCATTCCGACCCGCAAGAGCGAGACATTCACCACTGCGGCCGACAACCAGACCTCGGTCGAGGTCCACGTGCTGCAGGGCGAGCGTCCCATGGCCAACCAGAACCGGACCTTGGGAAGGTTCCATTTGGTGGGGATTCCACCGGCTCCGCGCGGCGTGCCGCAGGTCGAAGTCACCTTTGACATTGACGCCAACGGAATAGTCAACGTCTCGGCCAAGGACATGGCCACCGGCAAGGAGCAGGCCATAACCATTACCGCGAGCTCGGGCTTGAGTGAAGACGACGTCGAGAACATGGTGAAGGAGGCCGAGTCCCACGCTGAAGAGGACAAAAAGCGCAAGGAGGCCATCGAAGCCAGAAACCAGCTTGACAGCTTGATCTACAACACGGAAAAGACCATCAATGAAAACCGCGACAAACTTCCCGCCGAGGAAATCCAGGCGGTGGAAGCGGCAATAGACCAGGGCAAACAGGCCATGGAAGGCGATGACGCCGAAGCCATGAAAAAGGCTTCCGACAACATTCTTCAGTCCTCTCACAAGATCGCGGAACTGCTCTACAAGCAGCAGACCGACCAGGGACAGGCGGCAGGGGCGCAGCCTCCTCCGGGAGAAGAAGCGTCCGGCGAGTCCGGAAGCGGTGAAGGCGACGTGATCGACGCGGAGTATGAGGAATCGAACTGAAAAAGGTAATTCGACATGCCCTTTAGAAGATGGGACCCGTTTCAGGACCTGATAGCCCTTCATCAGGCAATGTTCGGAGAGGGGCCCGGCATGGGACTGGCCCAAAAGGACGGTACCGTGTGGGTCCCTCCCGTGGACATATACGAGACCAGTAAAGCATACGTCATAAAGGCGGAGCTGCCCGGAATCGACCCGGACAAGATAAAACTCGAGTACCGGGACAATAAGCTCAATCTCATCGGCGAAAAAGGCAACTCCAGAAAGGGCGACGTTAAACACCATCAGGTGGAAAGAATTTACGGGCCCTTCAAAAGGACGTTCCTGCTGCCCGAGTTCGTCTCCTGTGACGCCATCGAAGCAAGCTATGAGAAAGGCGTCCTCCAAGTGGTGGTCCCCAAAAGCCCCCACGATACAAACCAATGCATTACCGTGAAAACCGGATTATAAAAAACGGACTGTAAAAAACAAGCAAAGGCCGGAGCCAAACACTCCGGCCTTTGCTATTGCAAGGGCTTAAAATTTTAAGTTCCCCCCTTTTTCATAATTCCTGAAATCTTCAGTTGCGGACCACATCAAAGTTTTGGTTCATCCGGTTTTGAATTACTTTTGATGCAGGCAACCATTACTTATGGGGCGGGGAAAAAATGGAGGTCCCGGGTGCTGGATATTCCAGGCAACTTGCTGGCCGCCGCGGGTCTCGTCACAAGAGGCAAAAGCCATTTTTCTACCTCCCCATAAATCAAGCCTTGCACAATCCTGAAATTCGTAAAGGACCGAGACCCAGCTTTGCAGGGCGGGCCATACATAGGCCCTCCTTGACCAATTTCAGACTTGTGCCAAAAGAGACACAATGCGAGTACCCTTTAGTCGGATTAACCTTATTTAAGTGGACATGATACATCAATAATGCGTGAGCACAGTACAAGATGGAAAAGAGAAGTCTGCATTTTTCCGGAAAATTTCCGATGAAAACTTAATTATAAAGATCTGACCCGGAAAGGATAGTCATGGACATATTAATGAAAGAGTCTCTTGGCTGACTTCTATTGAACGCTCTTGCATCCCGGTCGAGCGCTTGGCCAATTCTTCCCTCCACGTATTCCCGGGCCTGGGCCTTGGCCTGCTCTACCTGCTCGGTGGTAAAAAAAGTGTCAGCCGGTCCGGGCCTGCCGCACATTGGACAGAAAACCTCCTCGTCCCGGAAAAGGTCCGTCCAGTCCTGCCCGAGCACCTTGAACTGGAACATGCATTCTTCCTCCGGGCACTCTTTATCAATGTAGCCTTCTTCATCAAGCTCGATATCGAATTTCAATTCCATTTCGCCGTCCAAGTTTCCCAGTTCTCTCAAGATATTTTCGAACATGTCCGAGCCTCCAAGCATTATCTCATTTCATCCATTGCGAGATGATGGATATGAATTTATCCCAACCGATCACAATAGCCACGATGGCGGCGAAAAATGTAGCAACAGCCGCAATTCCAGAGAAAAAGGAAAACACTTTTCCTCTCACAATTCTCCCTCTAAGTTCCGATGAAATACCGCCAGCCTCGCTAAGTATGGTAAGGGGAAGTTCCATCAGCCATGCTATACCGCCTCCAAACCATACCAACGGATTGAACAGTCTTTTGCGCTCATTTTCGAGCAACTCTTCTCGTGAGCCAATATGCCGGCGTAAACATTCGTCCACTGCCTGGATATGGAAAATCTGACTTTCTTGAGAAAACGAGCTAAATGATAACATCCCATTGTGAAATATTTTGAGAATCTCAGGAATAAAATTCAAGATTATAGGGACGTTCGTAAGATAGGCGTTTTCAAAGGGCCTCCGATAGTGTGTAAGTCCGGTTGTTCCAAGCTCAATCTGCACGACTTCTGACTTACTTAGTAGCCAGTTGTAAATGGCTTGATCTTGACCGCCTCCGTTGCACCATTCTATGAATTTATTGAGGAACTCTTTCATCAATTCAAGCCGTTTGATCAAGGACTGAAGAAATAAGTATTGTCTTACAGCGCCGATTGCAAGCAGCGCGGCGAGGGCCAAAACTATGTACCAGGTGCTCATTTTGAATTCCTTCGGCCTTAGTTATTCCCCTTGTTCTTTCTCATCCTTCTTCCCCTCGATCTGCTTTATGATCCTGTCGAAGTCGCTCTCGAACACGCGATCCTGGACGACGCGGAATTTTTCGAACTCGCTTTCGGCGAAGTCTTTGGCGATTTCGGCTGAGACCTTGCCGCTATCCTTAAGTACGTCGCGTTCGCCGAGTTCGAGGAAGGCGTCGAGTCGTTTGGCCCAGTCCTCCATGGTCATGGGGATTCTTCTTGTGGCCATGTCCTCGGCCAGGTCGAGGTAGGCGTTTACGATGCGGCCCAGGGACTGGAGTTCTTCTTTGGTCAGGTAGTTCTTGGCCACTATGGCGTCGGGCTTTTGGACCTTGCCGTCCGGCGCTTTTTCCCAGCTTGTGAGTCCCATGTGGGGTTTTTCGCTGTCGGCGCGTTCCATTATAAGCTCGGCCGCGGTGTGTCCGTGGATGGCGAAGTGGAGCTTGTTCTGGACCTTGGCGAAGAACTCGCGGGTGGTGGGCGCGTCGGGGTTGTAGTCCACTGCTGTGGCGTAGATGTCGGTGATCTTCTGGTAGAAGCGGCGCTCGCTCATGCGGATTTCCCGTATCTCCTCGATGAGCCGCTCGTAATAGTCCTCGCCCAGGTACGAGCCGTTCTCCAGGCGCTCCTTGTCGAGCACGTATCCCTTGATGGCGAACTCGCGGAGCACGCGGGTTGCCCACTGCCTAAACTGGGTGGCGCGCTTGGAGTTTACCCGGTAGCCCACCGAAATGATGGCGTCGAGGTTGTAGAAATTGGTTTTGTAGTTCTTGCCGTCGGCGGCAGTTGTTAAATATTGTTTAATAACTGAATCGGGAGATAGTTCTCCGGTTTCAAAGACTTTTTTCAGATGGACGTTGATGTTGGCCACGGTGACGTCAAAGAGTTGGGCCATCATCTTCTGGGTTAGCCAGACTGTTTCGTCCTCGTAGCGGACCTCAATGCTCTGCTCGCCGGCCTGGGCGGTGAAGATGAGGAATTCCGCCGTGCTGTTTCGGATCAGCTTTGTCTTGTCGTCATTTGTCAAAGCCAAGCTCCTTTAGGTACCCCTTCATTTCCTTCCTGGTCTTTTCCAGGTCGGCTTCGAGTTTCTCGAAGTTTTGGGGTCTGATCTTTACAATTAAATTTATTTTGGAATTTTTATTTAATAATCTTCAACGGCCTGTCCGTATTGTGCTCTATTCTGACATCCTCGATGCATCTTTCTCCCTTAAATCTCCATCCCATTGTTAATACCCTCTCTTCTACCACACCCGCTGATGAAAGTCAATAGGAAAATGTATAGGAAGTATTTATAGTATGTTTTTTATATGTTTCAGGGTGGCGAAACTCGGGAGAAGGTGCGGACAAGTGGCCGGCAGGGTCCCTTAGAATGGTTACTTCTTTCTTGTCAAGCGCCGTGCCTTACCATCCTGCGGCTTGGGCCGCCCGCATAGCAGAGCTATACGGGCCACCCGGACATCTCCATCGGTGGACGATGAGTCGGGCTTACGCCTTCCCCAAAGCAATTGTGGAAAGCTGTAAATCCTTGTTCATTTCTTTTTCTTCATCGCCCGGCCTATCAGGACCAGGACCACGACAAAAACAACCGCGGCCGCCGCAATCCCGATTAATATGTAAACAAAGTCTCCGTCTTCCTCTATCTTTTCATACTTAAAGGAAAGTCCGGGCGACTCGTTCATGATGATCAGCTTGCTGAAGCGGAAGGGCTTGCCGCGAAGGGGCACGTTGAACTTTACGGGCAGCATTCCGCGGGGCCTTTGCCTGACCGTGCCGGTCATGGGTGATGACGGCGCCGGTTTCACCGCTTGCTGCCGTACCTGCTCGACTATCTCTTTTTCCATCTGTGCCTGCCGGTTTATGGCCCGCTTGGATGATATTCCTATGTCGGACTTGATGTGAAAGGCCTCTTTATCTTCGACTTTTTCATCTTTGGTCCTGTCTTGCTGGGGGGCGTCCATCTTTTCGATTTTTTCGAGGTCGCCTTCGAAGTCCTCGTACTCGTAATGGGGCGGCAGATACAAAGACAGGAGCATCTCCGATGCCGGGATGTCGGCTTTGGGAAGCACCATGCGATGCGCGCCGTCCTCTTCCATGTCCTCCACCGGAGCGTAATAGATAAGCTCGACCGTAAAGCCGGCCCTTTTTTCGGCGCCGGACTTTTTAAGCGGCAACAGCACCTGCCCTTTTTCGTTGCGGGTCGGCTTTACCGGCTCGTCGTCCAGATAGGCGCTCCACACCTCTGCCTTTTGGGGAAGGTCTATCTTTACGTATTGTTTCTTGTTGTTCCTGAGCTCGTAGATGATCCGCGTCACCGATTTGCCGTCGTTGGTAAAAATGGTGACCAGGTTGATGATGTCAATGGCCGCGTTTAAGACCTCGACCTCTTGGTGTCGCTTCACGGTAATGTCTGCGCCATAGGGATGACGAACGTAGCGGAAGGCGTAAAGAAGCGGGTAGCCGGCTTTGTTCTGCAATGTTCCCGGTATCTCGGTCACGTCGAGAGGCATGAGGTCCTCTATTTTCTCGACTTTTAATTCCAGGCTGGCGCTGGTCAGGACCGCGATATGGCCGGTCTCCCGTTCCACGCCCCGGGTCTTGATTTGCGGCAGGGAAACCATGCCTGATGCCGTATTGCGCTGGCTCTCCAGGTCCAGGGAAAGACCGTAGCTTCCCTTTACCTCGTAGCCGGCGTTGACCTCGAGTACGCCGTCCTTTACCTGCCAGCCGGCAACGCCTTTGCCCGTGACGTCGATGACCTCGTAGCCTCCGCCTATCTCGATCTCGAAGCCGGTCACCGGGTTGTGCTTCACGTCATAAGAAATATCCACTTCGGCAGTGGTCACTTCGTCCGCAATGGTCAGCAGGGTCTCCGTCTCCGAGTAGACCTTGGGCGGGACCTCCTCCTTTTCCTCGCCGGCGGCCTCCGGAGCGGGCACCGAGTAATCGACCCGAATCTCGCCTATGGTGCCGGAAACAGCTTCGACCACGGTCTCTTTGTCTTTCTCTTTGCGGTCGATTATTACCGCCCGTGAGATGGCGATGTCGGAGAGCTCGGCGGGCGCAGTCAGCTTGAACTCCGCGCCGGGGACCGGAAAGAGCGGCACTGAAAAGGAGTTACCCCCCGGTTTTTGCGGCGCGGCCACCGTGTGCCGGACCATGACTTTGCGGGGGCCCGGGCCTTTCAATAAAAGCATGATCCTGCCGGAGTCCTCTTTTAAAAGGCCCTGTTCGCCGTCCACCATGACCCGGTTGATCCCGCTCGAGTTGCGGCCGAGGTGCACCGAGACCCAGCCGTCGGCAAGCACCTCCAGTCCGTAAATGGCCTTGATCTCGGCAAAGTCCTTTTTGATGTCAATCTCGAAGAAAGCGTCGTGCAGGGAATAGTCGGCAGGCGGTGGGGGCGCGTCCTGCGGCTCTTCTGCCAGGTACTTATCGAGCATCTTTTCGAAGTCCGTCCATAACAGGATAACCTTGCCGCTTTCCAGGTCGGGAAGTTGCTTGGACGCGGCCCAACCCGGAGCCGCCGCCGCGATTAACAGGGCCGCAAAGATCATCGCCCTTTTCATTTCGACACCTCCTGCGCCCGGGCCCTGCCCCGTTTTTCAGCCCGCATGATGAGCAGTATCAAAAGCAGCAACAGCAGAAGGGCGCCTGCCGCTAACAGGACCAGCCTGACCTTGGGCCAGACCACTGAGGGCTTGTCATAGCTCAAGGTCACCGAGTTTTGCTCGCCTTCCTGGACCACCGCCTTGTAAAACTCGAGGACCGCTCCTGACTCCGGCAACACGAAGCGGACGGGCAGAGAGACGGGCGTATATGCCTGCTTGCCTTTGTATTGGCGGATGTTGGTTGACTTGACGCTTTGTTCAAAATTGCCGGACATTTCAAAGTTCCCCAGCTCGTTTTCCACTTTTCTCATGAAGTTGTCGAAGCCCATGACAGTTTGCGCACCCGTCTCTTTCTCCTGGAGCGTGGCCTCCTCGACCTCGTAGCCGAAGTCCGCGGGAGCATAGATTTTCCATTGGATAAGGTTGGTCAGAAGATCGGTATAGGGGGCGGCAAGCTCGAGTACGCCCTTTTTTTCACCCAGCTCGGCGAGCTTGACCATGTAGATTATCTCGACCTGGAACGACCTTGCCTTGCCCGTGTTTCCCGACGACTTTTCAAGGGGCACCAGTATGTTCCCGTTTTTATCGCGGGAAGGCCGGACCGGCGCCCCCTCCAAAAAGGTGGAAAAGAGGCGTGCGTTTCGAGGAAGGCCGACCCTGACAAATTGCTCGCGGTTGTTCCTGATGGTGTAGACGGCCCGGGTCACGAACTCGCCTTCCCGCGACACAAAGCTGG
>P_1C_Sed_2_UnCtyDRAFT_1000410_pt1 | contig 13175 bp, 10 predicted proteins | sample Pon1CUnioCityCA_4_FD_10229 | JGI IMG/M metagenome (IMG submission 10229) | reverse complement strand
GGGGCGGTCCTGGCCATAATCGAAAAAGAGGGCAGGGGCGCTTTTAACGTGGCGCCGCCGGACACCGTTACCCTTCGGGAGGCCATCGAGCTTGCGGGCCGGAAGGCGCTCTATCTTCCCGACATAGTAATGGAACTACTGGCGCGGGCGTCCTGGTACCTCGAGCTTCCTCTTTTAAAGGCGCCGGCTTCTTTCCTGGACTTCATGCGATATCCTTGGGTCCTGGACAGCAGCAGATTACGGGACGAGCTGGGATACGAGTTCCGCTACTCGACGCGGGAGACCTTCGAGATCATGGTCCGCAACAAGGGCATTGTAAAACATTAAAGAAAATAAGCGGACGCTCTCCGTCGCGGAGCCGGAGCAAAACAGCGTGAAGCCGTCATCCTTCCTCTTCCGAGTAGCAGAGTTCATCGGGAAAGTAGCGGTAATGTCCGATGATCTTCCACTTTTCGAGAACGTTGTCTTCAGTGGGCACCGGCGGGAAGTGGTGGATAACCAGGGGAAGGCCGTTTTCCGCTTTTCGGTCGGAGATGATACCGATATGAGAGGGGATGGAGTTTTCCAGAAGATCGAAGACCACTATGTCGCCGGCCCGCCACTGGTCAAGGTTTTCCTTTGCAGTGGAGACGGTCAATGATTTGCCGTGCCTTTTGAAAAAGGTCATCAGGTTGGGTACGCGCCGATGGTCGATATTGGTGTCGGGTCTGGTCTGCTCGTAGAGTTTTCGGGCGGGATAGGCGCTGAAGTTCTTTTTCATGTCTTTATGGACGAGTACCTGCAAATCGATGTTCAACGCCCGGTAGGCCCGGACCACCAGATCGGAACATACCCCGACCCTTCCGCCGGGGTCTCCCGCGGGATAGCCTATCTTTCTATAACTGCCGTCATAGCGGCAGGGCATTTTGACCCATACCCGGGCAGCGCGCACCAGGAAAAGATGGGGCGGGGTGTCTTCGTATTGGGCGACAGAGGCAACACAGACAGCGAGCATAACAGCGGCCAACAGAGCGGGGAGGGTTTTCTTCATGGTTTTTCTTCTCTCACTTTTACAAAATGTCAGCGTAGTGTTTTGTCAAATGCTTTTTGGGGAATCAAAGACAGTCGTGCGGGCGGCTTTAGTTGCGACTGAAGTCGCCTGCAGGTAACTTATAAACTTTGATGTGGTCCGCTACCAGTCCGTTCGTTCCGGACAGGACAATTCGTGCCTTCATTTTTCTACTATGGTAAACCACTTTTGGTAATTTTTTATTTTGGCGGTCAGGATTTTTTCGAACATGCGCTCGAGAAGTCTGGTCATTTCGCCGGGAGCTTCCAGCTTTACGTCTTCCACCCTGCTGATGGGCCATATCTTGACCACTGAAGAGGTGAAAAAAGCCTCGTCAGCTTCCAGGAGTTCCTGCGGCCTGACCTTTTTCTCGACCACGTCCAGGTTGGCGTCGCCAGCCAACTCGAGCACCGACCGCCGGGTGATCCCCGAAAGGATAGTGTCCAGTTTGGGTGTTTTCAACTTGCCGTTCTTGACAAGGAACAGGGACTCGGTGGCGCCTTCGGCAATGTGTCCTTTAAGATCGAGCAGCACGGGAGCGGTGAACCCCTTTTTAATGGCGTCCTGCTTGGCCACCATGCCGCCCAGGTAATTGGCCGCGCACTTGCACTCCACCGGCACGGTACGGGGGTCGATCTTTCTCCAGTCGGAAAAGCAGACCTCGGCGGGACGGCGCTCCGATTTTTTAAAGCGCTCGGCTGAAAGGTCCTTTTGCAGGTCAACTACAAAGACGCCCACCGAGACCTCGGTGTTGCGGGGCACCACTTCGAACTCGACTCCGCCGTAGTAGCAGATCAGCTTCAACATGCCTTGCAGGACGGAGTTGGCTTGCAGGGTCTCCTTTACGGCGTCCTTCATTTTGGCCGCGGAAAGGGGAAGCTTCATGTGGATCATCTCCGCGGACCGGAAGAGCCTTTGGATATGGTCGTCGAGCCTGAAGACGGCCGGCCCTTTATCGGTGTTGTGAAGGCTCATGACCTCGAAGACTGAGGACCCCCGCGTGAACGAGTGGCTCATGAGGGGCACCTGGGCCTTGTTGAAGGGCATCAATTTTCCGTCGATCCAGACCTTGCGGCGCGAGAGCATTTTTCGCTTTCTCCTTTCAGCTTAGAACTTGAGAGACCCGGAAACAGTCTCCTTCTGGCGCACGTCGTGTCCCTTGATGTTATAGGTCGCGTCGTATTTCAAACTGTAGGTGGTGGTCCCGCCCTGGACCACGTCTCGAATCCACTCCGGAGCGCTGCGAAGGTCAAGGTCCACCGGTACGACAAGCTCGCCGGCCGACTTCTTGGCCACGCTCTGGTTTTGCATGCTGCCGGATGCGAAGTTTTTGTCCTTGACGTCAAGGTCGTAACGGAGCTTGGGTATTTTCAGGTCGAAGACGTTGGGGTTTTCAAGGTCGATCTTGAGCTCGACGGTGGCCTTTTCAAATGTCAAGGACTTCAGTCTGGCCTTGACCTGCCGGACGCGAGGAGCGCGGACCACCGGGAGCTTGCCTTTCGCTTTGTAAGGAATGGGAATCTCTCCCCACGGAGACTTGACGCGGACTTCACCTTCAACGCGGTAAGGAAGGTAGTCCTTGCCCGCCGAGTTGTCGTAGACTTTCTTCAAGTCTTCGTAGTTGACATCGACCGGTATCTCGAAGAGCGCCTCGTCGTAGGGACGAACATCAACACCCGACCCTGTCTCGCCGCGGGCAAGACGGCTGCCGGAAAGCTCGAAGTCGTAGTCCACCCCGGATAGCTCCGCCCGCAGGGGTGTGGGGTTGTCGATCGCAAGTACGGTAAGAAAAGAAACGTCCCGGGTCGAGATACGTTTTAACAACACGTTTTTGACCTTGATCTCCGGCTGCTTGAAGAGCTTTTCGAAAAAGTTCTCTGCGCCGGAAAGCGCCGGCACCGCGAGCAAAGCAGCGCAAAAGACCGAAAACACCGTTACTGTTGCAAATCGTTTTTTCATGTCCCTCTCCTTTTAAATAACATAATATCAGAGTCCCGCCCGAGCTTCCAGAAACAGGGGCGAATCGCAAGCAAGTATCGGATGAAAGCGGGCGGTGTTTGAGGGGGAAATGAATATCGCGTCATTTTTCAGAAGACAGCGGTCCTACGCTTTTCAATCATTCTTCGGAGGATTGTCAAGCCCCGTCTATACAGCGGAAACAGGCTTATTACCGGTTTTTTATGGTCCCGTACTTCTCGAACTCCTCGGAGGCCCACTGCTGCACTTGGGGGTCCAGCCCTATTGATTCTTCGTCCTCGTAAAAACCCGCGATATAGCCGCCCCGTCCCTTCCAGAGCTTGTCGAGCATTTCACGGACCTTTTCGCGGATGGTCTGTTCATCGTTGGTCTGGAGTGTCTTCTGGATGTCCACCGGGCACCAGAAGGTGATTTTCCCCTGTTTCTGGAACTCGGCAAGATTGTCGATGCCGTAGAGGTCGGGCTGGTCGAACTGGAGAAGTTGGACCCCTGCTTTCATTACCCCGGGGATGATGGGGGCGATGTGTCCGCAGGAGTGCATGAACACCCGGATGTTGTTCTCGCGGGCGATGTTGCAGAGCTTTTGATAGCGTGGAAAGAACTCCTTGTACCACAGTTTGGGGTTTATCATCAGGTTGTGCTGGGTCCCCCAGTCTTCCAGGAAAAACACGCTGTCCGCACCTGCCGCGGCATAGTTCACGATCATGTCGGCAAGCACCTTGTCCACCCGGTCGTGGATGCGGGAGACGGTTTCCGGGTGAGTAATGAGGTCCATAAGGTACTGGTCGAGCTTTCGAAGTTTTCTGGCGATATTGAACGCAAATCCCGGCATGAGCCCCATGACCCACTTGTGGGGATTTTGGGAGACGGCCTCTTTTACGCATTTATAGTCTTTGGGGTCCGAGTAATCGGGGAACTCGTAGGTGTCGATGTCGGAGAGGCTTTCCAGTACGCCTTTTTTGACCTCGCCCTTCGAGGTCCGGTCAAGACGCTGCCAGACGTTTCCCCACTCGTCAACCCGCTCCCAGTGGCCCGGCTCCAGCTCCTTCCATTCCGTAGCATGGGTCTTGGGAGTGCATTCCACGCCGATCATGTCCGGCTCGCCAAAGGTGTGCGCCACCCTCTCCGGGCCTTCATAATCCAGGGTCCTTCTCACGATCTCCTTTGAGTCCATCAACAACTCCTTGTTACTTCTTTTCAAACCACACTGCTCTTTTTATCCGGCGATAAGAAACATCGCGTAAATAATGGCGGCAACGAATGCCCATCCCACCAGAAAGCCGATGGTCGCAGTACGGGAGGGGCGGGGAATCTCCAGGCCCCATCTTGAAATCAGGTTGTTGGCAGGCGCCGGCGCCACTCCGTCGGGCAGTCTGCAGGGTCCTTTCAGCTCTTCGCCGGGTTGGATGGGCGTCCGGGTGAGGGCGTAAAAGTCCTCCAGTTTTTCAGGCCCCACTTTTTTGGTGAAGAGGCTGACGACCACTCCCGTGACCAGGCCCGCGGTAAGATAAAAGATCATCTGCCACGGCAGGTATATCTCGGGTCCCTCGGCGCCGGAGACCACGAAACGCAGCGACTCCGCAAGGGGAAGCCCCGCGGCCATGTCCACGAAAACGACCCGGCTCGATATCCACCACGCCGCGAACGCCGTCAGAGTTGCTGCCCATGCTCCGGCCACCGTGGCCCTCCTCCAGAAAAGTCCCAGCCAGAAAGCAATGCCCATCATGGGAGCCAGCTTCCAGAATATCTCGATGCCCTGTACCACGTCGGGAAGCCAGAAGGCATAGACCACTCCGGCAAAAACCACCAGCAAAGACACGCCGCGGGCCACCCACAGATAATGCCTCTCCGACTTTCCCGATTTCAGGGGCCGGTAGATGTTTTCTGTGAAAAGGCCGCTGGAGGCGATCATAAAGGAGTCGCAGGAGCTCATCACCGAAGCCAGTAGAGCAGCAATGAACACGCCCAGCAGGCCGGGAAGAATCTTCGGCAGGAACTCTCCGGCCATCATGCCGTAGACCTGGTCGGGATGCACATCTTTTCCTACAAAGTAGACCACCGCGGCCAGGCCGGTAAGCGACCAGGCAATGGTGCAGACCCTTTTTACAAAGCTGCCGCCCATGGTGCCCAGGCGTCCTTCCATCTCCGTCTTGCCCGCGGCACAAAGGCCCAGGTTGTGGGGCTGTGTGACCCAGCCCACCAGCGCGTTCACGGCGATGACCAGGATGTAGAAAAATCCGATGTCGGAAGGCGCCACCAGGGAAAGCATCTCCGGGTCGGACACGGCTTTTTTTATGCCGGCCATTCCGCCGACCGCTTGCAGGGCGAAGGGCAGCAGCAAAAAGGAGAACACGATGGTCAGCAGTCCCTGCACAAAGTCGGTGACAATGGCGGCGGACAGGCCTCCTGCCACCCCGTAGACCACGAAGAGGACGGTCATGGCGAGAATGACGAGCTCGAGGGACACGCCTTCGCCGAGCACGGCGCTGATGACTTCTCCGGAGCCGCGCAGCATGGTCCCGATGTTGGTCGCAAGCTGCATCATGCCGACTACGGCGAATAGCATGGCCACGCTTGTCCCGTAGCGGGCCTGGAAAATGTCCGAGGTGGTGTTGGCCCGGAAGCGGCGCATGACCGGTGCGATGAGCCAGTAAAAGGGAGTGGGAAACAGCCACAGCCACTGGTACCAGATGCCGGAGAGCCCGTTGGTGTATGTCTTGGCGGCTACCCCCACCGCCTGGTCCGAGTGGGTGCCCGTGCCGAACGTGTGCATGATCATCATCGCCTTGCCGAAGCGACGCGGCATGATGAACTCGGCAAGGCCCTTGACGTGACGGGCCATGAAAACGCCGAGGGCCGTAATCCCGGCGAAGTACAGGACGAGAACAATAATGTCCGCAGTTTGCAGCATGAAGTTTTACAAGTGGCTTCTTACTGGGAGCTCTTTTACTCCACCACCTCGACCCATCCGTGGGGGTCGTTTTGGTTGCCGTACTGGATGCCGGTTATGGTGTCGTAGAGCTTCTGGGACAGCGGCCCCACCTCTCCGCCGTTGACCGTCACGGTCTGGTCCCCGTAAGTAAGGGACCCCACCGGCGAGATGACCGCTGCGGTGCCCGTGCCGAAGCATTCCTTCAGCGTACCGCTCTGGGCGGCGCGCATGACTTCATCAATGGAGATTTTGCGTTCGGTCACTTTCATGTCCCAGTCGCGGGCCAGTCGGATTACGCTGTCGCGGGTCACGCCCGGCAGGATGGTCCCGGTAAGCGGTGAGGTGATGAGTTCGTCTCCGATCAAAAAGAAGATGTTCATAGTGCCCACTTCTTCCACCCATTTCCGCTCCGCTCCGTCGAGCCACAACACCTGGGTGAACCCCTTGTCCTTTGCCTTCTCCGCGGCCAGGAGGCTGGCGGCATAGTTGGCCGGGGTTTTGGCTTCGCCCAGTCCTCCCTCCGCGGCCCGGATGTAATGGTCTTCNACCAATATCTTTACCGGGCTGAAGCCCTCCTTGTAGTAGGCGCCGACGGGGGAGAGAATGATAAAGAAAATATAGCGGTCGGACACGTGGACGCCGAGGAAAGGCTCGGTGGCGATTACGGTTGGCCGGATGTAAAGCGCGGTGCCGGGCGAAGAGGGCACCCAGCGCCTTTCCATGCTCACCAGGTCGTTGATGGCCTGAAGGTGGTCTTCGGGGTCGATCCTGGGAATGCAGACCCGGTCGTTGGAAAGGTTCATCCGGTCGATATTGGCGCGGGGCCGGAAGAGCTGGATACGGTCGCCGGTGTTAAAGGCCTTCAGTCCCTCGAAGGTGGCCTGCCCGTAATGGAGCATTATGGTGGCCGGGTCCAGGCTGAAAGGGCCGTAGGGCACGATACGGGGGGCGTGCCAGCCCTTGTCGGAGTGATAGTCCATTACAAACATATGGTCGGTAAAAACCTGGCCGAAGCCCAGGGTGTCGTCCGGGGGAGGAGTTCCGGGATTGTCGGTTTTTTGAACTTTAATGTCCAGAGCCATTTTTTATGACCTCCTTTACTGATAGTTCCGGCCCGCATTGTCCGGACCGCCCATACAATTTGAAACCGCCTTGCCCCGAATGTCAACACCGGCCCTCCTTCGAGGACCTTGGTTTGCCTTCCGACTTGAACATAAGACGGATATCCTGCTATGTTGTCTCCTGTCGATATAACGCATGAAGCGCCTGAACAAGCGAAAAAAAGCAAGGAGATTGACCATGGATTTCGAATTCCCGGAAGAGTACAAGGTATTGCGCGACAGCATCCGCAGGTTTGCGGACCGGGTCCTTATCCCTGCCAACGAGGAGGCGGAAAGGGAAGGCAAGGTCCCCGACCGTATTGCCGCTCAAATGAAGGAGATGGGACTTTTGGGGACCATGACGCCCGAAGAGTACGGCGGCATGGGCATGAGCAACGTGGCCTGCATGATCATTCAGGAGGAGTTGGCCCGCGCCAACCTGGGCTACGCCTTTTACATCAGCGGCAACATCGGCATCGGCACGCTGGGGATCGTCTATTTCGGAAACGAAGATCAAAAGAAGAAGTACCTGCCGGGGATGGCCTCGGGAGAGCTGCTTTCCTGCTTTGCCTTGACCGAACCCAACGCCGGCTCCGACGCGGCCTCCATCCGGATGAAGGCGGAGAAAAAGGGCGACAAGTACGTGCTTAACGGCATGAAGCATTACATCACCAAGGCCAACATCTCCGACGTCCATATCGTTGTTGCGGTGACCGACAAGGAAGCGGGCCGCAAGGGCATGAGCGCCTTCATAGTTGAAAAGGACACTCCCGGCTTCCGCATCGGCAAAATCCAGCACTCCATGGGCGTTGACGTCTGCCAGCAGTGCGAGATGATCTTCGAGGACTGCGAGGTCCCTGCCGAGAACCTTCTCGGCGAAGAGGGCCAGGGCTTCGAGATAGCCATGCGGGTTTTGGAGGAAGGCCGCGTTTCGCAGGGCGCCCGGGCCTGCGGGGTGGCCCGCCGTCTTATCGAGCTTTCCCGCGAGCACGCCCAGGTGCGGGTCCAGTTCGGCCAGACCATCTCGAAGTTCCAGGCCGTCCAGTGGATGCTGGCGGACATGGCCACCGAGCTCTACGCCATGAAGAACATGGTCTACGACACTGCCTGGCGTCTCGACCAGGGCGACCGCAACCGGGGCCGGGCCAGCATGGTCAAGCTTTTTTGCACGGAGGCAGTGGGCCGGATAGCCGACCGGGCGGTGCAGATTCACGGGGGCATGGGCTGCATGGAGGAGGCCCCCGTAGAAGGCATCTACCGGGAGGTCCGGGCCATGCGCATTTACGAGGGGACATCGGAAATCCAGCGCCTCATTATTTCCCGCGAGGTGATTAAGAACGGCATGCAGGTGCTGGGTTACGATTAAAAAAAATCGTACTTGAAAAAGGAGGGAAGAGAATGAGGATCATAATGGCGGCAATGATATTGGTCCTTGCGGCCTTGTCGTGGTCTTGTTCGGAAGACACGCCCATGGAGATGGTCAAGGACATCCGGCAGGGCCATTGCGAGTACATGGAGAGCGACTCCGACTACCGTGAATGTCTGGCCGAACTCGACAAAGCGGCGCGCAAGCATCCCGACGCGCCCTGGACGCAATGCGCGGTCGCCACTGTCCGGGGCACCCGCTACTTGAACAAGAACTCCGAGATGCTGACAAAATACATGCTGTCTCCGCCGGGGCCCCGGACTTGCGCCATGTACAAGTGGATGGAAGACCACCGGGCCGCCATGTTGAAGGCCATGAACAAGTGCCAGTCGCTGGGCGGAGCCCCGTGGATGAGCGGAAACGAATGGAAAGAGTANCGGAGGATGATAACGAGCATCGAGCCTCTCTCTGCCGTCAAGAACCGTTGTCTGGAAACGGCGCAGAAAAAGAAGCCTTAAAAATATAGGCTTTTTTCGCTGAGGGCCGGCGCTTGTTCACAATTGATTTTGTCATTTACAAAAGCAGTTTTTCAGTGCGGGCGGCTTTAGTCGCGACCGAAGTCGCCCGTACGCAACTTAAACTGTGATGTGGTACGCTGAAAAACTTGCCGGCAGGTCATTGGAAGATAAGATAGTTGCCCTTGCCGATGACCTGGGAGAGCACCTGTCCGTTTCCGGAGACCACTTTTACGAGCTTGAGGCCTTGGTTTAAGGCGGCCTCATGCATCTTTCGGAGCTCGGACTCCTTGTCGCTTTTTGACAGGCTGTCCCACGACGATTTGTCCACTTTTACTATCATCTCGTTATCAGCCTGCAAAACGTCGGTGACCTTCACGCTGAGAAAGGAAAGGTCCGTGTTTATCTTTTCTCCGTGGGAGCCCACCAGTCCCATTTCGGACAGCACATAGACGCCGGCGACGACGAGGATGAGCAAAGCCGCGGCAATCGCCAGAGGAAGCTTGATCTTGCTTTTCGACGAAGGTCCGGAGATTCCGGCAGAGGCGGGCTTGGGAGCTGACTGCTTTTTCGCTGCCTGTGTCTGTGCCTGCTCGCGGGCGGCCCGCTTTTCTTCAGCGGTGGGCCCGGCGGAGGATGACGTCATGGCCTTGCTGTAGTCGGCTTTCAGCCCTTCATATTGCTTGTTGAAGCGGTGCCAGGCGGCCTCCAGCGCCGCGGACTCGTTCTCGGCACCTTCCTGGTTCACCTCTTTCCTCTTGCCCAGGATCCTGGATATCAACTGGCCGAAGTTGCCCTGCAGCTTATAGACCGCTTTGAGCCATTCCTGGAGGGCTTTGGGGTCGTTGGAAACCGACGCGGCCCGGGCCGCGGAGCAGGCAAGGGCCAGCCCGTTGACGCGCAGCACCCATCCGGCAGCGGTTTCTTCCGCGCCTCCGGGCTTGAGTTCCTCCTCTTGTAAAAGGGAGCACTCTTCTTCGGTAAGCTGGAAGTCGGCGTGGAGGCAGATGTTGAGCTCGGGTACCTCAGATTGGAAGCCGCCCTTGGCATGCTCCAGTATGGTCCACTCCAGGTAAGGCCGGTCATGCAGAAAGCCGGCGAGGTCTGCGTACATGTTTTTCGAGGGGGGGGCGCCCTTATGGACCGCTCCTCCACTCTTTCCGGAAGGAGAAGGGGCTGCGGGCGCTGACTCGCCGGGGAGCAAAACCTGGATTTCCAGGTCGGCGCCTTCCTGCTTCAACTGTTGCAAAAGCTCGTATACCTCTTTTTCAGGTACGTCGAACTCGGTAATCATCCACTTGGCGAGGTCGCCGCTTTCGAGTTGTCCGTCCTTGTAAAAATATTGAGCGGATTTTTCACAGAGAATTTGGATGTTGTCCTGGCTTAAGAACTCCATACAGCGCGACTCGCCAAACCTTGACGCCAGCCAGTCACGGAGCTTTTCAGGGTCTGGGGGGGACATTTTTTACCTCCAGGTTTTGATACGTTGAAAAACACGGGGTCCGCCAAATAGAAAACCATTCGCCCTGGGGCTTTCCCGGCGGCCCGGATTTTTTCTTTCCAAACCTGCAGGCTTTCTGTCATCTCGCGCGTAACAAAGCTCTCCTGTAAGTACATTGACGTATATTTTACTTTAGGTTAACTGATATTAATAGCCGCGCAAGCTAAAAACCGTATTTTTCCATGAGGTCCACCACCAGCGCCGGCCAGGTAAAATTGGGCGCCCCTTTGCCTTGTCCCGTGCGGAAGTCGTAGAACTCGTGGAAGCCTTCGTTCTTGATAAAGCGTGCAGTGGAGCGGGCCACCTCGCGAGGGTAGCTCTTGTGGCCGTAATTTTCAGCAAGGCGTGCCGCCATCCAGCTCATGTTGGTCCAGATACAATGGCCGCGCCAGATCATCACGTCCTCCAACGGTATTGTCTCGCCCTCGAGCTCGGACTTCGAGTTGAAGGGCACCAGCCGTTCACCGTAAAAATGTTTCTTTGCGAGCAGGTTTTCGTTTATAAGCCTTTGTGCCTTTTCTTCGGACACCAGCCCGGTAAGCAGCGGCAGGGCCCCGGTCATGCATTTTCTTTTCGAGAGCTTGGGCTCTTCCCGGTCGTAGCGGGGATAGAAAAAGGCGGCTTCGTCGTCCCAGAAAATCTCTTCCATGGCGGCCACCATGGAACGGGCCTTGTCCGACCACTTACTTGCGGCCGCGGTTTCGCCGGCCTGTTCGCAAAGATAGGACAGAGATTGAAGTCCCCGGGCGGTGAGGGAGTTCATGCCCACGTCCTCGAAGACGAACCGGTTTTGTTTGGCCAGCTTTTTGGGGTCCCAGTCATGGTCCGCGCAGAAGTTGAGCAGTTTGGGATAGGCCAGGCCGGCTTTTACGGGAGTGAAGGGATTTTTCATGTTAAAGCCCATGGGCGCGTCAAAGACCGGCGCCATGTCGGTGCCCGACTCCCAGGGATGGATGATGGACACCAGGGAGTCGCCGAAAAGGTCCCGGTCTTCGGTCAGGTAGCGGGCGCATCCTTCCATGGCGGGAATGAGCTCGAGTACCTTTTTGTCGCGGCCTTGCCGGTAGAGCATCTCGGCTGCTACAAGGAACGAAGGCGGGTCGATAAAAGCGCTTTTACCTTGATCGTCATATTGACGCCTTACCGCGTAAACCACTGCCTTTCGTATGGGGTCTTCCGCAGCAAGCTCGGGGACCCGGACCTCGTGGGGGATGCGGCCGCCCTCCGTCTGTGTGTTGTAAATGGTGACAAGCTCGGACAAGGCCTTGGCCGGGTCCAGCCGCGACATGGCGATGACGTGCCAGCCCGAGTCCCAGGCATAGAACGCCCGGTAGGTCACGTAAGAAGGAACGTGAAAGAAGCCTATTTCGGAATTGACTTCATTCTTTTCAAACATCAGGGCCGCGCTTTTTCTGAGCTCTTTTTTAAGGGCTTCCTTGTCGTCAAACAGGCGTGTCGCACGGCCGACAAAAGGCGCCGCAGCCAAGGCCGAGGCCATTGCTCCGTATTTTAACAGTTCTCTTCGGTCCACATTCCACTCCTTTTTATGAGACATTAACGCTTCGACTATTCCAGCATTATCTTCGGGCCGGCACAAGTCCTGCGGACCCCGGACCTTGTATTCAGCCTCCTTCAAAACTTATCGGCCGGCGGGACGTTAATACACACAGAGACTTTGGAGTTTTTAAGCGGCGGTGACGATTGCGGTTTAATATTTCGGGGCATGTTTATTTATATGTCCGGTCCCCGGTTATAATATTGATTTAACGTTTTGAATTTAATTTATTCGTGGTTTTGGGGCTTGGATATCCGCATAGAGCGTGATAAAATAATACATGGTATCAGCGTGCTCATGCCGAAGCGGCGGTTTGTGCGTTTAAGCTCTTAGCGGAGAAAATGGTAAGTTATTACGGGGTCTGCCAAAAGAGATGATCGGAGGCTACAATGTTCGAGACTGATACGACGAAAAGTCACGTTGAAACGCGTCCTGAAGAGGTCATAGACATCCACAATTCGATTAACCGGGCCATGGTAGCGCCTCCGGGCCGTTCCACTGAGCCGGGCCAGGCGTACATCGCTTCCGTTTACAAAGACGGCGCCTACGAGGTCTATATTTTTCTCCACCTCACCAACTCGAACGAGGGCATTCTTTACAGTTGGGACGAAGGGGCGGCCCCCGCAGAACAGATACCGGGCATTTATCGTTCCGCCCTAGAGTTCACCGAGTCCATGGGCTTCATGATGGATGACCTTAAGTACCGGGAGAAGACGCCGGAGCAGAAGGCGGAGACTTTCCATGAAGTACCCATGTTCCACGCCGACCTTTCTCGCTTCGAGGAGGCCGAAGAAGAGGACGAATCGGAGTTGCTTATCGAATCACTTGATGAGGAGGGCGAAGACGAGGAAGCGGTTGACCTGGACCTTTTGGGCGATGAAGAGGACGTGACCCCCGAGGAAAGGGAGTCCGAAGCCGGTCCGCAAAGCGAGGAAGTGAGCGAGATAGACCTTGACGACTCGGAGATAATGCTGGTGGGCAGCGGCGAGGACGAGAAAGAGGAGTCGGCTTCCGATTCGGGCGGCGATTCGGAAGGTGAGGAAGGCCTTGACGAGCAGGCCTTGTTGGACGCCTTGGAGGACGAAGGGTCTTCGGTGGTTGAAGCTGAAGAAGTTGAAGAGATTTCCTTGGAGCCTCCCGCTGACGAGCAGACACAGGAGGCCCCTCCTCCCATGGAGAGC
>P_1C_Sed_2_UnCtyDRAFT_1000409_pt1 | contig 13183 bp, 13 predicted proteins | sample Pon1CUnioCityCA_4_FD_10229 | JGI IMG/M metagenome (IMG submission 10229) | reverse complement strand
TACTAATATTTCAATCGGGATAAACAGAGACTTTGACATTATTTATAGCTTATGATTAATCAAATTGATGTGTTTTCATCGGCACACTCTTTTAAAGAAGAGGATATCCGCGACAAAACAGTGGTGATGATTGATGTGCTGCGGGCCAGTTCAACAATGGTTACGGCATTGCAAAATGGTGCGAAAGGCGTTATTGCAGTTGAGGATATGGATGACGCCAGTAAAATTTCACATAAACTGGATGCGGAAAGCTTTTTGATGAGCGGTGAAAAAAATGGTGTTACCATTGAAGGATATGATTTGGGGAATTCCCCGTTGGAACATACCAGGGATGTAGTAAACGGTAAGACTATTATCCTGAATACCACAAATGGAACTAAGGCAATTCGGCGCTGTAGTTTGGCTGACCAAATTATTGTAGGTTCTTTTTTGAATCTAAATGCCGTTGTTGAATATTTGCAGAATCTTGATGAAGAGGTACTGCTGGTGTGTGCCGGATGGCGAGGAAGGCTTTCACTGGAGGATATTCTTTGTGCCGGGAATATTATTTACGAACTTTGTGGAGGTAATTTACCCAACGAGGCCAGAGACGGAGCAAAAGTTGCTTTTGGTCTTTATGAAAAATTTAGTGATGATATAGAAAAGAGCATCAAATCATCGAATTATGCAATACGCCTTAAAGATGTTGTAAGTAAAGGGGATCTTGAGTATTGCTGTCAACGCAGTATTACAGATATTTTACCGGCACTTAAAGAAGGAATCATTACAGATATAAATGGTTAAAAAAAGTAGTTCAGATAGTTTTTTGGGAGGTCTTTCGGAATCCCGGAAAATGGAAATATTGGGGATTTTGGTGATGGCCGTTGGCGGCCTGCTTGGGTTTAGTGTTGTTACGTACAATCCGGCAGATTATACGCTCATCCAATCGCTATCGACCGATAGTTTATTTGCGCTGGATCAAGGTCCCGCCCTTCGTATCCAAAATGGATTAGGGGTTATTGGTGCTTATTTGGCCCACTTTTTTGTCCATCTTCTGTTTGGATATATGAGTATCATCATGCCGCTTATTATCGTGGGATACGGCTGGTTTATTTTCAGAAATAGGGATGTTGGTCAAATGCTGTGGCCAACGGCTTATGGTATCTGGAGCATGGTGTTGTTATCGACCATTTTGGGATGGCTGAACACTAATTACGAATGGATTGAGTCGGTATGGAATGGCTCAGCCGGATTTTATATTGCTCGCATTCTTCAAAATATCACGGGGATCGGTTCTATTATTATCCTGTCGGTATTGTTGTTAACGACTTTGCTTGCACTGTTGGATCGGGACCTCCAACACACGGTAGAACGAGTAAAGGAATGGGTTAATAATATAAAAGCTTCGTATGCAGACTGGAAAGAGCGACGGCGAAAAAAGAAAGAAGAAAAAAAGAAGCGCAAGCAACAGGAAGCTGAGCAAAAGGAGATTGAGAAGCAGCGTCGGGCGGAACAGCAGATGGGAAAACAGCCTCAACAGTCGGAGCAACAACAGGCTGAGGCCCAAACTCAAACGAAGGCAGAACCGGAAGAACAGGAGTCAGAACCTCGCTCTATTGATGATATCGTAGAAGAGTCACAGAAACGTGATCGTGAGCGAATGCGTCAGCAAAAAGAAGAAGTACAATCACTGGATCAACGTCCCCGAGCCGATATTGAAAAGAAGAAGATAGCTGAGGATGAGGAAGATGATGTCGATATTTCGGTTTATGTTGGGGAAGGTGATGAGCAGGCCGATGAGAAAGAGCTGGATAAGCAAAATAAAGATAAGGCCAAGGAAGTCCCCAAGGTACGTTATAAGTTCCCGACTATAGATCTGCTGGATTCGCCACCCAATGAAGGAAACGATGTTGACCTTGAGGAGATCAAGGAGAATAAGCGTATTATCCTCGATAAGCTGAAGCGCCACAATATTGAGATTCGCAGTATTAATGCCATTGTTGGTCCTACGGTAACGCTGTATGAGCTTGATCCCGCACCGGATGTCAAAATTAGTAAGATCGAGAGTTATGCTAATGACTTGAAGATGGCTACGGCAGCAAAGGGACTGCGTATTATGGCGCCTATTCCCGGGCGATCGGCTGTAGGAATTGAGGTTCCCAATGGATCGCGAGAAACAGTTTTTATTAAGTCGGTTCTTAACACAAAAAAATTTGTTGAAAGTGATTTTGAGCTGCCGGTCGCATTTGGTAAGACCATCGAGAATGAAGTGTTTATGGTAGATCTGACGAAGATGCCGCACTTGCTTATAGCCGGTGCTACGGGATCGGGTAAAACGGTGGGTATCAATACGATTATTACGTGCCTGCTGTATAAATGCCATCCCGATGATTTAAAATTCGTGATGATTGATCCTAAGAAGATTGAGTTATCGCTGTTTCAGAAAATTGAAAAACATTTTCTGGCAACGCTCCCGGGTGCAGAAGAGCCTATTATTACGGACACCTCTGCTGCCAAGGAAACGCTCGAAAGTCTGACTAAAGAGATGGACGAGCGTTATGACTTGCTCAAAGATGGAATGGTCCGTGATATCCGGGCATACAATGAAAAGTTTGACAATGGTGAGCTTGATGAGGATGAAGGGCATCGTCATCTGCCCTATATTGTTGTGCTTATTGATGAGCTGGCAGATTTAATGATGACAGCCGGTAAAGATATTGAGGAACCGATTGCTCGATTGGCTCAGCTGGCTCGTGCCGTGGGTATTCACCTTGTTGTAGCAACACAGCGTCCATCGGTGAATGTGGTCACCGGTACGATAAAAGCCAACTTCCCTGCACGGATCGCTTACCAAGTGGCTTCGAAAGTGGACTCACGGACAATTCTTGATACCGGAGGGGCCGATCAGCTTATTGGGCGTGGTGATATGCTGTTTACCAATGGCGGCGGCATGACTCGTATACAGAATGCCTTTGTGTCTACTGAGGAGGTGGAAGAGATCACCGATTTTATTGGAAATCAGCGAGGATACAATAATAAGTATGAACTGCCTGTTTTAGAAGATGAGACCTCATCAAGTGGTGATATTCCTGATCCACTGGAGGACATCGATGAACTTTTTGAGGCAGCTGCTAAAGTTATTGTACTGCATCAGCAGGGTTCGGTATCACTATTGCAACGTAAACTTAAGATCGGCTATAATCGCGCCGGACGAATTGTTGATCAATTGTATAATGCCGGTGTTGTAGGGCCTTATCAGGGCAGTACGGCGCGTGACGTGTTAGTTGACGATGAAGAAGAATTAGAAGAATTATTAGATGATCTGGAAGAATTTGAACGATAAGGTAACTGTAGTTCTCATTACAATAATTATTGGTTTGGGGTTGCCTTCGTTGGCTCTGGGACAGCAGTCCTATTTCTCAGACTTGAAAGAGACATTTGAGGATGGGTCAATTTTCAAGGCTGATTTTTATCATCAAACCGTAGACTCTTATACTCAGGATACTGTTGCCAGCGATGGACGTATTTGGGTCGGAGGGCAAAAGTATAGAGTAGAGGCCGGCAATAAATCAGTTGTTGTGGATGGGGAAACATCAATGGTGTATGACGAGGATAGAAATAGAGTCATTATCAGTAAGTACGAGCCGGAAGATGATGACTTTGCGCCGTCGCGAATCCTAAATGGAGTGGATTCTACATTTACGGTACAAACCCAAGAGAAGCGAGGAGATCAAATCTATATTTTATTGTCCTCTGATGATCCTTTTGCGATATATCAGGAAGTGGAAATAGTTCTTTCAAATGGTCTGGTGCCTAAAAAGATTAAAGCTGTTGATCCGGCCGATAATGTAATTACAACTACTTTTTCTGACGGTGAATTTATGAAACCGGAGGAAGAAATGTTTACCCTTAGCTATCCTGAGAGCGCTGAAAAAGTTGACATGCGAAACTAATATATTGTTAAACATTAATGTACAAAAAAGTAATTAAGATTGGGCTCGCATTATCATTGGGAGTCCTTTTTCTGTGGTTGGCTTTTCGTAATGTACGTCTGCAAGAAGTGTGGGAATACTCAAAGAATATCCAGTTTGGGTGGTTGTTTCCTTTCGCAATTACGGCCCTTTGCAGCCATATTTTTAGAGCTGAACGTTGGCGTCTTTTTATTGAAAAGGACAAAGAAGAGCTTGATCGCATTACTTTGATTTCGGGAGTATTAGTTGGATACATGATGAATCTGGTAGGTCCCCGCTTTGGAGAGGTTTCACGTCCGGTATATGTAGGCAAAAAAGAGGGGCTAAGCAGTTCGAAATTAATGGGGACCATCGTGTTGGAGCGCGTTATTGATATCGCAGTAATGGCGTTTTTGATGATGGTGGTTTCAGTATATGTTATTGCCGATCTGAATTTACTAAAGCAGATATTTGGGAATGAAACCATTAATTTTCTTACGAATGAGTCAAGCTTTCTAACCTATGTATGGGTAGCGTTCTTATTGGCAGCTGTTATTGGTATTGGCTACTTGTTAATCAAGTTTATAGTCTATCTTGGTTCCAGATTTGAAGTTCTCCGAAGGTGGATTTTTAAGGCTAAAAGAGCCTATATCATGTTTAGGAATGGACTTTTAGCAGCACGCGATGTAGAACGTTGGTGGTTGTTTATTCTTTATACCGTTTTAATCTGGCTGTGCTATACGTTGATGACTTATATTCCGTTCTGGATGTTCGATATGCAGGAGGCGTATAACCTAGATATGCTGGATGCTCTTGTGATAACCGTTATTTCTGCCATCGGTATTGCTATTCCGTCGCCCGGTGGACTGGGAACTTATCATTATTTTGTAAAACAGTCGCTACTGGTATTATTTGCCGTACCCGCGGTTACCGGCATTGCTTATGCAACGGTTACCCACGGAGTGATGGTGTTATTTGTTTCAAGTATTACACCCATATTTTTGTTTATTGATAAGCTTCGATCGACTAAGGCAGGTGAGCCGGTCGTTTAAATTTATTTAGAGATTATTTAAAAGCTTTTTGCTGCAAGTCGGCCCTTGCTGCAATTCTCTCATTCTTTTATCGTTATTCGAAACAGACCGTCTGGAAATAGGTATAAAGTGGCCTTAATTGAGACATTAATCGTTGCTAAAAAATTAGTACCTTTAACACTGATTTTAGAGCACTATAGTAGTAAAATATATATGAAAGGGATATCAGCAATAGCATTTATTATCGTAACGATTTTGACAGCCAATCCTCTGGCTGCACAACAGCAACAGGATGCGGAATCATCCATGTTGCCTGAAATTGACCCACAAGACATTGAAATACGCAGCCAGTTTCAGGCGCGGTTTCCGGGACTGCGCCGACAGCCTATCTTGGGATTTGATCCTAATCCGAGAGTATATCAGATTGACCCTAATCGGACGCCTTTTATGGAAACACCTGAGCAGGTTGTGGCCAATTTACCGGTAAGCCAGCTGACTCGGCCCGAGCCGCCGGCCTATATGGCTTTTCCTTATGCTTCGACACAAAATGTATTCAGTAGGTTAGGTTTTGGAAGTTATGTGAGTCCCGAAGCGAAATTTTGGGGAGTAAAGCGTCTCAATAATAAAAGTTACATAGGCGGTGATTTTGATTACTCTTCGTCTGATGGGCACTTGGATAATCAAAACAGCAGCTTTCGGTTTTTTGATGCCAACGCGGAATTTGCTACTAAGCTAAGTGAAAAAATACAGCTTTCAGTAAAAGGGGGCTTCAAAACCAGTTTTAATAATATGTTTGATCTGCCTGCGACTACTATACCGGGCGGTGCTCGAAAAGAGTATAACGGCATTAATTTGGGAACCGAATTCCGACATTTCGAAAATACCGTCACCGGCTGGAAAGCTGATGCTAACATTCGTTATTATAATATTGATTTGAAAAATGCGGATGCTTTGACTGGGAAGAGTGAAGAGCGGGTGTATAATGTGTCGGTAGCCAAGCGATGGGCCGGTGGCAATACTGACGAGACGTTTACTTTAAAAGCAGGAGCTAAGGGTGGTAATTATGAAAATGCTATCACTCAGGATTCCTGGCTGACTGCTCAGGGGGGTGTGGTGTATGAGCGCCAGTTTAATTATGCTACCGATATTAAGGTAGATGCTAGTGTCTATTATGCACAAAATAATGTGGATGATAATAATATATACATAGGTCCGGAGGTAACGGTAGAACACCCGCTGCTGGATATACTCTCATTAAAAGTTACGGTCGGAGCCCAGCCATATTTAAAAACACTGGAGCAGCGACACACGGAGAATCGATTTTTAACTGTGGAAAATACGCTCCGGCACTCCTATCGTATGTATGGAAAAGCAGAAACCAGTGTTGAATATGCCGATGAGGGGGAGTTTAGCTTTGGATTTCAGTATGAGGATATATCGGATTATCCGATTTTTCTGCGCTCCGATAACGGGCAAACGAATGGAAGTGGAAATCCCCTGTATGAATTTTATGAAATGCAGTATCGGGATGCTTATAAAGTATCAGCTTATGCGGGTGTAGTTCATCAAATTATTCCGGAAAAATTACAGGTAAATGGGAAAGTCTATCTGCGTTCTCCTAAACTTAATAGTGGCGGACGTATTCCGTTTGAGGAAAAAATAGGGGTAAACTCTGGGTTAACGGTGCAGCCTTTCGATGGAATATCTTTCGAAGCGTGGGCTGATTATGTAGGTTCACGTAGAACCTATCAGACAAATGAAAAGCTGAATAGCTTTATATTGCTTGGGGGGCGGGCTGATGTGCAAATTACAGAACAGATTGGGGCCTACATTAAATTGGTAAATGTATTAGATCAGGATTACGAAGTTTGGCAAGGGTACAATGAGCGACCGTTTCAAGCGTATGGCGGGGTAACAGTAAAATTATAATGGCGATGGATAAAGAGTTTATTAAAGCTTTTTCTGAGGTTATTCGTGAAGAGATAGCTCGGAAAAATGACGTATATCTGGAAGGCGTGGGCCGATTCGAATTTGAACATCAAAAACAATTTCAAAAACAGTATGACAGCGGTCGTGTTGTGATGATGCCGCCTAAGGATACCATTACTTTTATTCCGGAAAACCAACAGGGGATATGACTATCGATAAGGAACAATTGATATCACTTCTTGAAGNAAAAACGGGATTGGAGCGCGAACAAGTTGAGACGCAGCTTTCGGAATTAATCAGCCGAATACAAAAGGCTTCTGAAGAGGGTAAATCTTTTGAGGTCGAAGGGTTTGGTACTTTTAGTATGGAAGAGGAAGGCTTGCAGTTTGAGCCGGGCGATACTCTTGAGACGGAGATTAATAACAAATATGCGGGCATGAAACCCATCGAACTTATCGGGGCTTTTAAAGAGCCCGAAAATGATGAAGAAGTCCCCGAAGTGGATATGACCGAGGTTGAGCCGGAAGGGGCAGACACAGAGAATAAATGGGCTTTTGATTCTGATGCTACCCAAAAAGAAAGCGAAGAAAAAGAAACAGAAGCCGTTGAGCCTGAAGATGAGGAACCCGAACACAAACCTGAAGAAGAAAAGGATACCCAACCAGAAGAGATAGCAACCGATAAACAGAAAGCGGAAGAAGTTTTTGATGCTGTTTTTGGAACGACAGCAGGGGAAGATCCCGAAGAAGAGGAACCTCAAGAAGTTTCGGAACCTGAAGAGCCGGTTGAAGAAACTGAAGAAGATACCCAAGGTGATACGATTGGAACGGTTATCGTTGCCGTAGTAGTGGTATTGGTTGTAGGTATTGGCGGGTGGATGCTTTATGACTTTGGTTTTACGGGAACAAATAGCACTGAAATGTCTACACCACAGACCCAACCTACAGAAACGGCAGATCCAGCTGATGGCAGTAGTATGCAACCGGAAGAGGAACCTGAACAGGATAAAGTAGGTATGGAACCTGAGCAGCCGTCAGCAGTATCAAATGGGGAAGAAGAAACTAGTTCCCAACCTACAACTCAGCAGCAAAACCGTTATGGGCTGATGGGAGAACCCAATCAGGATATTGCAAATGGTTATACTATTGTGGTACATTCATTGCGTGATCGCCAGCAGGCAGAACAAAATCGCCAGCAATTACAGCAAGCTGGTTATCGTTCATTGATAAGTCAGGCACAAGTACAGGGTACTACTTATTATCGCGTGGGAATTGGTCAGTTTGAGACAGTCGGTGATGCCCAACAGGCGATAGGTGATATCCCCCAGCGATATCGCGACAATAACTTCATAAAAAGAATTCAATAAAAGACTCGTAACTACATAAAACTATGCAAGCGTTATTCTTTTTTATTTTACAAGCACAGACTGATACTACGGCAGCAGATACTCTAAGTATGGCTGCACAACAAGAACAAATGTCGATGTTCGAACTGTTGGCTGAAGGCGGCGTGCTGATGATTCCGCTGTTTATCCTTTCGATTGTAGCCATATATGTGATTGCCGAGCGCTGGCGATCCTTAAATAATGCCCGAGTAGAAATCGATGGGTTCTTACGAACGGTGGAAAACATGTTAAAGGATGGTGATCGTCAGCGTGCACTTACCTACTGCGATGGCATAGATAAACCGCTGGCGCGCATACTTAAAGCGGGTATCCGCAGGCTTGGACGACCCATACGAGATATTGAAGATGCCATAGGGAATGCCGGNAAAAAAGAGATTTATCATCTGGAAAAACGAATGAACTGGTTGGCTACGATAGCCGGGGTTGCCCCGCTGATTGGGTTNACCGGAACGGTTACCGGTATGATTGAAGCCTTTATGGATATACAGTCCCTGCAGGGGAATGTGAATCCAAGTGTATTAGCCGGGGGTATTTGGGAGGCATTGATTACCACGGCAACGGGATTGATTGTAGGTATTATTGCCTATGGGTTTTACAACTTCTTGCTAGGTAAAATAAACCGTATGGTTCACGAGCTGGAGAATGCATCTGCAGACTTTATCGATTTGCTGCAGGCGCCATCAAACAAGAAAGAAAAAGAGCGTGAGAAGGTAGGATAATGGACTTTAGAAAAGATGATGACCGTATGGAGCCATTGACGCTGTTTTCACAGTCGTCACTGACAGATATTGTATTATTGCTCCTTATTTTCTTCCTGTTGACCTCGTCTTTTGTTACCAACTTTGGAATTAAGGTGGATATCCCTAAAGCAGAAACCGGAGCTCAGACAGAGGCCCAGCTTATTACGGTTGCAGTAACCAAGGACGGGCAATTTTATGTTGATGGAGAGCCTACCAGCAGTGGTATGTTGGCCTCGGCCCTGCGCGAAGCCAGAGGAAACAAAACGCAGGCTACACTCGTTTTAAGAGCAGACAAGGATGCCATCATCGACAATGCGGTGCGCGTAATGAATATCGCCAAGGCGCTTAACTTACGTATTGTGATGGCAACAGAACAGGCATCCAGGTAACAAGAGAAACACGTTTATGGAGCAACCTGTATTCAATAACGAAGAAAATCGTTTTGCCCTTGCTGTAACGGGAGGAGTGCATGTAGCTCTGGTGATTATCTTTTTGCTATATACCTTTTCTATTGAATCGAATGTACGACCTTCTTATATAGAGGTAGAGTTTGGAGAATTTCAAACAGGTACACCGGCAGAATATGCCGAGCAGCAAGCTGAGCAGGTGGCTACACGTCCCGATCCTTCTGAGACAGAACCTGAAAACCCGGAGCCCGAAGAACCAGAACCGGTTGAAGAGCAACAGGAATCCACCGAAGAAACCACGAAGCCGGTAGATGCGCCCGATCAAACGGAAGAGGTTGAGGAAGAGCCTATTGAAACACCGGAAACGGACAAGGTGGATCCACAGGAAGACACTGAAACCGATGAACCTAAAGAAGTAACCATTCCGCCCAAAACAGAGGAAGACGAAGTACAGCAAGAGGGAGCGGAAAACAGCGGCGATGAACAAGGGAATACCGGAGAACTTAATGCCGATCAGGGAACCGGAAATGAGCAAGAGAAATCGGCCCCGTACGAACTTAAATGGGAGGGAGATATTGAACGAAATCCCATGGTGCAACCGTTACCGGACAATACAACCGATGCCGAAGCCACTATTACTATTCGTTTTGAGGTAAAACCCGATGGTTCAATCGGACGTATTGTACCGCTCAAGAAAATGAATCCGGAACTGGAGCGAGAAGTTATGCGAACGCTTCGCAGTTGGCGTTTTTCACAACTCCCTTCAGGACTTCCTCAGCAGTCGCAATGGGGTACCATTACCTTCCGCTTTGTATTAGAATAAGTTCTATTTTGAGTATTACGTTGGTGAAATAGGCTAAGATCCGAAATTGAGGACAAGATGCCTGTAAATATCAAAAAAATGATAGATTGAACGGGGACAGTTCGATTTTTATTCCGTTCGGATAAATAGACGATCATGAAATTTTTTACTTCCCAAATCAGCTATTTTCTCTCCAACCGTAATACCAAAGTAAATATTAAACGGTTGCTTCGGTTTTTGGGAGCGCTCTCGGCTTTGATTATTGCATACAGCGTAATATTTCACTTTATCATGTTGTATGAGGGGCAGCAACACAGTTGGGTAACCGGATTTTATTGGACACTTACGGTGATGTCAACATTAGGCTTCGGGGATATCACCTTCACCAGCGATTTGGGCAGAGCGTTTTCAGTAATAGTGTTGTTGTCAGGAATGATTTCGCTGCTGATATTGCTGCCATTTACCTTTATTGAATTTTTCTATGCTCCCTGGCTCGAAGCACAATCCAAAGCAAGGGCACCACGAGAATTGCCGGAGGATACCGAACACCATGTAATTATCACTCACCTCGATCCCATCACAAAATCACTGATCGAGAAACTGGATCAATATAATTATGAATATGTCCTGTTGATTACAGATTTACCCAAAGCCTTGAAGTTGTATGATGAAGGCTACCGGGTAGTGTTTGGAGATTTGGATGATCCCGAGACCTACAAGCGCCTGCGGGTGGAAAATGCCGCAATGGTGGTTTCTATAGGCACGGATATGGTCAATTCCAATATCAGTAATACGGTTCGGGAACTGGATGAAGACGTGACGATCGTGACCACAGCGAACTCCGCTGACTCTGTGGATCTGCTGAAAATGGCCGGTGCAGATCATGTTATTCAGCTGGGACAAATGATGGGAAAATCGCTCTCGCGTAGAACTATAGGTCAGGACTCACGCGTGCATGTAGTAGGAAGGTTTGAAGAATTGGTGATAGCGGAGGCCACAGCTGATGACACTCCATTAGTCGGCAAAACGATTGCGGAAAGTAATCTACGCGAGGAATTGAATATTAATGTTGTGGGCGTGTGGGAACGTGGAAAATTTATCAAGCCTACCCCAAACACAGTGATTCACGAAGAAAGTGTCTTGCTCTTAGCAGGTTCGGTAGAGCAGTTGAGAAGCTATGATGAGTACATGGCGATTTATGGATCCAATGATAAGCCCGTCATCATTGTGGGTGCGGGTCGAGTGGGACGAGGTACGGCCGAAGCATTTGAAGAACGAGGTATGGATTACCGTGTTATAGAAAAAGATCCTGAACGGGTTCGTGAAAATGACAAATATATTTTTGGCGGTGGTGAGGATATTGAAATCCTTAAACAAGCAGGTATCGAGGAGGCCCCGTGCATTATTATGACAACTCATGATGATGACATGAATGTCTATTTGACCATTTATGCCCGTCGCCTGCGTCCCGATATTCAAATTATCAGTCGGGCCACACTGCAGCGTAATGTTTCAACATTGCACCGCGCCGGCGCTGACTTTGTGATGTCTTACGCGACAATGGGAGCCAATATTATATTTAACATCCTCGAGCGAAACGATGTTGTTATGATTGCCGAGGGACTTAATGTATTTAACCTGGAGACACCACAATCATTAGTTGGCAAAACCCTGTTAGAATCCGACATTAGAAAAGATACCGGATGCAGCGTGTTATCCATCAAGCTTAATGGACAACAAGAAATTAATCCCCATCCATCTACTAAACTTAACCCTGGTAGTGAGTTAGTTCTAATTGGGAATGTAGAACAGGAAAGCCTGTTTATGAATCTTTATTTCGAAGAACGATAAGCATTAAGCCGTCTAATATGTACTGTTCAAGAGATTATAGGTTTTTGGATAGAAATTCTAAATATCCCTTCAAAACAGAGGTAAATTCTCAATCCTTTCTTTTTTGTTAAAAATAAGTAGTAACCCTAATTCGCACGTAATCCTCTGTTTACTTACGAACTGGTTGCTTTTAATTCCTCAATGGCTTTGATCAGAGGATCGACACTCCCTCTTTTAAGGCGATTATTTACAGCTTGAGGGGTAATATCAAGATGTTTAGCAATCATTTTTTGAGTGATATCTGCATCGATCATCATTTTCATGACCTCTTTCTCAGCCTCATTACGCTTTCTGTTTTGCATTTGTTATCGGTTTAAAAGTTGTTTATTTATAAATTGAAAATTGGTTTATTCACATAATGTGAACTTATAAAATGTAGACATTAATACAAAGTGAATGAAATACTAGAACGAATAAAAGAGGCATATCATTTAGAGACAGATGCGGAAGTTGCAGATTTTTTAGATATAAAACCTAGTACCCTAAGTATGCAAAAGAACAGGGGAAGGTTAAATCTCAAGAGAATAATTGAGAGATGTAGTGACTTAAATAAAAATTGGCTGCTGGAGGGCAAGGGAAAAAAAAGAGCTCTAAACGGAGCTAATAACCAACCCTCTATTCCTGTCTACACATCACTGGATATAAAAAATCTGAAGCCGGATTTTGATAACAGTCCGAAGGTGGGGAATATCTATACCGATATTTCAAGTGAGGTTGGTGGATTTCCGGACCCCGACAGTTTAATAGGATATGTAAACTACGAGGATGGAATAGCTCCAACCATTGAAGAAAATGATATTGCTGTTATTGACCTCGACGCGGAACCCAAACATGATACCATATGTCTTATTGCTTCATCTAAGGGAGTCTCCTTGCGAAAATTGCAAAAGGAAAATGGTAAGCTGATTGTCCAACCCAAGAATGGAAAGGATAAACACTTACAAAGTAACGTTAGTGAAAACCATCACTGCATTGGGAAATTGATTTATGTATTGCGAAGAGTGTAGGTATATGATAAATTAGTAAAAATAATGCACCCGGGAAGGTTAA
>P_1C_Sed_2_UnCtyDRAFT_1000407_pt1 | contig 13186 bp, 10 predicted proteins | sample Pon1CUnioCityCA_4_FD_10229 | JGI IMG/M metagenome (IMG submission 10229) | reverse complement strand
TGCCGGCATACCGTCTTCCTCCATAAAAGAGGCTTGCAAAAGCGGGGCCACCATCCGGCGACACCAGCTCAACAAACTATATCTCAAATACATACCTGTTGGTTTTCTCACTCAAAGATAACCAAAAAATAAGATTTATTGTTGTTTGGCAACAAATGGATCCCCCTGAAGAATCGCCGGTTCCATTCAGAACCTAATTTTTATATAATGCACAATTTTATTATATTGCCCGTGTTAATAAACCATATAAACCGTTTATCAGGATAAGCCTCATGAAGTTGAAAGCTGTTGTCTTTTTTTACATGCTCCTCTCCGCCATGGCTGCTCACGGACAGGAGGGCAGCCTGTATCTCACGCACTTTCATGACGAATATGCTGACAACTTACAAATATGGTCGATCGCCCACGACAGCTCGAACAACATGTTTTTTGCCAACCGGAAAGGGGTCCTCAGACACAACGGGGAAAGCTGGAAACTTATCAAGACACCCGTGATGCCTTATACCTTGCACCGCCAACAAGGGAACGATCGGATTTACATAGGGGCTGACCAGGACATTGGTTATCTGAAACCTGACACCAGGGGTTTTTACCATTACCAAAGCCTGATGCCGAACGAAAAGCTAAAGGGCGAATTCATCAACATCGAATCGGTCGATTCCGTGCTATACTTTATGAGCACCCGCAGCCTGGTCCGTATTGACCCGGAAGATCCTCTTAGGCGAAAAACGTGGGAAGCCTCCGAGGAAGAGCCGTTTACCGGTCTCATCCATAATGATAAACATGTATTTGTCAACGTATGGAACAAGGGCCTTCACAGGCTTCAAAAAGACACCCTTTTCCCTATTGTAAGTGGTTTCTGGACCAGGAATCAGGAGATACTCTTTAGCCTTCCCCATACTGATGAACGCCTGATCATTGGCACCGATGACAACAAACTTTACCTTTTCGATGGCATGAAGTTTTATAACTTCCAGTTAAAGAACCAATCGTATCTGGAAGAAAGCATATTGGCGGGTGCCAAAAACATCTCCGACCGCCATTTTGCCCTCTTTACCCTGGCCGGGGGCGTGCTGGTGGTTGATAAGGTGAGCCGGGACATCGTCTATACCATCAATTATCAAACCGGCCTGCCCGATGACGAAGTACAGGCCATTGGGCTGGACCGGAACCAGGGCTTATGGATAAGCCACGCCTACGGCATCTCAAGGGCCGATCTGAACCTGCCCGTTAAAAACTTCAGCAAATACCCGGGGCTGGAAGGCAACCTGATCAATGCCCTTGAAATAGACAGTACCCTTTATCTGGCCACCGGCGAAGGACTCTATTACCTGGCCAAAGAGAAAAAATACAGGGAACAGGAGGTTACCGTCCGCGTAGAGGAGGAAGTGCCTGTAGAACCTGAGCCGGAAGCTAAAGACCAAACAAAGACAACCGAAGAAGATCCCCCGGAACAAAAACCGGAAAACCAGTCAACAGCCGATTCCGTCAACAAAAAGGAAGAGCCCGGCGCTTTTAAAAAATTTTTCAATAAGATCTTTGGAAAGGAGAAAGAAGAACCCTCCCCCGAACCTGAACCCGATGACAAAGCCGGAGAGAAGACTGAAGAGCCGGTGAATAAGGCTGCCCCTGAAAGAAAATCTGCCGCCGGGGCTGCTGAACCCCAAACGGAAACCCGCATATCGTATGAGAAAAAGAAAATATACTCCCTCCAGTCCGTCTCTCACCGATATAAAAAAGTGAAAGGCATCGAGGGCAGGGTGGAACGGTTGTTGCCCTTTTCATCAGGTTTCCTTGCTTCTACCCACGATGGCCTTTATTATGTGAACGATCAGAAAGAGGTCACCAGGATAATACAGGGTATCTACCCCCTGGACATCATTCCATACAAAGAGAAAGGCCTGCTGATTGGCACCCGCTCAGGCATTGTGCAGATCAATCGCTACCAAAACCATTGGTCACCAGAGAAATACCTTCCGAAAATAAAGGAGCCGGTTTACTCCCTGGCTTATGACAACAGATCCGGCTCGCTTTGGGCCGGAGCAGAAAATAAAGCATACCGGGTCAGCCTCGACTGGAGTGGAGAAATCACCTCCATGCAAACCTATTCCCTTGACTCCGAATATTCCGAAAAATACCGACTAAGAATGGCCGGTGACACCCCCCATCTGTTCCTATCTACCGGAATATACCAATACCAGACCGCTCCCGATTCTTTTGCCTACCTGCCGCAATACAGCAATGATTCCCTGTCTCTGACAAATTATCAATACATCCTCTCCCACCACAATGTTTCCTGGATAAGAAACAACGGCTACTGGCAGACTGTGAGCCAAAATAAAAAACAAGCCGACACCCTGAACCCGTTCCTGAAGCTTTTTGAAAACATCCAAAACCTCTCGCTCAGCCGTCAAAACCATCTGTGGGTCATTGAGGACAACCAACTTTACCGGATCAACCTGAAGAAAGGTATCCCGGAAAACAACTATTTCAAGGCCTATTTCACCTCCATCCGAAGTGGCAATCGACATTATTTAGAACGTTCCCACCTGGATATCCAAAAAGAAAACACACCCCTTGAATTCAAGATCACCGCCCCACAATATCTCAAACAGGGGGCTAACCAGTATCAATATAAGATTGAAGGATTAATGGAAGATTGGTCGGAATGGTCGGATGACCCTGCCATCCGGATCTTCGCACAAAAAGGCGAATACACAGTAAAAGCCCGGGCCCGTAACATTTGGGGCCAGGTCAATGAAACAAGGCAGATTCATTACCAGGTACCTCCCCCATTTACCGAAACACCTGTCTTTTATGGCCTGTTAACCCTTGCCGTCGGGGGTCTGCTGTTTTTGATGATCAAGCTGCGGGAACACAAGCTCAAACGCGATAAGCGAATCCTCGAGGAGGCCGTGCGCCTGCGTACTGCTACCATTGAGGAACAAAAGGCTGAAATTGCCACCCAGCGCGATGAAATCCTTCAGCAGAAAAATACCATTGAGCAAAAAAATGAGGAGATCACCGGAAGCATCGAATATGCCTGGCGAATACAAACCGCCTTGTTGCCCAAAAAGGATCAGTTCAACCACCATTTCACCGACCATTTCATCCTTTTTAAACCCCGATCCATCGTAAGCGGCGACTTCTACTGGATCTATCAAAACGACGGGAAAGTATTTGTGACCGCTGCCGACTGCACCGGCCACGGGGTGCCCGGTGCTTTCATGAGCATGCTGGGCATATCCTATCTTAACGAGATCGTAGCCAACTCAAACAGCCATCACAAAGATGCAGCGACAATTCTCAATCAGCTGCGCCAAACCGTTAAAAATTCCCTGCACCAGACAGGGAAAAGGGACCTTACCAAAGATGGTATGGACATGGCCTTCTGCATCATCGATAAAAATAACATGACCCTTGATTTTGCAGGCGCTTTCAATCCCCTGTACATCTTCCGTAAAGGACAATTTGAAAAGCACCTGGCCGACCGCATGCCTGTTGGTATCTACCACACTGAAAAAGAATCCTTCACCAACCACCACCTTGACCTGAACCATGGCGATACCATCTATCTTTTCTCCGATGGGTATATCGACCAGCTGGGAGGACCCAAACATAAAAAATTCAAATCCAGAAACTTTGTCTCCATACTCCAGGAAATCTATTCCCTGCCCATGGATAAGCAAAAAGAAATTCTGGAACAGCAGTTCATAACATGGAAAGGCAATAACTTCCAGGTGGATGACATCATTGTATTGGGGCTGAAAATATAATCCCTCCAAACAGGATTATCCGGAAAAAAGCTCTTTCTTATCAGGTTGAGCCGTCATCTTCTCCGGTAATCTTTCGGACCTTTTGATTTTCAGTGTGGGCATCAATCATCCAGGCATAAGAAACGCGTTTGCCTGTCTCAAGAGATTCATATTCAAAGCCTTGTTCGCCCTCCACGATAACACATTTACCCATGTCATAGCGGAGAGACATAACCTTATCTCCCACTTTCAAGGGCTGACCATCATAGTCTTTCAATTGCGGTTTTTTCTTCTTACGAAACAGTCCCATAGCATATTGGATTATTCATCATTGGATGCGATTCAACTATACAAACGTTATAAAACCAACCTCTTGTTCCTTACCGGGTATATTGATCAATCACCATGTTGATCGCCCGCTGGCAGGCCACGCAAAACTCATCTGTCCGGGTAAACATGATGCAGTTGGGTTCGGAACGATAAATGCCGTGGCTGTGATACATAGCTCCTTCATAGGCTCCTACACGGCCTGCATATGGAATCTGAGAGAGATAGTCTTCCTCCCATTCCCGTTGTTCTTTGAAGAGCTTCTCCATTTTTTTCTCGCTCACCTTCTCTTTTCGCATCTCTTCCCTTTTTTGCTGTACCTGACGACTGTGTTCATCAAATTTATCCTTGCCCCAGGGCGTCGGTAACGGGGTATCCCCGGGGATCAATTCACCCCATTTGATCTTATCCTTTTCGGTGTGGATCGTCACATTCAGTTCAAAGGGCTCTACGATGTCGCTCCCCATCTCATATGCCGTAGCTGAAGTGTAATACTCATCGGCCAGTGAAGCAAAATGATGCCCGAACTCATGGACAAAAAGATAATCATGAAAAGCATTATCAGAGGCGGCTGTAATATATAGATTATAAATTCCCCCTCCGCCATATATGCTGTCGTTCATCAGGATAGCTGTGAATTCATAGGGAACAGTGGAGGCGGCATCCCGAATGGTCTTGTTGTCGTATCCCAGGGCATAACGTTGCGATCCGAACGCTCCGTAGCTTACCGAAAGGGCGGAGCGGTTGTTGATGCCCTGTTGCGGGTGATTCAAACCCGAGTTGGGGGCAGGAACCTCGACGGCCCGAATGTTAAAATCTTCTTTTCTGGAGGCAAAGGGCTCGGTTGAAAAAAGCGCTTCGGCAAACTTATCGGCATCCGCCCTGAATTCATCCATCTCCTCCCGGGTATATCCCTCAGGCAACAAGACGATGTCCACCTTCTCTTCGGGACGGCCGTTCTCTTCTACCTCATACACCTCATAAGGTGTCTCCAGGGGAACGGGATTGACTTTGCGATATTCCGGATCCACCATATACTCCCAGACCGGTTCAAGCTCTTGCTTCTGGTTCCGCTTGTAGATTACCAGCTTAACTTGTTGTTTCGGCCAGGGAAAGCGAAGCGACTCGTGAAAAACTCCCCACTCCTTCTTCGCTGCCGGTGTGGTCTCCCACTCTCCATAAATGCTTGAATATCCCCTTGAATAGAGCACCTTTCCAGACCTCCTCTCCTGAATCTCAAAAAAGTACTTGCCCAACCTGAGCTGGTCGAGGAGTTGCGTCTTGCTGCCCGCCCAGATGCCGTCATTGACCATCCGGTCCGGGGCAAAATGTTCTTCGCTGGCAGTTCCGGTATGGTAATAGTCCAACCGCATGGTACTGTCCTTAAAATGCTTATAAAAGTCAACATCTGCTACCGATGAAAAGGCAATAAGCAGCATAGGTACAGCTAGTATGAGAATCCGAATTTTCCTTATCATAACGATGGGGTTTGGTTTTCCCCGAAAGTAAAAAATAATTCCCAGCAGAACAAGCTTCATCCTTGAACCGCAAGCAAGCCCAACTGCAGGATGTTGCGAGGGGCAACAGGATCAACCCCCATTCAATCCCTCCGCTGATCAGACTTCGGCGGGCAGGCATTCCTTATAAAAAAAGGGATGTCCCGATGGAACATCCCTTTTTTTATCTGGACGGTACACTAAAAGATTATACCAGTCTTTCGGCCAGGTCAACAACGCGCTGGGAATAGCCCCATTCGTTATCGTACCAGGAAACGACCTTGACCATGTTGCCGCTCATCACCATGGTGCTTTGGGCGTCAAAAATGGAAGAACGCGGATCACCAACAATGTCAGCCGATACGATAGGATCTTCGGTATATCCAAGAATGCCTTTCATCGGGCCTTCCGCATATTTCTTCATAGCAGCATTCACCTCTTCAATGGTCACCTCTTTCTTAAGGTTGGCTGTAAAGTCAACCAGCGAACCGGTGGGCGTAGGTACTCGTACGGCTTTGCCGTCGAGCTTGCCTTTAAGTTCGGGGATCACCTTGCCGGCTGCTGTGGCAGCACCCGTAGTGGTGGGTATCTGTGACAATGCTGCAGCCCGGGCTCTTCTCAGATCCTTGTGCGGGGCATCCTGCAGGTTCTGGTCAGCGGTATAGGAGTGGATGGTGGTCATCAGGCCTTGCTCAATGCCAAATTCATCATGCAGCACCTTGACCACGGGGGCCAGACAGTTGGTGGTACAGGATGCATTCGAGACGCATTGATCTTCCGGCTTAAGATCGTCGTCGTTGACGCCCAGAACCACCATGCGGTCAATCTCATCCTTGGCAGGTACAGTCAGCAATACTTTTTTGGCTCCGTTTTTCAGGTGGTCGCCGTAGCCGCCTTTGCTGTCCTCCTTTTTGCGAAAGACACCGGTCGATTCAACCACTACATCCGGAGTGTCATCCCAGGGAATACCTGAAGGATCCTTCTCGGCACTCACCTTGATCTTTTTGCCGTTCACTACAAGGTATCCATCCTGACTTTCAACAGTGCCATTGAATTTGCCGTAGTTGGAGTCGTACTTCAGCAGATGGGCCAAAGTTTTAGTATCGGTAATGTCATTTATACCTACAATATCAATATTTTCCCGCTCGGCAGCAATCCTGAAAACGCTTCTGCCAATTCGTCCAAAGCCATTGATGGCAAGTTTTAGTTTAGCCATATCTTCCTTTCATTTTAAAGATTTAACATCAATTAATTGGAATAAACCAATATAGGAGATCCAAAATTAAGGATTTATTGCTAAAACGTCAATACTGCAAAATTTTCCATTTCGATGAAACGCATATAATCAACTAGAGATAAGACAGATTGTCAAATTTAAAAGTCTGAAATTTTTAATACCCCTTAATGAAAACGTTTTCTGAGATGTCCAAGGCACAAGCAAAAGGAAGAGCAACATCCGGCTTCCCTTATTCCTGATAATAAACGCGTTTCACTCTTTCGGATATGCCTGTAAAAATCTCGTAAGGAATGGTTGCCAGCTTATCGGCCAGTTCACTAACGGGTATGGGGTTTCCAAAAACGATCACCTCATCGCCTTCGTGGATGTCGCATCCGGTGATATCGGCCATGCACATATCCATACAAATGTTGCCCGCCACCGGCACATAGAAGCCTTTAATAAAGAGGCGGCCCACACCGTTGCTCAGGGCCCGGTTGAATCCATCGGCATAGCCTACCGGAATCACTGCAATCGTCATATCTTCCTTGGCCCGGGCTGTGCGTCCGTAGCCAATAGTTCCACCGGCCTTCACTTGTTTCACCTGTGTCACGGTGCTTTTAAAAGTGGAGATATTCTGCAGTTTTGGCTGATCCACCGCGCTAATGCCATAAAGGCCAATACCCAGGCGCACCATGTCAAATTGGGCCCCGGGGAAACGTTCGATACCGGCCGAATTGAGTATATGCCGGATCACCGGATAGCCCAGAGATTTGGTGATCTGACTGCTCAGCCGGTCAAACAGGTCGATCTGTTCCCTGGTGAAACCATCCTGTTCGGGTTCATCACTGGCGGCCAGATGAGAGAAGACTGAGTGAACCTTTAAATGGCTGGTCTTTAGCAACCGGTTGATCAACCCTGGAACCTCCAGCTCCTTGAATCCGAGACGGTTCATACCTGTATCCAGCTTCACATGCACGGGATAATCCTCATTGCCCGAGGCAGAAACCATCTTTTCAAACTGTTCCAGCACCTGTTGGCTATAAATCTCCGGTTCAAGCTCATAATCGATCATCATGGAAAAGCTATCCTCTTCCGGGTTCATCACAATGATGGGTAGACTGATGCCTGCCTCACGCAGGGTGACCCCTTCGTCGGCAAAGGCCACCCCCAGGTAATCCACCCGCTGATACTGAAGAAGGTTGGCGATCTCATAAGAGCCGCTGCCATAAGAAAAGGCTTTGACCATTACCATCAAGCGAGTTTGAGCTTTTAGAAGTGTGCGGAAATGATTGAGGTTATGCACCAAGGCATCCAGATCGATCTCCATAACGGTTTGATGCATTTGTTCCTCCAGGGCATGGGATATCTTTTCAAAATGAAAATTCCGGGATCCCTTCAACAGTATGGCCTCATCCCGAAATCGTTGACCGGGAAGAGCCATAAGAAACTGGCGGGTTGTAGGATAGAAATGCCGGTGCATATCAAAACAATCCCTGTTTCGGGAAAGAGCATCCCCAATGCCAATAAACCGGTCCACGCGGTTGCGTCTGAGCATCTCGCCCACTTCCTGGTAAAGGTCCTTTTCCTCGCGGCCACTCTGGAGAATATCAGAAAGGATCACCGTCTTCTTCCGGTGTTGGTTTTGTTGATTCAACATATTCAGGGCTATACCCAAAGATCCCAGGTCGGAGTTGTAGCTGTCGTTAATCAGGGTGCAACGGTTGATGCCCTTTTTCATCTCCAATCGCATGGCCACCACAGGCAGATCTTTCATCTTCTCCCGGATCTGATCCTCCTTTATACCCAGATGCAGCATCAGCAACCATACATGCAGGGCATTTTCCACCGAACCCCGGTCGGTATAGGGAATAGTCACCTGCATGGGCGTTCCTTTGTACCGGGCTTGCATACGGGTGGTGGCCCCCTTCTTCTCGATGCTTTCCACGGTCAGATCAGCCTCTCCTTCCCTTGACCAGGTGACCAAATTTTTGTTGGCAAAACTACCGCGCCCTGACACTTCCTGGTGAATAACGGGATGGTCCCTGCAATAGATCAGGGTATGAGAATTTTCAAAGAGGGCAAGTTTCTCACGGACCTTCTCCTCCAGGCTGGTAAAATTCTCCTGGTGCGCCTCTCCAATGTTGGAAAACAACCCGATGCCGGGGCGAACGATGCTGGATAGACGTTGCATCTCTCCAGGTCTGGATATCCCAGCTTCAAAGACACCCAAATCATTGTCCGGTGTCATATACAATACAGACAAGGGGACTCCCACCTGGGAGTTATAGCTCTTGGGGCTCCGCACCAGGTGATGGCTGCCCTCGAGTATATGATAGATCCATTCCTTGATGATGGTTTTACCATTGCTGCCTGTTATACCAATTACCGGCACATCAAAATTGCTGCGATGATGAGCAGCAAAAGTCTGCAAAGCCTGCAAGGTGTTATCAACCCTAATAAAATTGGCATCGCCATACCGGGTAAGATCTTCTGGCAGACGGGCGACCACGAAATTCCTGACTCCCTTCTCCCAAAGCTCATCCAGGAAGTCATGCCCGTCATGGCGGGCCCCAACAAGAGCAAAAAAAACCGTACTCTCGGGCGAAAAGATCTTGCGGCTGTCAATGGCCAGATGCACCAGGGATGCCGGCGTCTTCGGATAAAGATTGCCACGAACGATTTGCGCCAGTTCTTCAATGCTATAAGGAGTCATAGTAAATCAATCTTTTATGAAAATTGGTGATTTCGTGGTTCAGGGACGGTATTTTGAGACCTGGCCTCCCTCATCAAATACACAGGGCTCAACAATCGTCAGGATTTTAATGCCTTATTAAAACATGTGCGGCACAAGGGTTCATATTCATCCGTCTCACCAAGCAGCACGAGCTTCTTCGACTTGGTCTTCCTATGGGAATAATTGGCCAGGTTGCCGCAACGCATACAGATGGCATGGATCTTTGTTACATGCTCGGCTGCAGCCATAAGCCCCGGGATGGGCCCGAAGGGATTGCCCATAAAATCCATATCCAATCCGGCCACCACCACCCGGGCACCCTGGCTGGCCAGCTCATTGCACACACCTACCAACCCCTGATCAAAGAACTGGGCTTCGTCGATGCCCACCACATCCACCTCATTGGCCAATATCAGAATGTTCTGGGCCGACTCCACAGGGGTCGACCGGATCGCCTTTTCATCATGCGATACCACATCCTCCTGTGAATAGCGGGTATCAATGGAAGGCTTAAAGATCTCGGTGCTCATGCGGGCATATTCAGCCCTGCGCAATCGACGAATCAACTCTTCGGTCTTCCCTGAGAACATGGACCCGACGATCACCTCAATCCACCCTCCCCTGGAACTATGATTTTCAGTATTTTCAAATGGCATCTTATCCAATTTTCCTGATTTATTCGTTACTTTTGTAAAATTATAAAATAAAACAAAATTATGGATTTTAACCGCAAACTGGAAGAATTATTAAACGATATTCGGGAAATAGAGAATGATGCGGTAGATATATACAACCATCAAAGGCTCTCCAGGATCGAGATGGACCTTTTGATGGGCAAAGTCCGCGGGTTGTATGACAAAATGACTGCCATAGACCGGCATTATCCCTGGTCGACACAGGCACCGCAAAAGGAAGTTCCGGCCGAATCCAGCCCCCAACATCAACATCCCGAAAAAGACGAAAAAAAGCCCCCGGCTGATCAAAAACAGGGAGATCAGGCCTCGCCATCGCCGGAAGAGAGACGAGAAAAGAAAACACCCCCTGAGAAAGAGCCCCAGGCCACCCGGAAAACGAGCCAGGAAGATCAAACCCAGCCGGCGCACCAGTCCACATGGAAGGGGTCTGGCAACAACAAGGGGGATAGCCCGGAGATCGTAGCCGATAAATACCAAAATTCAAAAATTTTCAGGCACGACGACCTGGCCAAAAAACAGCCACAGAACAACCTGTCTTCCAGGATGCAGTCTAAGCCGATCACTGATCTAAGCAGGGCCATTGGCCTAAACGAGAAGTTCCTGTTTGTTCGCGAGCTGTTTGAAGGCGACAAGGAACGCTACCACGAGGCCATCCAAATCATCAACGAGATGCCCAACTACCAGGAAGCAAAAGATTACATCCGTCAGCAGTTCAACTGGGATCATGAAAAGCCGGAGGTCGTGAGGTTCATGGACCTGGTGAACCGGAAATTCTCCAACCAGTCCTAACGATCTAAGCTTACCCATGGCCAAACTCTTTGTCATACCCACACCCATTGGTAACCTGGAAGACATCACTTACCGGTCGGTCCGCATTCTCAGGGAGGTCGAACTGGTGCTGGCCGAAGATACCCGGACAACCAGGCACCTGCTCGACCACTATCAGATTCCCGCCCGCATCGAATCGCACCACAAGTTCAATGAGCATCAAAAAGCGGGGCAGCTGGCCCAAAGGCTCCAGCAGAGCGATGAAACAGCTGCGCTTGTTTCCGATGCCGGCACCCCGGGCATATCCGATCCGGGCTACCTGCTGATAAGCCATTGCCTCGAACAAAAGGTAGAGGTGGAGACCCTGCCGGGAGCCACAGCCTTCTTGCCGGCCCTGATCAATTCAGGACTGCCTTGCGACAAATTTGTCTTCGAGGGTTTCCTCCCCCATAAGAAAGGACGCAAGAAAAGGCTGGACTATCTTGCCGGAGAAGAACGCACCCTGGTGCTCTTCGAGTCGCCCTATCGCCTGCTCAAAACGCTTCAACAACTGGCCGGATACATGGGAGAAGAACGGAGGGCTTCTGTTTCAAGGGAATTAACCAAAATGCATGAGGAAAACACCCGGGGAACCCTCCGGGAACTAATCCTCCATTACGAAAACAAAAAGATTAAGGGCGAAATCGTGGTCATCGTGGCCGGCAAACCCAAAAAATAATTCCTTCAGGCAACCTATCCCGTCTGACTAATCTTTCGTAGAGTCTCCTCTTTAAGGATCCCGATTTTTCTGCCATTTACCTTCACGATGCCTTCCCGGTGCATTCGCGAGAGGGCGTTGATGACACTCTCCTTGGAATATCCAAGAATATCGGCTATCTCTTTGCGGTTTAAAGGAATCGTATAATCCGGCGACTGGTAGATCTCGAGAAACTCAAGCAGCAGAACAGAAAGGGCCCCATCAATGTGCTTGTCTCTCAAACGGGCCAGACGATGAACAATCTTGCTGGTGATGGCCGATATATGGCGAGTGAGATGCATGGCAAAAGATCCGTTCTGCTTGACAAACCGCTCGAACAACTCCAGGTCGATCAGGCTGACCCGTGATGGCTCCAGGGCCCTGGCCGAACACATCAGGTTGTGGCTGGCAAAAGTACAAATCAGTCCCACGAAAGAGCGGGGTGACACCAGGTTAACCGCAGAATGCCGGCCGTCTATCAGCACGTTCAGCCTTACCAGGCCTTCTTCCAGGTACAATACATTGCTGGCAACAAATCCTTCCTTGATGAGGCTTTCACCGGCCTCAAAAACGATCTCTTTTCTGTTGTCCAACAGGGCCTGTCTCTCATCCTCCAACAGGGTTGCCAGGCAATCATCAGCCGTGATTGCCTCAGGCATATATTGCTGCAGGTGTTCTCTTGAATCCCCCATACACGTTCCTTTGTTTTTATCAACAAGCCGGTCCATCGGCCATCCATGACACAGAATGCAAAATTACATCTTTACAGGCAAAAAACCCAATCGAAAAAGATGAATTCAAATGTGTTAAAAGTTTCACAGAAATATTTTTATTGCCATATATTTGCTGTGAATATACTAACAAAACACAAGCGATATGTCCGACATAAAATTCAGAACCAAAGCAGTTAGTCTTAACCCGACCAAAACGCAAGTAAAAGCCCGGCATTTTGAAATCATCGTCGATGAGCCTCAGGACCTGGGCGGAACCAATGAAGGAGCCAACCCGGTGGAATACCTGCTGGCCTCTTATGCCGGTTGCCTGAACGTAATGGGCCACATGGTAGCCAAAGAGCTTGATTTTGAGCTCAAAGGCATGGAAATCGACCTGGCCGGCTCCCTGAATCCTGCCCGTCTGTTCGGCCAGGCCACTGAAGAACGGGCCGGCTACAAAGAAATTCAGGTAACTCTCAAGCCCCAGTGCGACACAGATGAGCAAACCCTCCAGAAATGGCAGGCTGCCATCCTGGATCGCTGTCCGGTGGGGGACAACCTGAAGAATACCACGGAGGTGGTGGTTGATCGCAAAAAAATCGATCCGGTAGAAGCATAGTTCAATTTTTCATAAACATGGGTTTTAAGGTAGGAAAGCCTGTTCCGCTGTGGCGGGACAGGCTTTTTCCTTTCCATCTTTGAACTTTGACTTTCGGGCCGCTCCATCTTACCTGCACCCTCTC
>P_1C_Sed_2_UnCtyDRAFT_1000404_pt1 | contig 13224 bp, 10 predicted proteins | sample Pon1CUnioCityCA_4_FD_10229 | JGI IMG/M metagenome (IMG submission 10229) | reverse complement strand
CGAGGAGATCGAAGTAAAGCGACTGTCTTCGCGTTGATTTTTTCATCGGAGCAGTGTTAGGCCAGGCTAACACTGCCCGCCGCAGTATGCTTCTCACCTGCCGAAAAGGCGGCAATAATATAGTTGGCAAGGAAAGATATGATGACCGAAGAGGAAAAAGCAGCAGCGGGACAAGAGGACATTTACATTGCGCTGGCGGGGAACCCCAACTCCGGCAAAACCACCATATTCAACTCCTTGACGGGGGCCCGCCACCATGTGGGCAATTACGCGGGAGTGACGGTCGAGCGCAAAGAGGGCGGGCTTGTCCACCACGGCCGCAAATTGCGCATCATCGACCTTCCCGGCACCTATAGCCTTAGCGCTTACTCGCCGGACGAGATGGTGGCCCGCCGGGTGATTCTTGAAGAGCAGCCCGACGTGGTGGTCCAGATCGTGGATTCCGGGAACCTCGAGCGGAACCTTTATCTGGCGGTCCAGCTTATCGCCATGAAGATACCCGTTGTCCTGGCCTTCAACATGATGGACGAGGTAAAAAAGCGGGGTATCAAGATAGACCTGGACCAGTTGAGCGTGCTTTTGGGTGTGCCCATCGTGCCCACTGTGGGCAACCGCGGCGAAGGCATTGCCGACCTTCTGGACAAAGCCATGGAGGTCGCCGAAAACCATATTCCTCCCAAGGTGGAGATCAGGTTCGGCTCGGAACTGGACCGGGCGCGGGAGAACATCTCCCATCTTCTTTCCGGCCGGAGGTTTTCCGAAAAGTATGCCCCGGAATGGGTGTCCATCAAGCTTTTGGAGGGCGACCCTGAAGTAATCTCCTGGCTTGAGGAGAGCGGAGAGCAGGAGGTCCTCGACAAGGCGGAGCAGGAACGGGAGCGTATCCGGGACCTTATGGGGGACGACCCGGAGATACTCCTTGCCGACGCCCGTTACGGATGGCTCCATGGCGCAGTGGCCGAGACCATGCGCCTTACGGTGGAAGACCGTCGCACCATTTCCGACCAGGTGGACACGGTGGTGGCCAACCGGGTGCTGGGCCTGCCCATCTTCTTTTTCGTCATGTGGCTCACCTTTTACATAACCTTCAAGCTGGGAGACCCCTTGGCGGACCTGGTTCATCAGGGGTTCCTGCTTGTGGGAGGCCTGGTTGCCGACGGCCTGGCCCCCGGTCTCCTCCGGTCTTTGCTGGTTGACGGTGTCATCGCCGGCGTGGGAGGAGTGGTCATGTTCCTTCCCAACATCATGCTCCTCTTCTTCATGGTCTCTTTGATGGAGGACTCGGGATACATGGCGCGGGCCGCTTTTATAGTGGACCGGGTAATGCACTTGGTGGGCCTCCACGGCAAAAGCTTTATACCCCTTTTCCTCGGCTTCGGATGCAACGTTCCCGCCATCATGGGCACCCGCATTCTCGAGAACGAACGCGACCGGCGGGCCACCATCATGGTGTCTCCCTTTATAAGCTGCTCGGCGCGACTTCCGGTCTACGTTCTTTTCGCCGGCGCCTTTTTCGGCGACAACGCCGGCAACGTCATCTTTTCTCTCTATCTTCTGGGCATTGTGGTGGCCATGGTCATGGCCCGCCTGCTTCGCGTATACGTGATCCGCGGCGAACCCACTCCCTTTGTGATGGAACTGCCGCCCTACCGGATGCCCACTGCCAAGAGCGTTGTGGTGCATATGTGGGAGCGCGCCTGGATGTACCTTAAAAAAGCGGGGACCATCATCCTGGCCATGTCCATTTTGGTGTGGTTTCTGTCCAATTTCCCGAGCGACGTAAAATACTCGCCGCAGTTGGAAAAAGGCATTGACCGCTACGGCTCGGTGGAAAAACTTCCCGAAGATTTGCGGGTCGAAGCGTCCCAACAGCGCATGGAGCAGAGCTATGCGGGAATGCTGGGAGGCGCGATATCGCCGCTTCTTGCGCCCGCGGGCCTCGGTGACTGGAAGGTCAGTATTTCGCTGGTCACCGGCCTTGTCGCCAAGGAGGTGGTGGTGTCAACCATGAGCACCATCTACAGCATGGGAGAGACCGGCGCAGAATCTCCCAAGCTGCAAGAGACCATTAAAAAAGACCCTTTTTTTTCACCACTGCGGGCCTATACCTTTCTGGTCTTCATCCTCTTATATATACCTTGTCTGGCCACACTGGTAGTGGCCTACCGGGAGATGGCGTCCGTGAAGTGGGCCGCCATCATGCTTGCCATGACAATCGCCACAGCTTACGTGACCTCTGCAGCGGTCTGGCACCTCGGCAATCTCTTCGGACTGGGGTGAGACATAATGATTGAAAAAATCATTGTGGCGTTAGTGGTGGCCGGGGCTGCGGCTTTCGTGGCCTATTGGCTGGTCTCGTCATCGCGAAAGCCCAAGTGTGACTGCCATGAATCGCAGGCATGTCCCTTTGCCGGTAATTGCCCGGGCCCAGGCGACTGCGTAAACCGGAGCTATTTTGAAAAGTCGGGTGAAGGCGAAGTCAAAGAGCGGCCGGAGAGCGGACCGGCCCCGCCGAAAAGATAGAGAAGATAAAAAGGCCTTCCCCTCTCTCCGTAAAACACGGCAAAGTTTTCCGAGGCCATCATCCTTTTCGTCCCGTTTCCGGAAAGCTTGTAGTAGTTGCCGCCGCGCTCGATCTTGCATAGAGTTTCCTCATAATTGAAACCGTCTCCCGAGTCCTCGATCTTTATCAGCAGACCTTTGTCCCCCTTGAAAACATTGACGTAGATGGGAAGGTCCGGGTCCCGGCGGTTACCGTGGCAATAGGAGTTGCTGAGCGCTTCGCTAAGCAGTCCCGAAGGTCCCACCAGTTCCCGGCGGTGTTCTTCAATGCGCCGGTCGAGGAATTTCATGAGCTTTCTTTCGAAAAGAAACATCCAGTCGTACTCGGGAAGATAGGGCGAATGTCCGGCGCGGGGTTCATTGCGGGGCACCACTTTATGCTCGAATACGCTTGTCGCGTTTTCGATCATGTCCAGGGCCTCATCGGGTCTCATTTCAATCAGCATGGTGAAGGTTGTTCCTTGCCGGCATGCCTTGGCCTTCCCGTATCATCCTTGCCAGTTCTTTTTCGTCCGCGGGAAGACGGGCAAAGGCCGTGTAAGTTTCGCCAACCATGGAGAGGGCATGGGCGTCGCTTCCCGCGACTTGCAGGAGGCCCTTGTGGCGCGCCAGGTCCCTGCTCATGGTTTCGTGTTCCCCCACGGTGACCGAGCTTGCCACTTCCAGGGCGTCGAGCTTTTCCGCCCACGACGCCTCTTCCACGTCCCGGCATTGTTGCGGGTCCGGATAGCAGGGGTGGGCGAGGACCACCGCGGCGCCTTTTTGCTTCGCCCTGGCGATGACTTCCTCGGCGGGCAGTCGGGGCCTTATTCCGTTCAAGTCGTCAATGCCGATGATGAGCAGATGGCCGTCTTCGCTTGATATCTCCACTCCCCGGTAGATTATAAGGTCATCTCCCCATGCCTTTCTAAGCTCTTCGGTTTCTTTTTTGTTCCAGATATGGTCGTGCTCGGTGAGCACAATTCCGTGAAGGTCTTTGCGCCTCATTTCCTCTCCCAGCTTATAGGGGTCCAGGGTCTCGGCGCAGGGTGAATAGCGNCTGGTATGGACGTGAAGGTCGATGTTNGACCTTGGCGGCTTCATAAAATTTTCACCTCCGCCGCGCCGGCCCCGGCAGGAGATTTCCCGCCGGGGCCTTCTTCGGCAGAGTCCCTGTGCAAACCAGGCAAGCAAGGCAATTCAAGCAATTACTACCTCACGTGTTCGGCGATATCGAGGATTACTTTCTCGAGCTGCATTTTGCCGAGCGCCACGTTTCCGTCGGCGCTCATGACCAGGACCATGTGTACGTGGGCCCTGCCTTGTTCGTTGGCCGCGAAGTCGGTGTTTTCGTTCAAGCACCTGACCAGGATGTTGGCCTTGGGGGCGGTAATGTGGATCATGTTGCCCCGTCCCACCCCCATTACGTCGGTGGACTTCTGAGACTTCAAAAGCACGTCATTGGCAAGGGCGCCAAGCTCGGCAAGCTTGACCTCCGAGTTGGACACGTCCGCCAAAAGCTCTCCCGACGGTGAAAAAGCGCCTACGGCCATAAAGCCGTCAAGTTCCTTGAGTTTTGCCATGGATTCCTGCATTGTAGCCATTTCTTTCTCCTTTCTTTCCGCATTACTTATTTATTGAAGGGGAAATTCCCCTTCTTCATGAAAATCACTTCCTGAAGTCGGAGGCGACCTCCTCAATGATCTGTTCAAGTTTCATCTTGGCCCATGGCAGGTTCGTATCGTCGTCCAGGACCAGCACTACATGGACGTGGGCCTTGCCGGGTTCGCCGGTATGAAGGTCCGGGTTCTCGTTGTAACAGCGGGCCAGGATGTTGGCTTGGGGAGCTGCGATATGGACCATGTCGCCCCTTCCCACGCCCATGACGTCCGTGGATTTCTGGGCCTCCAGCAACACCTCGTTGGCCAGCCTGCCGATCTCGGCTATTTTCGTACCGTTACCGTTTACTTCAGCGAGACATGAGCCGGTGTGGGAGAAGGCCCCCGCAGCCAGAAAGCCGTCCAGCTCCTGCAAGCTCCGCAGTTTCTCATAGGCGCTTTTATGCACCTCTTCCGACCGGTTTTCTATCTCTTCCAGGTCGGGTATCTCGAAGTCGATGGCGTCCTTTTTGTTGAGTTCGGTGCTGATGATCTCTTCCAGGTCGAAAAGAAGGGTTCCCTTATAGCTCCGCTCCTGCGGAACAAACATGAGCTCCGATTTGGGCCAGGCAAGTATCTCCAGCATGGCGGCCGAGATGTATTCCAAAAGCGATTGACGCAAAGAGTCCCGGTCGAGAAGGCCCCATTCCACAATGGTCTCGCCGAAGTTCCGGCCCGTTCTTTTACACTCCTCGAAGACCTCCTTGAGTTCGGTAACGCCCAGGTCGGTGGTGTCCATCAGGTAAGTGAAGAAAGTCTGCTTTAAAGTGGAAGCCGTGACCCAGGCGATTTTGCCCTTGGTGATGAATATCTTGCCGATGTTGTTTTCGTGCCTTATGATTACTTCGCCGCCGATGTTGCTCTTCAGCGCTTCATAGATGGTCTTGATGATTTCATGGGCCGAGGTGGACACGAGCTTGGCGCCCGCTTTTTTCTCTTCCAGGGACTCCCGGATTACCCGGGACATCTCATCCATATCAATGGGTTTTTCGAGGTAGGCGGCCACTCCGAGCATGTGGAAATTCTCTTCCATCTCCGGCGCGCCGTAAGCGGTCATCACGACCACGGGTGTTCCCGGAAAGTTCCTGCCCATGTAGGCCACCAGTTCGTAGCCGCCCATCTCCGGCATTTTCAGGTCGGTGATGAGGAGGTCCACGTCATGGGAGGCCAGTATCTCGACCGCTTCTTTGCCGTTGTTTCCGGTCAGTATGTTGAAGTCGTTGTCTTCCAGGCCGCCCTTAAGGCTTTCCAGGAAACTTTTTTCGTCGTCTATGATCAGTACGGTTTTCTGTTTCATTTGACAGATATATTTAGCATGTACTGTGCCAAACCGGCCGGTAATATAAAATGCCAGAATAATCAGCAAGATAGAAATAAAAAATGAACGGCATAAAAAATGCGCCGTTCGTTTTGCCTGTCTTTTTGCGCGGATTTTACGGGCTATATAAGGTGTCAGGAGTGGTGAGACGACTTTAGCTTTCGCCGTAAAGTGGACTCGGCGATTCCCAGACTGCGGGACGTCTTGGCGATGTTTCCCGAAAAGTGTTCCAGCACCTGCATGATGTACGTCTTTTCCATCTCTTCCAAAGAAAGGATTCTGCCTTCGGAGCCTGCCGGCAGGGGGACTGCCGGACTCTGACCTTCTTGGTCCGAAGCTTTGGCTTCCGGGCTGATATAGTTCGCCGGCTTTATCTCCGGGCCGTCCTGAATAGTGACCGCCCGTTCGACAAGGTTGCGGAGCTCCCTGATGTTGCCCGGCCAGTCATAGTTCATGAGCCTGTTTATCTCGTCTTTTCCGATTTTCAGGTCCCTGCCTCTCCCCAGTTGCTTGAGAAAATGGCTGCAAAGGACCGTCAGGTCACTGGTCCGTTCCCGCAGAGGAGGGACGTGGATGCGTATTACGTTCAACCTGTAGAAAAGGTCCTGCCGAAGTTTGTTTTCTGCCACCGCCTGTTCGGGGGAGGTGTTGGTCGCCGCTATGATCCTGGTCTCGACGGGATGGTTGGTCTGTCCGCCCAGCCGCCTGATGATCTTGTCCTCGATTACCGTCAACAGCTTGGATTGCAGGTTGTAGGGCATGGCCCCGATTTCATCCAGGAAAAGGGAGCCGCCGTGGGCCATTTCGAAGATGCCCTTGCGGGTGGCAGTGGCGCCGGTGAAAGCGCCTTTTTCGTGTCCGAAGAGTTCCGACTCCATCATCTCCGCGGGGATTGCCGCGCAGTTAATGCTTATGAAGGGGGCGTTGCGACTGGGGCCGCTGAAATGGACGGCCTTGGCCACCAGGTTCTTTCCGGTCCCCGTCTCGCCGCTGATCAATACGTTGGCTTCCGAACGTCCGGCGATTTCGACGAGTCTTCTGACTTCGGAAAGCTCCGGGCTGTTTCCCACAATCGCGGTCTGTTCGCTTTCTTTCTCTCTCTGATAGTTCTGGTATTGCTCGATGTTCTCGAGCTCCAGCGTCCGCGCCGCCCGGGAAACCACATGGTTGAGTTCTTCCAGTTCGATGGGTTTGGTCAGATAATCGAAGGCCCCCGCCTTGATGGCGCTTACGGCGTTGTCAAAAGAAGGGTAGGCCGTCATGAAGATCACCTTGGCCGTCTCGCACTTGTTGAGTATTCGGGAGCAGTAGTCCACTCCCTGTCCGTCGGGAAGTTTCTGGTCAAGGAGGACCAGGTCGGGCGGACGATTATCGCAGACGGCAAGGGCCTCTTTTCCACAGGGCACCCCGTAAGTCTCGTATCCTTCATCGGCGAGGAACTCGACCACCGTTTTCTGAAAGTTAAGGTCGTCTTCAACTACCAGGACCGAACTTCTAATCTCTGACATGTTTGTACTCTCCGCTGGCCGGCAATACAAGCGTCACCCGCGTGCCTTGCCCCTCCTCGCTGTCCATGGAAATCGCCCCATCCATCTTGGCCATCATTTTTCTGGCTATGACCATGCCCATGCCCGTACCGTTGGGTTTGTTGGTATAAAAAGGCTTGAAAACGTCCTGAAGCTGGGCTTGCGACATGCCTTTGCCGTTGTCTTCCACCACAATGTCAACCAGCTTTCCTTGCCCGGACGATTTGATGACGACACGGGGTGCTTCCCGTTCTTCCAGTGCGTCAAGAGAGTTGGTCACCAGGTTGAGCATTACCTGCTGGAGGGCCCGGGGGTCGGCAAACACCCACAGCGGCTCCTCCGGTAACTCGATCTTAAGCCTTACCCTTCTTTTCCTGAAATCTTCTTCAATGATGTTGCGGAAATTGTCGAAAAAAGATGACAACAGTAAATCTTCGTTCCGAAGTGTTTCATACATGCTGAAGTTTTTCAAGGAACGGAGAAGATACTCGACCCTGCCTAAGTCCTGCAAAGAGCGGTCCAGGTATTCCATGGTTTTGTCGCGGTCAAACTTGTCAAGCCTTTGCTTCAAGACCGACACGGTGGTCTTGATTGAGTTTACCGGGTTTCCCAGTTCATGTCTTATCCCCGAGAAAACATAGCCGATGTTGTTCATCGTGTTTACCGCCTCGGCAATGGACTCGAGCCTTTTCTGTTCCGTCAAGTCCCGGTAGTCCTGGACAATACCCACCATGGTGCCTTCATTGTCGAAAAAAGGCTTGGCGGTAAGCAGGCAGGGCAGGTATTCTCCGTTGGCCCCCTTTTTGCGGACCTCGATTTGGCTGATGGTCTCTCCGGCAAGTACCCTCTTTAAAGTGCATTCTTCAGTGAAACATTTTTCGCCGGGAAAGACCTCGTAGCATTTCGAGCCGAGCATTTTTTCCTTGGGTACGCCGGTGATGCGGGATAGGGTGTCGTTGGCCCGCAGGATATTATAGTCCCGGTCCACCACCCGCATCCCGCTCTCCGAGGTCTGGAATATCTGGTCCAACTCGAAGTAGGCGTTGTTGACCGCCCGTTCCGCTTCTATTCTCTCGGTCACGTCAAAGATAATGGAGTAAAGAATCCGCCTGCCTTTTATCTCTAGAGGGGTCGAGTGGACCTCGACCACACGAACTTCTCCGGATTGCAGCCGATGGTTGAAGACGAAAAAATCTTCTTCGCCGGAGATGGCCTTTTCCATTTTCTGTTTTACGATTTCCGGGTCCGCGGTGTTGATGCTGCTAATCTTCATACGGAGCAGTTCGTTGCGGGGATGGCCGTAGAAGTTGACGGCGGCTTTGTTGGCGTCAATGATTGAGCCGTCTTCCGGGTCGATGAGTAGCTTGGCGGCGTCGTTTTTTTCGAACATGGCCCGGTAGAGGCCTTCGCTTTCCCGTAAGCCGGCCTCGGCCCGCATCCGCTCCTCGATCTCCCGGACCAGGTCCCGGTTTACGCGGGTCACCTCACGGGTCCGCTCTTCAACCTTCTCTTCCAACTCGTCGCGGGCCTGCCGCAGGCCCTCCTGCGCACGTTTCAAATCGGTCACGTCTTCCAGGCCCACCAGCACCCGCTCCTGTCCTTCCACTTCCAGGGGAGTGGTGGACACCAACAGGTCCCGCTCTTCTGTTTCACCGCCGGTAAGGCAGCATGTGACGCGGGCCTCGATTTTGTGATGCGCCGTTTTGCTGGTAACGGTGTCTTCCACTGTCTGCCGCAGGACACAGGATTTACACAAATTTCCGAAACCGCAGCCTCGCGGGTCGGAAAGTGAGTTAAGGCAACGAAGCAGTTCGCCGCCTTTCATGCCCAGGGTCTCATCAGTTTTCAGACCGGTCACTTTACTGGCATAGGCGTTGATGTTGCGTATTCTTTTTTCATGGTCCAGAAGCAGCATCAGGATGGGCGCGTTGTTGAAAATGGCGGAAAGCTCGCTCTCCCGTTTCCGTAAAGCCTCTTCCGACCATTTCCGGTTTACGGCCACCGCATAGATGGCGGCCAGCCGCTGGAGGGACTCCATGTCTTCGGACCCGTAATCGCGGCCCGAGTTGGCCAGGGCGATCTGTCCCACCAGCTCGTTTTTAAAAAGCGCAGGCACGGAGATAAAGCGTTCTATGGGGATGTGTCCGTCGGGAACGCCCGTGCTGCGCGGCTCTTCTTCAGGGCGATTGACGAGAATGGATTGCCGGTTATAGAGCACCCATCCCCACATCCCTTTATATTCCTTGAAAACAATGTCCTTGTCGGGCACGTTACATTCGTTCCACATATCTCTCGATAAAGTGGGGCTTACAAGATAGCCGGTTTCCGGTTGGATATAGCCGACATATCCGTATTTACTGCCCGTCAGGTCTTTGGCGTGATGCAGCACTATCTCGGAAATTTTTTCAATAGGAAGGGGGCTTATAAGAGCCTTGGCGAGTTCGGATACCGCGGCATCGATCTCCAGTCGGCGCGAAAGCTCCCGGTCTTTATCTTGAGTATTCGATAGAGGTTTTTGTGGTAATGCCTCGTAATCTTTCATTTTTCCCTCTCAATTTTTAGCGCCCTTTTGTTGCAATATTCATACCGCTTGGCCGCCGTCCCCCTGTCGGAGGCCCTAACTCCGTATGGTCTTGGGGAGCATATTTAGCGCAGGATGCAGGCATTCTTGAAATCGGGAGTAAGTAACCGGTCTTTACATTCCTTTTGCCCGTTCAAATTGCATGTCCAGGATTCTTTTGCAAAGCGAGGCCGCATGAGGAGGCCGGAGCGCCTCGTATGGGAATCCCGTAAAAACGGCGGACAGGCCTTTTCTGGTTTCCGGTGATTTCCATTTCAGCACGGCAATGCAGTTACCCCGGGAGTCTTTCAGAAAGCGCTGGTCGTGGTTTACGGGAGACAGCTTCAGATGCGGGGTGAGGACGGGGTAGTAGGGCGCGCCCGTGTGGAAACTGATGTCCTTGGAAAAGCCCTGGCCGGGATACCCGCTCACCATGCGAAATCCCGCCGCCGGTTCCATATTTTTCGTCCCCAGAATTTCGAGCAGTTTTTGAGGAGGCCTGTCTCCGCTTCGGGAAGCGCTCAGCCAGAGCACGTTGCCGTTTTCCAGGACGTTCTCCATAAGCTCGGTCCTGTCAGGGCCGGGATATATGCCTTGCTGCAGGGTACGGTTTCCGCAAAGCCAGATTACCAGCTTGACGGCGCTGATCTGCTTTAAAGAAGGCAGTCCCTGTTCCCTGACGTCCCATGCCGTGTAACCGATCTTGGCCCGCTTAAGTGATTTCAGGCAGTAGGGAAAAAGGTCATGAGGAGAATCGTTGATCATTAAAATTTCCGGGACCCCTGTAAAGAGCCGCGGTCCCAGTTCCATCTCGACCTCCGGCTTGGCGCAAGATATGGTCACGGCCGCCTGCAGCGGACGATGTCCTTCATCAGCCCGTTTTTCCGCTCCGTCTTTTTGCAGCATCAGGTTCCAGGCCTCTTCGAAAGAGTTGGAATCGGAAAGCCTGACCTTGAACTCGAAGGTCGATTTTTCGCCGGGGCCCAGTTTATTTTTTTTCTTCGACGAATCGTACCAGTAAGTCTCGGGCGCCCCTGCGCTTATGGTAATGTTCTCGGCCTTTTTGCCGAGATTGATTACGGTCATGGTAAGGAGGGCGAGTTCGCCTTTTTCTGGGAACCCGTTGCCGTTGCCGCTTATTTCCGTCCACTGCGCGTCGATGATTTTAAAGTAAGGATAGTCGCGCCAGGGCACGGCCTTGTCTGTAACACTAACGGAGACCTGCGCCCGTTGGTCTTGTACGTTGATGTTCTTGATCCTGATGCCGGTAGGCAGTCCTCCGTAAGTCATGGTGTGGGCGCCCGCGAAAGGGTCGTCGGAGGCGCCGGTGTCCGCGCCGATTTCAGCTTTGTCGTTTGCAAAAAAATCCGCGGGGTCCGCTGACTTCATTCTCCGTTCCAGGTCGTTTTTGCCGTCGGCCTGTACCAGGGAGAGGAGGGGGCCGGCTTCGCAAAGCCCCTTGCATTCGTAGCGGTTCTCGTAAATGGCGTGTTCATTGACGTGCCACAACAGCAGGCCTTTGCCGTAAATATTTCTGTCCATGCCTTCGGGTTCCCTGTAGGAGAGCAGAAAATACTCGTCTTTTTCGCCGGAGGGTATTTTGAGTATTTCGGGGCTTTTGTCCAGGGGGCGAAGCGTTATTGTGGTGTCTTCATTGACGATGACGGGCCGGGCCCAGCCGAGCACGTACTTGGAAAAAGCGGTAAGTCCGGTAATCGGCCGGGAGTCGGGGGACGGAGGCGCCATTCCCATCAGGCCCGTACTTCCGATGCCGTAGGAAGACCTGTCCTTGTCGTAAAGATCGAATAGCCCGAAGAGGTGGCCCGTCTCATGGGCGTATACGCGGGCCTCGTGCTTGTCGGGAGCTTTTATATACTCGGGGACAAGTATGAAGCGGTCCATGACGGCATTTCCCATGGGCACGGGGCTGCTTCCGTAGACGGAGACATAGTCCATGCGCGGCCAGAGCCTTTGTTTGGGGTCTTCTTCGTTTCGGAGAGGACCGGCGTACATGACCACCAGACCGTCGATGTGTCCGTCTCCCGCATTGTCGAAGTTGTCGAGGGGAACGCCGCCGGTGTAGGCCTTGCGGGCGGTCTCTGTTACGAATCCCGCCATGTTGCGGGGAAAAACATGGGTGCCTTTTCCCTGCCGGCGTGCCGCGTAATATTCCATGGTGTGGTCCAGCTCGATCCAGTTGGACACCGTGCCTTCCAGGTGGACGGCGCCGTAGCTGACATGGTCGTAGTACTCGGCCACTGAAAGCACGTCGTCATCATCCCTGCTGAAAAACCGGGACCAGACCTCTTCAGGGGACAGGCGGGTCCTCGAGTCCTTGGTCTTGGCGAGAAGGACCACCAGTCTCTTGCTGCCCGAAGTTCCCAGAAAATCGTAGTAACTTTTGTGAAAATCCGCGTGAGAAGCCGGCGGACCGGCAATGACGAAAAGCGCGGTGAGAATCAAAAGGAGGTTTTTTCGGTTTGCCCGAAGCATGCACTAAATATAAACAGAAAACAAAGAAGAGTTCAACCGGGCGGGTCAGTGAAGTTCCCCCGTTTTGCAAACTTCCTGAAAGCTCTAGACCTGAAGTAGCCCGAAGAGGGGTGGGTTTACAGGTCCGAAAGAGGTTGATCTCTGAATCATAGTGCTGTATTACCCGCTACTGCGGAAACCCTGCGGACCCACCCGTTCGCAGACGAACGCGCAGGCCATCCCCAAAACGCAAGCCCATATCCCATTTTCGCAATTCAGATGTTACAGGAGAGAAATCTTGAAATGAAAATTGAAATTCAANAAGAAAAAAACGGCGGACGGGCAGACTTCGCCCGCCCGCCTTGTAATTACTCCTTGCCCATGTACTTGAAGGAAATTTTCACGCGGGCCCGATAGGCCTTCACTTTGCCGTCCTCGATCTTCATGTCCAACTCGGAAATCTCGGCGATGCGAAGGTCATTCAAACTCTTGGAGGCCTGCTCCACCGCGTTCTTCGACGCTTCTTCCCATGAGGTCTCGCTGGTACCCACCAATTCGATAATCTTGTACACGCTGTCTGGCATTTCGTTCCTCCTTTTTGCTTTTGTCAATCAAACCCTTGCCGAATTACTAGGCCGCCGGAATTGACCGTTACGACCGTTACCCCATGATCTATACCAGTAATAAAAGCATAATGCAACAGAAAATTTTAAGCATGACGAGTTAGAGGACTTCTTTGCGTTTGTCTGCCGGAAGTGTCAAACTAAAACAACGTGCTCACCGGATATGCACTAACGCGACGGAACATATGTAAAAAAGAAAAAACGGAAATAAGGCGCGTTTGCGCCGGTAAGGGAGTGTAAAAATGAAGTATTTTTTAGACAGTGCCAAGCTCGACGAAATCAAGTACGCTTACGAAAACTGGGGCCTGGACGGAGTGACCACAAACCCCAAGCACATCTATAACTCGGGACTTCCTTTTAAAGAAGCCGTGGGCAAAATAGCCGACTGGGTAAAAAAGGAAAAGATCGAGGGGTGGGACAAGTTTCCCGTGTCCGTCGAGATCGACCCCTATCTGGAGGACGCCGAAGGCATGATCAAAGCGGCCAAGGACATCGCGTCCATCTCTCCCAATTTCGTCATCAAGGT
>P_1C_Sed_2_UnCtyDRAFT_1000403_pt1 | contig 13234 bp, 11 predicted proteins | sample Pon1CUnioCityCA_4_FD_10229 | JGI IMG/M metagenome (IMG submission 10229) | reverse complement strand
CCTGCACGCGGCCTACGGCATCGGCTCGGAGACCCTGCCCGCTCCACAGGCCACTCTCATGTCCATGGTGGTCAAAGGAGTTCTTTCCGGAGACCTGCCTTGGGCTCTCTTCCTGATCGGCATTTTTACAGCAGGGGTGATCGAGGTCATGGGACTGCCCTCCCTTCCCTTTGCAGTGGGACTCTATCTTCCCCTCTCCATGTCTTCCCCGATTTTCATGGGAGGACTTCTCCGTTACGGCATTGACAAGATTGCCGAGGCGCGCAAGGGCAAATCCGAAAAGAGCGAGGGGGAGGCCGAAGCCGACAGGCTGGTCACCAATAAAGGCGTTTTGTTCGCCTCCGGGCTGATCGCGGGTTCGGCGTTCGTAGGCATGGCTGTAGGTCTTGTCTACTCCATGGGCGAAGGCGCACGGAACTTCATGGACAAGATAAAGATAGGTCCGGAGTGGGCCGGCGGCGGACAGGACATGTTCTCGCTTTCCGCCCTTCTTGTGGTTGCCCTTCTCCTCTTTTTATCGGCGTGGGAAAAGAAGAAGCAATAAAAAAAGCGGAGGCGGCGCCGCAGATGATTATTTGCGTACCGGCGCTCATGTTATATTATTTTTTTCTGTTATGGAGGTTTATATATGCCCTTACTCAGTGTAGTCATGCCGGTTTACAATGAAAAGGACACTTTGCGGGACATCGTGGACCAGGTACTTGCCGTGCCGGTTGACAAGGAAATCATCCTTGTTGACGACGCTTCCACCGACGGCACCCGGGAGCTTTTGAAGGAGCTTTCGGCAGACAAGATTCGTGTTATTTTTCACGAGCGTAACCAGGGCAAGGGCGCGGCACTCCGCACCGGCTTTTCCGAGTGCAGAGGAGACATCGTCATCATTCAGGACGCTGACCTCGAGTACTTTCCCGAGGAGTATCCTTACCTTATCGAACCCATTGAAAAGGACTGGGCGGAAGTTGTCTACGGATCGAGGTTTCTGGGCGAGAGGCACCGGGTGCTTTTGTTCCATCATTACCTTGCCAACAAGCTGCTCACCTTTCTTTCCAACCTTACCACCAACCTGAACCTGACGGACATGGAGACCTGCTACAAGGTCTTCCGACGCGACGTTATCCAGGCCCTTCCCTTAAAGCAGGACCGCTTCGGGTTCGAGCCGGAAGTCACCGCCAAGATCGCCCGGCGGCGGTATCGCGTGTTCGAGGTCGGCATTAGCTACAACGGCAGGACCTACGAGGAAGGCAAAAAGATAGGTGTCAAAGACGCGTTCCAGGCGCTCTGGTGCATCTTCCGCTACGCCTTTTTCGATTGACGCTTGCCTATAAGCATTGCATGCGGAACACGCAGGCAGGCGGCCCCCCAAAACAGAGCTTCGTAACAGACACTAAATCGACCACTCCCCTTTTGTGTCCCGGATTTTCTCCGCCACCCGGTCGGCCAGCGCCATGATGGTAAGATAGGGGTTCACGTGCGAGCTCCTTGGAAAGAGGCTTCCGTCGGCAACGTAAAGCCAGGGATATCCGTGTACCTGTCCGAAAGAGTCGGTGACCGAGTAATCGGGGTCGGTGCCCATACGGCATCCTCCCTGGGGATGGGCCGAAGACAACGGCGTTCTGATGGGAAGGAAGTTCCGGGAAGATATGAAGGACTCGAGCTTATTGTCTTCCACTTCGCCGGCCTCGAAGACCCTCCGGTCGGCGCAGGGCATTATCACTTTTTCGCAGCCTGCGGCAAAGAATATCCGCGTGGCCTGCGCCTGCGCGTGACAGAGCGAATCCACGGTCTCCTTTTGTATGGTGTAGTTCATGTGGCAGTTGCCTTTTTTGTCCACCGTGATCTTGTTCTCCGGAATTGCAGGATCGTGGTTCAAAATAATCTGGGTCATGAAACGAGAATAATTCTTCATGACGTCCTTTAACTCCCTGCCCCACAGGCCCAGGTGCTTGGTGCTCACAAACGGATAATAAAAGGCGGTCTCGATAAAGTAATGATGGGACTTCGAGAACTTGGGGGTGTAGTAGGTCTTGGGAAAGCCTTTGTAGTTCTTTATGGGAGACGGTTGAACGCCGTAGACGGTCAGCGCGGGATGGACGGTGAAAAATCTTCCCAGTGCCTTTAATTGTTCTCCGAACCCGGAACGCAGGAGTATGGTGGGCGAGCTCGGCGATCCCCCGCAAAGAATGATCCGCTTGGCCTTGATAACCGTCTCTCCCTCCGGCCAGGGACCGGCCTCGGTGTTCGGAGGTGTGGGGTTTACGGTCGCGTACACTGCCCTGTCGCTTACCCGGTCCACTTGGCAGTTGGGCACCAAATCAATGCCGCCTTCTACCGCCCGGGGAATCTGGACCTCCATGGTGCCCTGCTTGCCGCCGGTGGCGCATCCTAAATTGCAGAAGCCGTGCTGCTCGCAGCCTTTCAAATTCAAGGTGATCTTTTCCACCGGCCAGCCCAGCTTTTCGCAGCCCTCCCGGAAAAGACGGTTGTTGTCGTTTACCATGTCTTCACCGGGCTCGATAACATTGATTTCGTCCCACAGTTTGCTGAAACGCGGTTCCAGGTCTTCCTGGTTTATGCCGGGAACGTTCCATTCATCATATACCTCATGGGGCAGTCTGAAGGTCACTCCCGTATACATAATGGTGCTGCCGCCCACGCCTTTGCCCGCGGCAACTGTAATGGAACCGTTTTCAATGGGCCATCCTCCCCCATACCAGAGGAGGCCGGTCATTTCTATCTCTCGCTGGGTGAAGTATTCATGTTTGTAGTGGGGGCCCGCCTCGAGAAGCGCGATGCGGGCTCCCTCTTTGGCAAGGGGCGTGAGCCGGTCGGCCATTGTTCCGCCGCCTGCACCGCTTCCCACGATAACAATGTCATACTCGAGCTTGTTCATGCCGACACCTCCATCTCCCCCTTGCACAGCGCCCTGATGACCTTGTCGTGGTAGGGACGGTCAGGCAGGACCGGTCCTTCATATCCGATGGTCTGCCATATGTCTTCCCTGGTGTAGTAGCCCATGGCGGTGTAGGTCTTGAGTCCGAAAAAACCCATGCGCAGCCTGGAGACGGGAGACGATTCCAGCCAGGTCAGTTGCCGGACCTGGGCCTTTTCGCTGTTCATGGTGAAGGGTTTTCCTCCGAAGATAAAGCCCATCATCTCGATGCCCAGCATAAGCGCCAGAATCTGCCTGCGGAGGGAAGGCTCGAGCCTTTCCAAAGACCAGTCCACGATTGCCGCGGAAAGCATGGTCCCGCCGCCCGGCGAGTCCTCATCGGGCGGAATTATCCGGTCGGCAGCGGCAAGGAAAACCTTGAGCTTTCTGCCGGTCAGGTACTTCAATTTATAAACTTCGGCCATGGTTTCGCTCTCCTTGTAAAGGTCCTGTCCAAATGGTTGTAGGATTTTTTCTCAGCGCGACCCGTCAGCTCCAGTATATTGGTTCATAAAGCAGAAGGCAATTTGAACGTGTCGGNGCGTACCTGTAAAACANTGAAATGCGAAATCCGGAGGGCCTCTCCTCAATCGCTCAGGACAACAGGTTTTTTACATACTCGAGGATTTCGTCCAGGTCCGTACCGGTGGAAAAGACGGCGTCCGCCCCCGCGGCCTTGAGCTCTTCCACTTCGGAGCGAGGTATGGTGCCTCCCACCATGAGCTTGACCTCCAGGCCCCGCGAACAGAGCTCTTTCTTGACTTTTTCGGTCAGGGGCAGATGTGCCCCCGAAAGAATGGACAGGCCTACCACGTCCACGTCCTCCTGGTCGGCGGTGGCGGCTATCTTCTCCGGGGTCTGCCGAAGTCCCATGTAAATGACCTCGAAGCCGGCGTCGCGCAAGTAGCGGGCAATCACCTTGGCTCCGCGATCATGCCCGTCAAGACCGGGCTTGGCTATCAGTATGCGGGAGGGGCCACCTTGTTTCATACGCTTTTACCCCCTTCAGATAAAAACCGGCTCTTTGAACTCGCCGAAAACTTCCTTCATAACGGAGTTGATCTCGCCCACCGTGGCATAGGCCTTTACCGCTTCGAGGACGTAGGGCATCAGGTTCTCGTCGCCCTCGCATGCCTGTTTGAGCGCGTCAAGGGACTTCCTGACTCTTTCCGTACTCCGCTCCTTCCGGAGCTTTTTTAACTTCGATATCTTGTCGCTGGCTTTATTGCGGTCATGATGATGGACGATAAGCCGGTCAGACCCGTCCTCCGTCCTGTACTTGTTTACTCCCACCCAGACCTTTTCGCCTCGATGGAGCTTGAGCTCGGTCTGATAGGCCTCTTCAGCGATCCATTTCTGGACGATACCCTTTTCTATGCAGGGGACCATTCCTCCAAGCTCGGCTATCTTGTCCATGGTCTTGCCGGCCTGTTCTTCCATGGCGTCGGTAAGGCTTTCTAAAAACCAGCTTCCCCCCAAGGGGTCCACGGTATTGGTAAGCCCGGCCTCTTCCGCGCAGACCTGCTGCGTCCGCAGCGCCAGCCTGGTGGTCTCCGCGGTGGGCAGGGCATAGGCCTCGTCATAGGCGCAGGAAAATACGGACTGCGCCCCTCCCAGTGCCGATGCCAGCACCTGGTAGGCGACCCGCACGATGTTGTTCATGGGCTCGGGTGCGCATAAAGAAGCTCCTCCGCAGACCACGCCGAAGCGGAAGGCCATGGACTTTTCATCTTGGGCGTCCCACCTCTCCTTGACGAGGCGGGCCCACATGCGGCGGGCGGCCCGGTATTTGGCGGCCTCCTCGAAGATGTCGGTGTAGGTATAGAAAAAGAAGGAAAGGCGGGGTGCGAACTCGTCGATCTTGATTCCCCGCTCCAGCACGCTCTGGACGTACTCGACGGCGTCGGCGAGTGTAAAGGCGATCTCCTGCATGGCGGTGGCGCCGGCGTCGCGGAAGTGTGCGCCCGCGATGGAGATGGGGTTGAAGCGGGGCAGGTGTTCCGAGCAGTAGATGATGGAGTCGGCGATAAGACGCAAGGAGGGACGGGGCGGAAAAATCCAGGTTCCTCGGGCCACGAACTCCTTTAACATATCGTTCTGAATGGTGCCCCTGAGCTTCTGTGGAGGTACGGCCTGCTTTTCCCCCACCGCGATGTACATGGCGAGCATGATCGCCGCGGTGGCGTTTATGGTAAAGCTGGTGGACACTTTGGACAGGTCGATGTCTTTGAACACTGTCTCCATGTCTTCGAGGGAATCGATTGCCACCCCTACCCTGCCGACCTCGTCCTCCGCCATGGGGTCGTCGGAGTCCAGGCCGATCTGAGAAGGCAGGTCAAAAGCCACGGAAAGGCCGGTGCCGCCGTGTTCCATCAGGTATTTGTACCTTATGTTGGTCTCTTCAGGAGTGCCGAAGCCGGCGTACTGTCGCATTGTCCAGGGTCTGGAGAGGTACATGGTGGGATAGGGGCCTCGGGTATAGGGAAACTCGCCGGGGTTTCCCAGGTTGTCTTCATAAGCTCCGGCGAGGTCCTCGGGGGTGGCAAGCGGCAAAACCGGCAGGCCGGAAGAGGTCCGGCGCACGGTGATTTCAACATTTAAATTTTTCCGCCACCGGTCACGCGTGGGATTGTCGGTCATGGTTGTTCCTCCCGCGCTCCTTGAAACTGCCGGGAGCTGTGATCAGTTTTACAGGCAACTGCCGATTATATGGGGGCGGGTTTAAGAGGTCAAGTTAATATGCTGTAAGGTAACCCAATAGCACATCACATCAAAGTTTATAAGTCGCCCGCACCAAAGACCTCCTTTTTGCAAACAACAAAAACAAGTGTGAACAAGCACGAATAAAGACCGGAAATCATCTTATTCACCTTATCTTCTGCAGCGCGGTCTTGTCCACTTTAATTATTTTGCTTATTCCGTCTTTGATCTCGGCCACTTTCGTGAAGACCCGGTCCTTTTTGTCCAGTTCAAAGGTCCTGTTGAGGACTGCTTCGTTAAGGCCGGTGACTATGTAATCCACGTTCTTTTCGAGCAGGTACTGCCTTTGCCGCGAGGGCTCACTGCTGAAATGGAGGGGGACGGCTTTTCTTCCGGAGTAGAAATAAGTCAGCATGGGCTTCCTGCTCAAAACCACCGCTGTCTCGGGAGTCAGTTCCTTAAGCATATGGTTCATGATGATGTAGTCGGTAAACACCATCTTCATATTACGGGTTTTCTCCCGGTCCCATTGCCGGGGATAATGATACTTTGACCAGTTGACTATCGGCCTCCTCCAATAGACTTCCCGGTCTTCCATGCTGATCTTTACCGGCCTTTCCGGCATCCAGTCCTCTTCAAACCGTTCTTTTACAAGAGAAGACAACGAATAAAGCTGGAAGGCCATGATCAGTGCCATGAGCCCGGCCGGAACATAGGCGGCTTTTTTATGCGAAAGCAGCTTGTCGGTCAGCCAGGTGGTGCCCCGGACCAGGTAGAAACAAGCCAGGGGTATTACCGGCACCAGGAAACGGGCCTCATAGAAGGGCCAGACAAGAACTATACCAAGAGAAAAGACCACAAATGATTCCGCGGCGCAGTGTTCCGCGATTATTTCCCTTACCAGTCCCGCGGCCACGAGAATAATAAAGAGGGGCCAGAGTGATTGCAGGAAATTGAGCGTCCAGGATGGAGAAAAAGCCCCGTCTGCAAAAGCGGGCAGATAATAGGCGGAGTTTTTGAGGAGCCGTTTTCCGAAATCGGCCGCGCTGATGGTGCCCGCTTCCAGGTTATAAGGGTCCTTGGCCAGAAACTGTCCCACGTAGTCGGTGGCCTCTCCCGCAGCCGACATGTTTCTAAGCAGCCAGGGGGCGGCGAGCAACGCGGCAATAACTATCATTATAAGGGCCGCGGGCACTGCCTTGTCTCTTATATAAACTCTTTTTCTGCGCCGCAACAGTCCCAAAAAAAGGGCGGCCGGCAAAGCCACTCCGGCGCTGCGGGTAAAAAAGGCGAGAACGCAGAGGACTGCGATAAAGGCCGGCGTTTTTATGCTGACTTCAAGGGAAGCCTCCCGGTCTGTCCATCTTTCGAAAGCCAGGAGAGCCAGAAAGGCGAAAAACATGTACAGTGGCTCGGAGAGAAGATAGAGGCTTTTCAGATAGATTATGGGCATGGTGCCGAAAAGTACGGCAAAGGCGATGCCCGCGGTTCGGCCCAGGCGCCTTGCCGTGAACGCGCCCAGTATGACAGCGGCGGCGCAGTTGCAAACGGCAACCAGAAGGTGCATGGTGAATAAAGGATATTCCAATAAAAGATGAAAAGGCGCCAGCACCAGAGGAAACATAAACGGGAACTTGGTGTGGACGGGATTTGCAGGCAGGTAAAGGTCCACGTATCCTTGTCCTCCGGCAATCGCCTTTGCCAGAAGATAATAAACAACGCTGTCTCCGCCCAGGCTCCCGCCTATCTCGGTCCCGCCTATCTCGGAAGAGGCCGCAGTGACATGAATGGCCACAAGAACCGCAAATACGGCGAACCAAGGCCATCTTTGCCTCCATAAGGCCAAGGCGCTTTGTCGTCTTTTTGCTTTTGCGTCCTTATTCATCCCGCGTCCGCTCATTGTGCTCCTGTAAGAAGTACTATTCCGAACGCCGCCCGCTTCCCGGCTGATCTTTATTTGTTTTTCAAGGCGGCCTTCAAAGTTTTGATTCAGGATTCTCGTATACTATTTTTCCCCCTACAATGGTCATCTCGACACTGATGTCCAATATCTTATGGTGGGGCACCTCGGTCAGGTCGTCGGAAAGCACGGTCATGTCCGCCAGCTTGCCTTCGGTTATGGACCCCTTTTCATCCTCCATGAACTCGGCGTAGGCCGAACCCATAGTGTAGGCGTAAAGCGCTTCTTCAGGGGTAAAGCATTCGTCCGGGTTTAACGGTCCCTGGTCCCCCGCCTTGTTCTGCCGGGTCACTGCATAGTAGATGCAGAGCAAAGGCTGATAATCGACCTCGGCGGGAACGTCGGAGCCGAAAGAAATGGGGACCCCTGCACGCATGATGCTTTTGAAAGGATACGCCCGGCGCGCCCTCTCCTCTCCGAGCAAGGTCACGTCTTTCCTGGGAGTGGCCAAGGTAAATGGCTGGACCGCGGCCACCATGCCGAGCTCTTTCATTCTTTGGATGTCTTCCTGCTTCATGATCTGAAGGTGTTCCATGCGCAGGCGCAGGTCACGTGTCCAGGGATATTTTTGCTGCGCCTTCTCTACCGCGTTCAAGACCTCGTGGATCGCCCGGTCGCCGATGGCGTGGAAAGTTATCTGGCGCCGGTTTTTGGCGGCCTTCATGACTATTTTTTCGATTTCTTTGACGGTCATGCGGGGCGAGCCGGTATTGCCGGGTTCGTCGGCGTAGGGCTCGGACAGCCATGCGGTGCGGGTCGAGAACGCTCCGTCGGCAAAGTACTTCCAGAGCCCCTTCCTGACCCATGTCTCGTCAAATGGAATCAAGGTCATCAGATAGGGCATGCCCTTTATCTGTCCGTAGGGCCAGCAGGTGAAGCGGCAGGTGAGCTTTTCTTTTCTGCGGTACTTGGTAAGAAGTCGCGCCGTCATTGGTTCCCAGGTGTTGTCCTGCACCGAGGTCAAACCTGCCTTGCGGTAGAGTTCGAGCGCCTTGTCCAGTACTCGGCGGTGCTCGCGGGGGTCCAGTATTTGTTTTATGTAGCCTGCATACTGCTGGTTTCCCATGGCCGTATCGCGAAGGATGCCGGTGGGCCCGCCGTTTTCGTCCTTGACGATCTGTCCTCCTTCAGGGTCCTCGGTGTCTTTGTCTATGTCCATTTTTTCAAGCATCCTGGAATTGACCCAGGCGGCATGGCCCGAGTACTGGACCAGGAACACGGGGTTTTCCGGTGCCGCCTTGTCCAGAATGGACTTGTGCGGTTCCGGGCAGGTAGGATAGTCCCACGAGTTGCCCATGATGACCTCGCCGGGCTTCTTCTTTTCAGCTTCTTCGGCCACCACCCGGGCGATCTCTTCGCAGGACATTCCCCACAAGATGGGCTGAAGGTAAAAAGCGCCGGCTCCCAGGGTATGGACGTGGTTATCGTTAAATCCGGGTATGAGGGTCTTGCCGTGAAGGTCGATGGTCCGGGCGTCAGGTGCCGCCAGAGACAAGGCCTGTTCTGCACTTCCGACATAGATAATTCTTTCTGCAGCCACCGCTACCGCGGCGGCGCGGGGCTTTTCATCGTCCACGGTAATGACGTTGGCGTTATGGATGACCAGGTCCGCCCGCGCTGTATTTTCGGACTCAACCGTCGCATAAGCCAAGGCCACTGCCCCCAGTAAAACCGTTATAACCAGCTTTTTCATAGAACTTTCCTTTCATTTCAGATCGGCACATACTCACTCTTCGATCATGGCCACTGCCCGAATCCATCCCGCAGAGGCACCTTTTATCTTTACTGGAAAGCAAAAGAATGTAAAACCGGTGGAGGGTACGGACTCGAGGTTGGTCAGCTTTTCGATCTGGAAGTATCCTTTCTCTATTCCCGCGAAGTGGCCTTCCCAGATTAATGAGGGGTCCTTGGTTTCCTGGTACTTTTTCGCCACCAGCGGCAGCGGCGGGTCCCATGACCAGGCGTCGGTGCCCACCACGTGGACACCTTTCTCGAGAATGTGCAAAGTGGCGTCTTTTCCAAAACCGCACCCTTTGAGCAGGTACTCGGCAGTGCCCCAATACTGGGCCGCACCCGACCGGGCCAGCACTATGTCGTTCTCGGAGAGGGTATGCCCGATCCGGTCGAGCTCCCGGTCCACGTCCTCCGGCCCGATGCGATGGCCGTCCGCTCTGTCCGAGAAGTCGAGGACCACACCGTTTCCCATGCACCACTCGAGAGGCATCTCGTCAATGGTCATGGCAGGTTTTCCACCGTCCATGTAAGGATGGTAATGCCAGGGCGCATCCATGTGCGTACCCGCGTGGGTGCTCACCTGCGCGATCTCGACCGCCCAGCCCATGCCTCCCGGTAGCTCGTCAGTCGTAAGGCCGGGAAAGAAAGCCTTCATGCTCTCGCCTCCCACCTTGTGGTCAATATACTGGATTTGGGGGAGCATCCCCGGCGGGTCGCTGGGCAGGTCGTGTTCGATGGTAACGGAAAGGTCGATGAACTTTCGGGGCATTTTTCGTCTCCTTTTACAGTCCGATTTTTCCAACCATTATATCTTATGGCGCCTATTCCGATAAAGAGCGGGCTGGTCCGAGAAGAGGAGACGGCAGAGGACTACTTTTTTGAAAGTATATGAAGTAGGGCCGTAAAGCCCAGGTAGTAGCTTTGTTCGCCGAAGCCGGCGATGGTGCCTTTTGCTATGTCGGAGAGGTAGGAGTTGCGTCGAAATTCTTCGCGGGCGCTTATGTTGCTGAGATGTACCTCGACAAAGGGTATTTCGGTTGCCAGGAACGCATCGCGTATTGCTACTGAGGTGTGGGTGTAGGCAGCGGGATTAATGATTATGGCGTCGAACTTTTCTTTGGCGTTTTGAATAGCGGAGACGATTTCTCCTTCCCGGTTTGATTGGAAAAAGTCAATCTCGATACCGCGCTCGTCTGCCATGGCCGCGAGCGAGGCGTTTATCTTTTCCAGGCTTACGTCGCCATATAATCCGGGTTCCCTTTGCCCCAGCAGATTGAGGTTGGGCCCGTTTATTACCAGTATGGCGGCCATAAATCAAAATTCCTTTAAAATTTCAGGGGCGTTTACGCGCAGGATGAACCTGCCCTTTCCGAGGTTGCCGTCCTTTCTCATAATAAGGGCGATAAAGTACTCAGACGTCAGGACCCTGATTATGGACAAATAATTTTCAGTTTGGAGGGTTATTTCTTTAACGGTCCCTGCTTCCATTGCCTCGGTGTGTTTGGTAATTTCGGCAAGGAGATTGGCATACTCGATGCCCAGTGTCTCCAGTTCAATGCTCTCCTCCGGATTAACGTACTGGGTCAGGCTGATGCCATCGCTGGCCATGATCATGGCCGCGATCCCTCCGCTGGTTTCCTCTACCGCTTTCTGAACGACTTCGTCGAAAATCATGGCATTTTCTCCTTGTCTTGTCGGATCCTTTCCAGGTAAGATTTCAAGGTTTTAATCTTTTGTTGACTTTCCAGATATTCCTCGTCGGGCTCTTCCTCTTGATCTTGGGGGTCTTCATTTTGAGGAGTAATTTCAGGGTGTGCGTCCTCATCCTCCCCTTCGGATGCCTGGGACTGCCTGCGCTTTTCATCCTCGATAACTATCACTTCGTCAAGCACGGCTTCGGGGGAGCGGTCCATTGCCCGGCAGGCATTTAAAAATTCTTCCCGCAGCTCCTGGTCGTAAGGAGCCTCCCACAGGTTCCGGGCGATTATTTTCAAGGCCTCCTGGTAATGGCCCTGGTTCCAGAACATTTTTCCGCCTTTGCTCTTTTCTATCTTAACCTGGAACCTGGGAGCAGACACCGGCCCGAAGGGTGAACTCTCGTCGGAAGCTTCGTCACTTCCCATAAGCGATATTCTTTGCGGCCTTGCGTCAGCGAAAAAACTGTCCAGGACCTGCTCTTCCGCGTCCAGCGATGGCGCTTGTCCTTCTTCGCCTTTGTCTTGCGGACTTATGCTCCCGGCTTGTTCTTGCGAAACGGATTCGGTCGTTTGTTTTTCTTCACTTTCTTTGTAGACAGGCTCGGGGAATCTGTTGTCAATGTCTGTTGAAGCGACCGGCCCTCCCCCGGAAAACAACGGCATTGCTCCGCCTTTTCCCGGCTCGCTGATTACTACGTTGTCAAGCGAAGATGCCTTTTCACCTTTTCCTTCTCCAGTCTCCGCTGCCTCCTGCGCGGGCACGGGTTCGGGGAAAAATTCATCGTCTGCGACTTCACTTTTTTCTTCTTTCTCGTCTAATGCGGAAAGCTCGATAGTTTTTTCATCTTCGTCGTGGTTCTCGACATCGGCTTTTTCTTCTTCGCTTTTTTGGTCCGACGTGTCTTCCCGGTCCTCTTCTTCTTTTGATTTTGTACGGGAAGTTTTTTCCACTACCGGAGACGAACTGATTAATTCCTCTTTTTGTCCTTCAGCGGGAGCGGTTGCTTCCAGAAGCTCGAGCCTTTCTTTTGCCCTCTGGTCTCGGGGGTCCAGTATGGTAACGGTATTGTATGCCTGCATCGCCTGTTTATGGTAGCCGAGCTTATCGTAGATTTCAGCGATTGCCTTTTGAGCGTTTATATTTTCCGGGTTAATCCTTGTTACAGCTTGGAACTGTTCCAGGGCGTCATCGTACTGCTCGTTGTCCAGGTAAATTTTGGCTAGCACCAGAATACCGCTTTCGTATCGAGGATTTCTTTTTACACCATCTTCCGCTGTTTTAGTGGCTTCTTCCAGCTCTCCTGCCTTGCGTAGGGCGTCGGCAAGGGGCGCGAAGTACCTGGAGTCGGGGTTTTCTTCCAGTGCCTTTCTGTACTTTTCAATTTTGGGGTCTTGTTCCCTGTTATTAGATGGAAGAGCCAAATTCAATCTCCGTTTTCCTATGACAGCATATCTTGTTTATGACGATTTTGTCAAAAAAATATGGGGGAGATTTTTACATTTTCATTCCTGTCAATTTCCCAAAAACGGGCAGAGCCCACTGACCCTGCCCGTAAAAATGGTCTGAATTAGATATTAGCTCAATAGGCCTCGCTAAGATCACAAGTTGATGTGCACTGCGGGTCCTGATCGTCAATGAGACCGTCACCGTCGTTGTCAACGCCGTCGTTACATTCCGGAACATTGGGCCCGAAAGATTCGGAGACCCAGGTTTCAACGTATCTTGATGCGGTAGTGCCGTCGTCGCAATCGAGTATGCATTCCGGGTCTTCCATATCGATAAGCCCGTCAACATCGTCGTCCACCTGGTTCGAGCAGGCAAACTCTGATATGGAATTGGGGAAATAGCACGAATAGTCAGGCCCCATCTTGCAATTGTCCAGCCAAGACCGGACTTTTACTTTCCAGGTCTCGCCGGGCGCCAGATAGAATTGTCCGTCTTTTTCAGAGAATGTCCCCACCAGGCCGCTTCCGCCTATATAGACCGGAATGTCCTGGGTAATGGGCACAGGGCCACCGTCATCAGTGCCGCTTTTGGTGGTCCAGCTTAAAGTGGCCCCGCCTGAAGTGGTCCCCGACACGATCTCGATAGTATAGACGTCTTCCGAAGTTGCCCCTGCGTAGTGGCCGGTAAAAACTATGTTCGCGACCGTTCCCAAGCCTGTGGTGTTGTCCTTTTTACCGACCGAACAATGGGCGGGATATCCGTACCTG
>P_1C_Sed_2_UnCtyDRAFT_1000402_pt1 | contig 13244 bp, 10 predicted proteins | sample Pon1CUnioCityCA_4_FD_10229 | JGI IMG/M metagenome (IMG submission 10229) | reverse complement strand
CCCGCCATATCGGCTTCCCGGATGGTCTGATCCTCCGGAATCCAGCCCAGGCAGGGAAGGGAGGGCGGGATGCAAAGTCTCTCAAATTCGTGTCCGCTGTGCAAGCGGTTGAGGACAAGGCCGGCCTTTTCATAGGAGACTGCCCGATCCGCCACTTCATGAATTGTTTTCGCCACCGCAATACCCTTTTTCGAGCCATCTGAGATGAGCAGCAGATGCGTTACGGTTTCCATGACGCGCCGGTTGACTTGTTCTATGCCGGCCTCTCCGTCGATGACCACGTAATCAAATCTGCCGGCCATGGAGACGATAATATCCTTTAACATATGGTTGACCTGGCAATAGCAGCCCACGTTCTCCGGTCGACCAATAGCCAGAAGGGCAAGATTCTGCCGCTCTTCAAGGGCGGCGAACATCTCGTAGTCCAGCCGGGACAGCACCTCCATTTTATTCTGGGGTTCGCCGGCTTTCACGCGCCGAATCAACTCATTTCGAATCCCGTCAACGGTTTGATGAACCGTTATGCCCAAAGCGGAGGAAAGCCCCACCGCCGGATCGGCATCTATCGCCAGCACGGTCTTCTGCGGATTAGCTGACAAAATTTTAATAATTGCCGTGCTGATGGCAGTTTTGCCGACCCCGCCCTTACCGCAAAGGGCAATGATTCGATTGGATGACGCCTCAGGCATGGGCGGCCCCCGCCTTACGGCTGGCAAAAGCCTTCCGCAGGGTCCGCAGTTCGGCCACATTGCTGCATACATCATTATAATCACAGGTTTTGCAGTCAAAATCAAGCGTTTCGCTCATTTTTTGCATTGCTCCCGTAATTTTCATCACCTCATCTCCAATCGCCTTTGCTTCAAGGACGGTTTCCCGGCTTTGGGTGATAAATATCACCTCCGCAGCGTCAACATAGGGAAGATCGGCCAATTGGTCGAGCATGGCTCCGCCGAGAACCTTAAATGAGAAGCCCGCTTTCAGGGCGTCCCTGCCCACCCGGCTCCATTCCCGCTGATGCTGGGACACGCCGCGCATCATATAGCCGGAAAGATCCACATCAAATCGCAGCAGCGTCATTTCCCGGAAACGCTCGAAACTATTGTCTGCATCAAAGTCCGTTCCTCCGGCAAGAACGATTCTGCCAAAGGAGGCGCGTTGGCTGCCGATTTCCGGAAGATCCCGGCCGAGGATCGTAATCCGTTGATCCATGAGCGCTGCAGGGTTATTTGTCCACATCAGAAAAGAAGTGGAGGCATCCCGGGGGTGGCCCAGTTCAACAGCCGTATCAGCGGCCAGAACCAGGCTGCGGCGATTGGACGCCGGCCAGTCCGTTGGACCTTCGTGTACATATTCGGCTGCTGCGCCCCGGGCTTTGCGGCTTTCCAGGAGGCCGCGGATTTGTTTGATATGGCTGTCAAAGAATTCCATTAATGGTTTTTCTCATTTTCGGCCGCATACCAAGCAGCGCCCAGCGCCCCCATGATTTGCGGATCCATGCCGTCCAGTGACTTTAGGGGAACGTCAAGCGCCTTGGAAAGGGCATTGAAGACGCCGCAATTTTTGGCAACACCACCGGTCATCACCACGTCCGGTACCACTTCGATGCTCCTGGCCAGGGAGGCTACCCGTCTTGCCATGGCATGATGGAGTGCATTCAGGATATCCGGCAGCTCCTTGCCGTCGTTGACCAGGGAGATCACCTCGGATTCTGCAAAAATGACGCACTGGTTGGAAATGGTCAGCTTCTGCCGGGAATGCTCCCCCATGGCCCCCATCTGCCCGAGTGGCACTTCCAGGGCTTCGGCCATTATTTCCAGAAACCGTCCCGTTCCGGAAGCGCATTTGTCATTGTAGATAAAGCGCCCCACCTTGCCGTTGGCATCCAAGCGGGTAGCCTTGGCATCCTGGCCCCCGATGTCGATGACCATCCGGGCCGATGGCACCAACCGCCATATCCCTTTGGCATGGCAGGAAATCTCCGATTCCACGCTGTCTGCAAACGGTATCCGCTCCCGACCGTAGCCTGTGCCAACGATCCGGGAGATGTCGGCAAGTTTGAGGCCCGCCCGGGCCGCGGCCATTTCCATGACCGCCTCAGCCGACTCGGCCGGCCGGGTTCCCGCCCGGATGACCGCACTTGAAAGCATCGCTTCATTTTCCATAATAACGGCTTTTGCCGTCAAGGAGCCCACATCGCAACCAGCAACGATCATATGCCGCCTCCATTGCCCGCTATCACAGCCGCTCCGATGGCCCCGGCCAATTGGGGATCGGCTTTTCTGGTTTTTTTAATCCGAACGCCCAACAGTTTTTCAAGAGTTGACACCACACCCGTGTTTTTGGCCACGCCGCCGGTCATCAGCACATCGCCTTCGGTTCTCATGGAACTGGCAAGAATCGCCACGCGTTTGGCCATGGCCGTGTTTATTCCGGCACCGATATCTTCAATGGCAGTCCCTGAATTCAGGTATTTGATAACATCGGCCTGAGCCCATATCGTGCAGGTGGAGGCCAGGGTGACCGGCGCCCGCGCTTTTCTTGAAAGGCTCCCCAATTCGCTGATATCCACTTCTAAAACCCTTGCCATAACTTCCAGGAAGCGGCCGGTTCCGGAGGCACACTTGTCATTGGTCGTAAACCGCTCCACCCGACCATTGGCATCCAGTTTCATGACCTTGCAGTCCTGTCCGCCGATATCGATGACCATTTGCGCCGATGGCAGAAGCCAGTATGCCCCCCTGCCATGGCAGGAAATTTCAGAGACGGCGCCATCGGCAAAGCCAATTTTATCCCGGCCGTATCCTGTAGCTATACAGCAATCTATATTTGCAAGGCTGAGGCCCGCAGCCTCCAGGGCCCCGTTTATCGAAGCTTCAGCAGAATCCCCCGGCCGGGGCTTGGATTTTAGAATATAGCTTCCAATAATTTTATTGTTTTTCATGATCACCGCCTTGGAAGTCAGCGATCCTACATCGCAGCCGGCGAAAATGCTCATAGCAGGCCCCTGACGGTAAAAAATTCGTCCAGACGTTCTCTAGTGGCCTCCCAGGATTCCACCCGATCATCAAAAGCGTCGTCATTCATTATATGGACGGGGATTCCCTGTTTTTCAATGTCTCGTGCAAACGGTTTGACCATGCCCCAGGTGTTGCGGCAGCCCGGGGTGCCGTTGTAGATAATGCAGTCCGCCTGATACAGGCGGGCAAGCGCAAGGCATTCCTCCAGCCACATCCCGTGCTGATCATAAGGCCCCCGTATGGAGCGCACCATGGGAAGCCGGGCATTCATCTGGGCCATGGTGTCAAGCATGGCTTCAGGCGATGAGGTGTCCATGCCGTAACAGGAGCCTTCAAGGGGGCCGCAGTATTTGTTGTCGTCCCGGAAATTGCGGGTCAGGATGGATCCGGTAGTGGCGATGCCGCGCATCTCCAGGTAATTATAAAAATTCATGTCCACCGTGTAATGATCAATATAGCACATCAGCACCCGCAGGTTTTCCACGCCGGCCTTCAAGCCCGGAATGCCCTCAGCCATACGCTTTTGCGCAGTTTCGCGCAGCAGTTCCAGCAAGCGGGTGTATTCCGGATGACCGGCAAAGCAGAAGCGGCCTGAATAAATCATGAGGGTATAGATCGGTGGAATGGGGGTAGGGACCAGCATGAGCATATCTTCCAGGTCCGCTGTGATCGCATCCTGGACCTCAACCTCTTGGAGATGCGCTTCCAATTTGTTGTAATCAAGCGTTTTCCCGATCTGGTTTTCAAGAAAGGCGATCAGGGCCTGATAATCTTTAACATGATAGGCCTGGCTTCGATCGTCGCCCAGGGTGCTGGGGTAATTCAGTTGGAAAAAGGGTTTGTCCAGGTATTCGGCGGCAAAAACGAAGGCATTGGCGTTGGTGTCGCAGACGCCCGGGGTGTCGCAAACGACAAAATCAATGGAGGCCCCCAGGCCGGCCAGATAGGCGCCCAGCGCACCCCGCTGGGAGGAGCAGGAGGTCTCCGGCATGCCGACTTCACAGCCGTAATCCATGTAATCAAACATCCCCCGCTTCCAGACCATCGCGCCGATGGCGGTTAATACTTCAAATGTAAGCGGCACGATGTCCATGGCGTAGAAGATGACCGGGCTGCTGCAAAAGGTGGTGGCAGCGATTTTTTTCCCATCATTGCGGGCGTTTACGATATTTTTATAATATTTGGAGAGGAGATTCAGAAAATGAATTCCAGGCGGCCCTGTCTCAATGAGTGCTTCAAGGGGGGCTTTGAAATAGGGGATATGGTTAAACGCCAGAGCCGTTTCTTTTGCGGTGCCAGCCGGGAGTTTAGCTGCCGCCTCCAGCAGGCTGCCCATCATCCAGTCATAGTTGTAGGCTTTGATTGCCGAGCGCATGATTTTTTTCTCCGGCGGATAAGGGTTTAGTTTGCTGCGCGGGACCGGAAATCCGGGCGCGGTTTTCCCGACTGCCGGTCCAGTCTTTCGAGAAAGGCGCTGATCCGCAATTTAAGACGCCCCCTGTCGGTCATCGGGCCGTATTCGCGTTCAAGCCGCAGACAGGGAATGCCCAGGGCCTCCAGATCCCTTTCAAACAGTGCGTTTTCCGCTCCATGCAAATCACAGAAGCGGATATTCTGCATGATAACGCCGTCAACCAGGGCTTTTGCAATTTTTTCTTTAACCAGGGCCAACCGGTGCTTGTATTTTCCGTATAGCCGGGGGCAGGTGGAGCCGCCTAAATAGTGGCGGGCCAGGGCTTCTACCGGGTCGCCGGCCTCTTCCACGGGCTCTCCTCCGGCGCGAACACCGAAGCACAAGTTGTCCGCAACCACCACGGCACCGGTATCGGATTCGATTAATTGAAAAAGTTCGAGGTCGTCGCTGATGCTGCCAAGCAGCATGATGCGATGCCGGGGACTGCCAAGCGGCGGTTTCTGTTTGAGGATGGCCATCCAGCGCGCCATTTGTTCGCTGAAAACGTCGCGCGGCAGGGCGGTACCGGCGATAGTCGCGGCGAACATGTCCGCGCCTGAGAGGACCATCTCCTTGTCGGCCCGCATGGATTCCACGGTATCCAGCATCCGGCGGGCCTTGTTGTATTCCACAATTGCCGCGTGCAATTTTTCATTGGAAATCTCCACTTGGAAATGATCCTCGACTTCGGCGACCAGGGTTTCGATCTCTTCAACAAACCAGTCCATGCCATGGCCTTCGGCCTTGTGCGGGGCATCAAAATAATAGAAAAACCCGGGGACAATGCCTTCATAATCCTCGCCCGCTTTTCGCCAGCATTCATCCAGGCGCCTGATGCCATCGCAGCCAGGAGTGATCACAGCGCCGTCGATAAACTTGAAGTGTCCGCTGCCGACAAGCTGGAGCAGGCATTTGGGGAAGCTGCAGATAAAGGGGCCGAAATAGGCATCGCCAATATCCATGCCATCTGTTTCAATCGCTCTCAGGCGAAGGGGCAGAATGTCGGCGGCATACAGAATTTCAGCCGGAAGGTAGCTGCAGGTGTAGCCGACAATCGGTTTTCCCGTTGCCTTCCAGTCCATAACCGACTGACACTGAATGTGGGCGGCGGCTTCCTGAAAAATCTTCATTGGTCATCCTTGATGGCGTTGTATAGATGGCTCATGGCCTCCCGGGCGCAGGCGGCCGCATCTTCAAATTCATCCTCCTGCGGCGCAAGCACCTCACACACAAAGCTTACCAGACCGGGCACAACGGCGCGGGCCGCGGGTTTTAAATCCTGGCGGGACCCCTCCATTATGTTGCGGGCCGCACAGGAGAGTTCCTCTACATCAATGGCATCTGAAAATTGGCGAACAAAGGCTGCGGCCGCCCCGGGCCGGGAGTCTTGCAGGCGGTTATAAAGCCGGATCATGTGATTCAGGGTCTCAGCGGCTTCCTGGACGTCAAGGCCGTTGATGGTCCGGGCCAGGGCGTCGGAAAGGATCTCATCGTCCATGGTGTCCAGGAACTCCAGCCGGCGGTTTATTGCCCCCCTGCGGATATTTGAAAGTTTAGTTTTTTGCGCAAATGCCTGCTGCAGGCATTCCGTGCTGCGGGCGGTAGTGTCAAAAAGTGCAAGATCGAACTGGTCTTTTATTTCATGAAGCATGGTTAGGGCGTTGCCCAGGGCCGCCAGATCTGCCAGGTCTATGATTTCAGTTAGTTTGTCAGAGAAGGATTTGTAAATTTGGGGGTGGCCGGCCTCGCCCAACAATGCGCTGCCTGTGTGGAGTTTCCTGACCACTTCGGCCAGTTCATGGACCAGCCGGGAAAGGGCCGGCCCGTTGAGGTCCCGGATAAACGTGCATGCGACGTCGGTTAGAAGATCCGGGGAAAGCGAATTTAGCTTTTCAATCGATATTTCCAGCGAATCGACCATCATGTTAACCGCCACGGGCAGCATGGACAGAATAAGGACCACCTTGGCGGGATACTGCCAGATAACATTGTTTGCCATGGATACGATCGCCCTTACATCAGCGGCTGAGTTTTCCAACGCTTCCCGGATTTCGCCGAAATCCATTGTTTCCACCCATCTTGAGAAACCGGGTTCGAGTGCGCGGGCGAAAAATTCGGGATCCGACTGGTGGATTTCATTTAACATTTTTGCCGAACGGGTGAGCAGGTTGCCGGTTCGGCCGCAGGCAATGCCCGCGGCGAGCGCTTGCCATACCGCTTTTTTCTTTTCAGGCGAAAGGGAGTCCATTGCAGCCAGGCTGCTGTCCGCGGCTTCATAAAATCCGTTGAGCAGCTTGGGCAGGTGCGCGGCAAGGGCCTCAATAACGGCCGGGTCCTCAAAAAGCTGCTGAAGTTCTTTGTTTCCCGCCGGATCTTGCGGCCGGCAGAGACTGCCTCGCCAGTGGCGGCCTGCAAGGCGGGCTATCTTTTTTTTTACCGGGTTGTCGCCGGCCCAAATATATAAGACTTCAGGCAACCAGGTCTCAAGCAGTTGACGCACTTGCCTGGTTTCTAAAAAACGGTGGATAAGGGCGGGTGGCAGCGGTGGATCCCCGGCCTGAAAACCCCTGGCCTGCAAACCGGATTTGTCAGGCATATCCCTGAAGGGCGGTGATGAAGCCTTGTCTGGACACATCAGGCGCCTCCCGAAGCAGCGTTTTTTTCAATGGCGGGCCCTGTTGCTGCCGAATCCATGGCCAGCAGGTGGCCGGCCAGGCGTTTTGCAAGGGAGAGGATTGTCCATGTCGGCGGCAGTCCCATCTCCTGGGGAATAACGGAGCAGTCGCAAACATAAAGATTGTCAAATTGGGTTTTTAAGTCGGCATCCAGCTGATCCCCGATTTTTACGGTACCGCCCGGGTGAGCGGCAAATATCCAGCTTTGGGAAATTTCCGTAGCGCCGGCGTTGGCAAGGATTCGCCGGGCGTGCAGGACGCCTTTGTCCAGGCGGAGCCGGTCATTTTTGCCAAGCTGCTTGTTCACCCACCCCCTTTTTGATATTTCACCGCCCAGATCGTCGCGGATTTTAATCATAATGGGCAACACATTCGTATACGAGAAAACCTGTCGGAGTTTGAGTGCCTCCAGGTTCAGGGCGGTTTTCATCAAATGCGGCATGTTGAAATCCGTCATAACGATGCCGTCATCCGAAAAGTGGACACCTGCACTCATGGGCACGGCCTTGCCGCTGTCCAGTCCCTTGATTGTTCCAAAAACGTAGACCAGCGGATCAAAGAAGAAATTTCGGCCGCTGTCTTTTATTCCGCTTTTGCGAAGGATCTGTGGCGAGCCGATGCCGCCGGCGGCAATAATCGTTTTATGAGCAAATGCCTGGTATTTTCTTCCTTTCCGGCAATATTGAACGCCAATGGACTTGCCGTTTTCAATGATTACGTGCTCAACCCGGGCCTTGTTGATCATCACCGCCCCGTTTTCAATGGCTTCGGCAACAAAGTGCCGGGCGTTCCACTTGGCACCAAAGGGACAGCCGTAGCTGCAGAGCGGGCATTGTTCCCGGCATTTTTCAGGGTAAATGAACTTTTTTGCCTTGCCGGCATCATATCCCAGTTCCCGGGCGCTTTCGAGGAATCGACGCGGTCCGGCACCCATGAGATTATCATTTAGGACATCGATGGGTACGTCCTCAGGCATTGCCGAGGCCTCGGCGGAAATATCGACACCGTACGATTTGAGCATATCAATAGGGGGCTCAAAGGCTGTGGCGCAGTAAATCATGGAACTGCCGCCGGTAGTAATGGCCCGGACGGTAGCGAGCATCTGGCGTGTTAGGAAAAAGCTTTTTCCCGGGATGCATGTCTGCGGGATGACCTGGAGCGCAGAGCCCCGGGTGGGCGCATAGTCGCCCCATTCCAGAATCAGCACTTTTTTTCCCTGGCGCGCGAGCTCCCGGGCAACGGTTGCGCCCCCGGGGCCGGTGCCCACTACGATGGAATCGAATTCCGTTGCCGGCATTGGCATGGCAGGCATTCTCCCCTCTTTTTCCGTCAAAGACGCTGTGTATGTTCCCGGGCACTGAAGGCCGGGCTTAAACCGAACCTTAACAGCACTAAACGGGCTCAGTCCAAATACAGTCGACCGTCGACTATATTTATTAAGAACCGTTCTTCAGGTAATGTCAAGAGAAAATGTTAAAAGGCTTTAATAACCTGCATCAAATCCCGGGGCGCGCCCTTTGGAGCCGTTATCCGGGGTTTCTTCCGGGTGCTTTGTCCCCATGCCGGTCGCACCCGGGTAGGTTCGGGGCTCAAGGGACACGGTCGGCGGGCGGAGGGAGAGTTTGTATTTCCGGATTTCTCCTGCCTCCCTGTAAGTGCCGGTGGAGAGGCGCAGTGCATTCATGGGCGTGACCACAATGGCGGCTTTGTTGGTGACCGGGCAGTAATGCTCGCAATAGCCGCATCCGGCACACCGATTTTCCTTGACATGGGGGACCGGATAGGGGAGGCCGGGCTTGTTTTCAAACGCGATGGCGTCATAGGGGCAAACCTCGTCGCAGACCATGCAGCTTTTTTTATGCTCCCAGGCCAGGCATTTCTGCCGGTAGATGATGGCTGTGCCGGTCCTTGCCCAGACGCGATCTTCTGCTGAAAGCGTGCGTATCGCCCCGGTTGGGCAAACTTCGCCGCAGGCCGTGCACCGCGGATCACAGTATTTGCGGCGAGGTGTAATGGCCGGGCTGAACATGCCAAGAAATCCGGCATCAAACCAAATGGGCTGAAGCGTATTGGTGGGGCAGGCGCTCATGCATTCGCCGCAGCGCACACAGCTTGCAAGGAACGAGGGCTCTGGAAGCGCGCCCGGCGGCCGGATCAGCCGTTCGCCCAAAACCCGGCCCTCGACCGTTTTTCCCGAAACCGCGTGCAGTCCGGTCAGGCTTACTGCGGCTGTACCCAGGCCCGCTGCCCCGGAGATCAAAAATTGCCGGCGGGATTTGGACAGCGCCGTTTCCGGCCCTGCATCCCTGTCCGGACGGGCCTGCAGGCTAAATTCAATGGCCTGCTGCGGGCAAAGGGATTCACAGGTCCTGCAGGAGATGCAGGCTGCATGGTCGGTGGCCTCCGGGCAGCAGTTTTCAATGGCTCCCATGGGGCACTTTTGGGCACATATGCCGCACTGGTTGCAAGCATCGCTGACCCGGCGGCGAAGCAGGGGCTTGCTGGCAGCTACAGCCAGGAGCCCGCCTGCCGGGCAGAGATACCGGCACCAGAATCGCGGGGTAATCCGTCCGGCTGCGAATATCAGAAAAAAGCACAGCAGCACGACAAACCGGCCGGTAAAGCGCGGCGGGGTCAGTTCGGCAAACATGAGGCTGCGGATATCCAGCCAGCTGACCAGCGGATAGATTAAAACCAGGGCCTGGCTGGCCACTATTTCCATTACGGGGTAGATGATCAAGCCGTAAAAACGGGTGATCAAGGATAGGGGGGACATCCAGGATACCAGGGAGACGCCTGCTATTGCGGCGCCAACCAGGAACACAAGGATATGGCGGTTGAGGCGGGGAGAGAGCCACTGCGGTGCATGTCGGGCTTTCCCGGGTTTCCTTTGGAAAAACCTGCCGGCGACAGCTCCATGGGCTTCGTCGTAGAGGTCGAGGCTCGTGCCCATGGGGCAGATATAGCCGCAGAATATACGGCCGAATAAAAAAGCGGAAAAGACAACGATCAAGGCGGGAAGGAACAGCCATGACCACTTACGCTCGGCAATGGCCGTTATCCCCACCAGGGCCGGATCCAGGCGAAGAAACAGATCTGCTTCCTGAATATGGCCGGCCCCTGCCAGAAGCACCAGGAAGGCGGTTAAGCACACCAACTGGGCAGTTCGGCGAAAGCCCATTACACGGTTTGTTTTCTGACCTTGAGGTTTTCGATGTCCATGCGGCCCAGGCCGCGTTCATGGGCCAGGCGGATATGCTTGACCTGGTTGGGCGCATAGGTTTTGCCATACCACTCAAACGCGGCAACCGTATAAGCATCTGCCGCGACCATGTCTGTTGAGGCAATGATGGTTTCCGGTATAATCACCTTGCCGGGTCCGCCGGGTCCGCCGGTGGTCAGAACCCGGGTGGCATCTACGATCGCCAGTTGAGGGGTTAACAGTGATGCCAGGTCCACAATGCACTCATGAAGGCCCCGCCGGTGCATGACACTGCGGTTCTGGATAAGGCCCATCATGCCTTTCATGGTAAGGCTTACTCCCGCGCCGGAATGGGATTTGGCCACTGGTGCGGCGATCAGGACATCAGCGGAGAGCACCTCTTTCATGACCTCTGTTTTTTTGAGTGTTTGGCCGTTGTTGATCTCCACTTCCCTGAAGCTGCGGGGATTGGATACCATGTGGGTCATGCCTTTTTCCAGGGATTCACACGCTGCGTAAATCCCCGATGCTTCAAGGCATCTCTCTTCAGGGGCCAAGGGGTTGTCCAGGATCAGCACCCGTGCGGCGCCGGCCTCCCTGCACAAGGCAGCAATGGTTTTCGCCACCAGGGGATGGGTATTGGATGCCCGCTCCGGCCCTACGGCAAAGCTCATGTTGGGTTTAATCACAACGCGATTGCCTTTTTTGACAAATCTCGAAATTCCGCCTAACATGTCCACGGATTTGCGCACTGCGGTTTCGATATCACCCTTGACAACCGCAATATCGGTTTTGTTTCGGGCAAATAACCGCCCCGGAAGCATTAAAGCGCCCCCGGCCGCCCAAAGCATACCAGTAAGCTGGTATTTTAAAAAACGCCGTCGGTTTATTGGATTCATTCAGCTATCCTTTTATTAGAAACTATGGGGGAGTTGGTCGCACCTGCTCATCCTGTCAAAATTTAATATATCGCCGATTTATTAAATTTCAACGCAGAGGATACAAAAACCGGCACTGGAACCTCCGGCGAAGCGCGCTGGCCGGCAGAGCATATAGGGCGGCAAGCTTTTGCCACAGCCGGCTAATAGGCGAGAAGCGTTGCCAGCAGTCCTGATATCACGATTCCGTCAAAGGTCCCTGCTCCGCCAATGCTTGCGACACTGGTATTGATGGACTGGATTTCCTTATGGTAGCAGGCCGCCACGTTGATGGCCACCGCAAGCAATGTTAAAAAAAGATCCGCCAGGCTGTAGATGCTTATCCGGATGAGTTCATAGGCCACAATCATCACCGGGACAACGCAGCCGCCGAGATTAACGGCAATGACTGTGTAAGGGGTTCGCCGCACCCGTTGCGGAAACATCCGTTCAAATCCGAACATACCGAACGCAGGCGATTCCAGTACCTCCGTTCGGGGGATCTGCCTGATGGGTATATTGATCATCCCGCCAAGAAAAATTCCAAGGGCGGCCCACATGGAAGCCATGGGGCTCAGGCCCAGCCGGGCCAGCGCTGTGAGCATGATGTCGGCAAGAAACAGGGGCAGCAAAATCAGCCGGCCGAGAAAAGCCGCCAGGGGAAAACATCCATAGGGCATTGGTGCCTCACTTTTCGAAGTGCAGTGAGGTTTTTTGAAAGCTGTTTGCTGCCGCCATGTGTTGGTTCCTGCTGTTAAAAGCAATCCGGCCGTTCATCCGGTCCCTTGATGATGATTTTGTTCCGCCAGGATTTCAAGGTCAGACTGATTTTGCCATGCTGGCCGAGGGTATAGAGAATATGGGCAAAATGTTTTTTCCCTACACCATAAGTGGGCACATAGATGTTAAATTTGACCGCGGCCACATAGCCTGTATAGTCCCGTCTAACAATCGGCAGGTCCTGCAGTTGGTAGGGGGCATTCGGGTGCTGGATATCCGGCGCTTTGGCCAGGGCGCTGCGGATTTCTACCTCCGGCATCTTGCCGATTTCCTCGATATCGGAGAACGGACCGCCCAGGGTAATCAGGCCTGTGCTGTCACTTATCCAGTGCACCTTGAAAACGCTCTTGCTGCCAATGGAGAGCCCGTCCTCAATGGTAAGCTGGGAAGCATCGAGCCAATAGCCGCTCCGGTCCATGGCCCATGCGGAAAACTCGTAGGTGGCCAAATCTGTTTTGTCAGGATTAATTGTGACATAGGACTCGGACAGGCTGTCAAACGATCCCTTCAGGTTGGTAAAGTGCTGAAAGCTGATATCCGGTGCAGCGGTGGGCGGTTTCTTTTGCGGCGGCAGACGGATGTGAAAAATAAGATCATAGCTTTTCCCGTGCGTGAGCACATATTTATGTTCAATACAGGGAATCCCCCCGTCAGCAAGGCCCTTTTCATCTAAGATGCGCGGGTTATGAATGCTTTGCCGCAATTTTTGGCGGATTTTATAAGGTTTTCCCGCATCTTCGCTTTCCTGCCGGGCGAGGGGAGGCCCTGGGGCATGGAGAATAGCAAACGTATAGATAAGGCCCAGGATGCCGGCGACAACAATCAACGCGCTTATCGGATGGCTTCTCAGTGTTGACCTGCGGCTTTTCATCACTGGTTCGAAAACAAACCCTTTTGCTGCTTCTGCGGGGCGGTCTTTTTTTGATTTTCCCTGGCGGCCCGAATTGGTTGAAGTCCGTTTAGCCGGTGGCTGTTGGAGGGCTTTGCGGTATTTGGATAAAATAATACCGCAGTATGGGCATTCATCCAATTGCTCGTCCATCTCGCGCAGAGGGGATCGGCATTTGGGACAATGGGCGCTCCCCTCTGCGCGCAGGCTGCGATCGCTTGGGGTCGGTCGGTCCGGATTGGTTTCAATTGGTTTGATCCTGCAGGATACCCCAAAGCTCTTAAAAACCCGCAGTTCCCGAGCCGCCGTTT
>P_1C_Sed_2_UnCtyDRAFT_1000401_pt1 | contig 13254 bp, 12 predicted proteins | sample Pon1CUnioCityCA_4_FD_10229 | JGI IMG/M metagenome (IMG submission 10229) | reverse complement strand
AGGAATCTAAGAACCCCGGCAGCCTTGAGCTTTTCATAGAATCTATGGACAGTACCATTATAGAAAATGCTGATAACTTGACAGTGGCCCCTTGGGGTCATTTAATTGTTTGTGAAGACACCGAAGAAAAACAGGATCTCAAAGGTATTACTCTAGAAGGCAAAGTCTACAACCTGGGACGTAATGCTAAATCGAACTCAGAACTGGCCGGCGCAACTTTTTCCCCGGATGGTTCGACACTGTTCATGAATATCCAGCACTCAGGCTTAACATTGGCCATTACCGGTCCCTGGAGCAAAGCCTACGGTTAACTGCTACGTATCCCCCAATGTATAGGAGCCTTCAAGGAATCCTGATGGTTTTTATATAGAACTGCATTTTCTAAATACGTCTCGATGGTATACTAAACTGTACTAGACCACCTGAATTTTATCCATTTTTACGTGTTTTAAAACCCTATGCACATTTGCAAGCATAAACATCATCACCTAATGCAGTAATGCAATAGATTGATATCCTGCTTATAAAATTCCACAGGTGCTAAAAAAAATATATTCTTTTTTATACCTCTATATTGTTTAAACAGACATTTTAACGGTTAATAAAAATATTTTAGGAATAAAATACACTTTTGGAACAGATCTTGTAACACTATCAAACGAACCACAAAAACAACATAATCTTCTAAACCATAAATTAACCAGAGGTTCTATTATGAAGACGTTACAACACATAACCAAGTCGATGAGCTTGGTATTACTTTTAATTTTCGGGGTTGTCGGAATGGCTTCTGCTCAATTCGATCGGGATCTACAATATTATACCAGTCCTGATCAAACCGGGCTAAACCAATTTGAGGCACCCTTTGAAACAGATGTCGAATTTGATGGCTTAAATGTCCGCATCGGCGGCGCCAATACCCTACAATTCCAAGGCATTTCTCAAGACAATGATGCGGGATCCCTTGAGGAAGTTGGGGAGCTTGGGGAATTAGAAAGCAACTTTAACCTCGCTACATCTAACTTGGATCTGGATGTTGCATTGGCAAACGGTCTGCGCATGCACTTGCGTACATACTTGTCTTCGCAACACCACCCGGAATCGTATGTAAAAGGTGGATACATGCAGGTTGATCGCCTTGACTTTATCAGTGAAGGATTTGCTTCAGGTATAATGGATCACGTCCGAATTAAAGTGGGTCACATGGAGCCTAACTACGGTGATGCTCACTTCCGCCGCACTGACAACGCTGATGCTATTCACAATCCATTCGTAGGAAACTACATCATGGATTCCTTTACTACTGAAGTTGGCGGTGAAGTTTACCTACACAACAATGGTCTCTTTGGCATGATAGGGCTAACCAATGGTAAGTTGAATCAAAGTACTCAAAAAGAAAATGCCAGCGTAACGTTTTATACTAAGCTGGGTGTTGACAAGCAGGCGAATGAAAATCTTCGCTACCGCTTGACCGGTTCATTGTGGACCAGCTCTGAATCAAACTACCAATACTTGTACAGTGGAGACCGTGCCGGTTCCCGCTACTACAACGTAATGGATGATGGTTTCAGAAGTGGACGTTTCGATCCTGGATTCACTGTATCAGGCCGAGCACCAGGTGGACCCATTGCCGGTGAAATGACTTCTATCATGATTAACCCATTCGTAAAGTTTGGCGGACTTGAGTTCTTCGGCTTGTATGAAAATGTATCCGGTAAATTAGCTACTGAAGCTAACGACCGCTCTTACAACCAATACGGCGCTGAACTGCTCTACAGATTTGGAGCCAATGAGGATGTATATCTTGGAACCCGCTACAATTTAGTAGATGGATCTGATACCGACCAAGAAATTTCCCGATTCAACATCGGCGGTGGTTGGTTCTTAACCAAAAACGTTCTTGCTAAGTTTGAGTATGTAACACAATCATACAGCGGTGACGGCTTTGATGAATCAAAGTATCAAGGTGGTGAATTTGATGGAGTTGTACTTGAAGCCGTAATTAGCTTCTAACAAATATTTAACCATAGGAGCAAACGACTTATCACTAAGTCTAAGTTCCGATCCCCTGATGCGGTGTCGTCTTTGAAAAGGCGACACCGTTTTTTATTTGTATTCAATTACACAACACAGTATTTAACCTTTTTGAGCCTTATAAATTATTACATCTATAAGGCTCTTTTGTATTTGCTACTGCACTTCATTGGTTGCGTCTCTTTTGCACTCTGGTATCTTCCTATACAGAAGTAGCTCGTCCACTAAATTTGCCCTCACACAATTAAATCTGCTCCGTTAATTGAACCAGCTATTCCTGTAATGACAGCTAATAACATTTGATGCCCTGTATCCTCCTATCACAAAATTTTTCTGTCTCACATTTGCCTTCTAAGAGTAGATCAAAAGAGGAAGGGTAGGATGGCATGTATCAAAGTTACCGCTTACGCAAAGTATATGCATGACCCATTAATGATAATTATAGAACAAAGACCATGGTTGGTATTGCCAACCCTAAATTTAGCATACGAACGAAGAGGAGATATTGAAAAATTAAATATAGTATGGTCCGCTTTTTTGAGGACAAGGGTCAAGGAGCCCGGGCTTATCGTTCTGAAAAACCTTCGGATTCCTATTTTTAAAGACTATTAATTTCCGTTATTGACGAATGGCAGAGAGGTGATAATTGATCTTGTTGATCAGCTCTTTGAAATCGAGAGGCTTAATAACAAAGTCATGTGCTCCGTCGATAAGCGCCTTTTGGGTAACCTCAATCTCAACATAAGAACTCATCACAATAATCTTTACCTGAGGATATCTTGCCTGTAGAAAAGAAAATAATCCATCGCGATCCAGGAGCTGACTGTCAACGATGATTAAATCGATGGGTTTGGTTGTAAGTACTTTTTGCGCTTTTGTTGCGTTACACGAGGTATAACAACAAAAACCCTCTTCGCTCAGGATAAGCTGCAGAGAGTCGCGCACTACCTCCTGTTGATCAACAATAAGAATTGACTGAGCCTTCATGTAAAGCAAAGTGGTTAGTAATTACTACTTTTGTCATTAGTAGTAATGCAATTACAAGACCACTTTTACCATCAATGCAAAATTAATTGCAAGTGGCCTTTAAACCACCATAAGGCACATTTTAAACACTGTTTTCTAAAATCGGTTTTTTTCGATTGCAGAGCTGCAAGAAGAGTAATATTGCAGTTTGCATTACTGCAAGTTTATGGTTTTAAACTACCTATAGGAGTTGATTCACTACTAATATTTTTTATGATAATAGTTCATATCATGCTTCAAACCGCTTTTTTACAAATAATGTTCTTGCTTCAGATAGTTTGGAACGATGGTTGCATAATTAATAACAGATAAATTACAATAACCCATTAATCACAGTTAAAAGGGATCACTATGAAATCTTTATTTACTACTTTATTAATCTTTTTATTTACCCTATCAGGCAATGTACTGGCACAGTCTGATTCCTATGAAATTCTTGAGAAGAGCACTATACAAGTTAAGGGAACTTCTACTCTCCATGATTGGACATCAGATGTAGAAGAATTTAGTTCGTACATTAAATTCAACGCCGCTGCTTTAGAAGGGGATTCCATAAGCAATCCGGTGGAGTCACTTTCACTTACCATTCCGGTTGAAAGTATCGAGAGTGGAAAAGGAGGAATGAACCGAAGAACTTACGATGCACTTAAACATGATGATTTCCCCAATATCATGTTCCAAATGAATAACGCCGAGCTGGTTAATGCCGACTCTGCTTTGACATCTATGGAGCTTAGTGTAGAAGGGAATCTAACCATTGCCGGATCAAGCAAGAACATTACGCTGCCCGTTACCGGCGCAAAACAAGAAGACGGTTCATTTAAGTTTACCGGCGAATATGAAATCAACATGAAGGATTATGATGTTGATCCGCCATCAGCTATGTTTGGAACTATAAAAGCCGGAGAAGTGGTTACAATACCTTTTGAAATCTATGTGACCAAATCCTAATAAAACGATATTAATGCGCCCCGCTACATCTCTAATGTCCTCCTCTATATTGGAACGTGTTAGATGGCAGTTTCTACTGCTCCTAACTCCATTAATAATCCTTACCAATATATCTCAAAGCGGGGCGCAATCTTATCTGTTAGATAATGTCACTATCGAAAAGGGAGGAAAAGTTTGGATCGAAGGTGAAGCCGGCATGATAAGCTATCAATGTAATGCCGAAAACCTCTCCGGAGTTGGTAGAATCAATAATACAACCAATTCCATGAGTGGAATAAGTCAACAAGACAGTGAAATTGAGATTTCAGTTTCGTTGCCCGTACAGGCTCTTAGTTGTGGCAAACGCGCTATGGATAAGGATATGTATGAAGCGCTCAAATCAGATAATTATCCGAATATAAGCTACAAGCTTTTAAGCGCCGAGCTGACCAATGAGAGTAGTGATACCACCGAATGGATGGATATTCATACTCGTGGGATTATGGAAATTGCGGGTGTACAGGACACTACTTCTTTTTTGGTACAGGGGAAATTAATTAATGACAATAGGTTCCAAGTGAAAGGGTCTAAACAAATCCATATGGATACCTACAATATTGAGAGACCAACCGCCATGCTAGGCCTTATCAAAGCCAGTAAAGACCTGAGTGTCCATTTTGATGTGACTGTTCAGCTTGAAGATTCAACAAGACAGACTAAGTAAACTAACCTGAAACCCCCAGTCGCTCCATTTTACGATACAGCGTAGAAGGGTCAATACCTAACAAGCGCGCCGCCTCAGATTTATTTCCCTCCGTTCGTTTTAATACGCTCTGTATGTGATGCTTTTCAAAAACCTGGATCGCCTCATCAAGCTTATCACTATCCATCTTAAAGGATTCCCCTTCTGAAGATTTCTTAAAGGAGGCCGGCAGATCATCAATCGTAAGAAAATCGCCATCGCTTAACAGCACCGCCCGCTCAATTACATTTTCAAGCTCCCGTACCTGACCTTTCCATTGATAGGTCATCATAGCACTCATAGCATCGCTGGTAATTCCTTTCAGATTGTGTTTTAGTTCTTTATTGTATTTTTGCAAAAAGTGATGGGCTAATAATGGAATATCTTCTCGGCGCTGCTCTAAGGGTGGAAGGGAAATTTCAACTACATTTAGCCGGTAGTATAAATCATCCCTGAAATCACCTTCCTCAATCTCTTTTTCCAGATCCTTATTGGTAGCTGCAATAATCCGGGTATCAAACGATACCATTTGATTGGACCCCACCGGCTTTACTTCCCGCTCTTGCAATACCCGTAGCAGGTTTACCTGCAAGTTCAGTGGTATCTCAGCCACTTCGTCCAGAAATACTGTGCCTCCGTGGGCCGCTACAAATACGCCATCCTTGTCAGCATTGGCACCGGTGAATGATCCTTTTTTATGGCCAAAAAGCTCTGACTCAACCAGGTTTTCGGGAATGGCTCCACAATTAATAGCCAAAAATGGTTTTTTGGATCGGTCGCTGTTGGAGTGAATAGCCCGTGCTACCAATTCTTTGCCCGTACCACTCTGTCCCGTAACCAGCACATTACTTGTTGCCTGGCTAACACGCTCTACCATCTTATACACATTTTTCATGGCCGAGCTTTCTCCAATAATATGATTGAAGTTATACTCCTTGTCGATCTGTTCCCGCAAATACTTGTTTTCTTGCGCCAGACTTTTTTGCTCCAGCAGATTCTTTATCCGGATGAGCACTTCATCAAATTCCAGCGGCTTCAAAATATAATCTGCAGCCCCTTTCCGAAGTGCCTGAATAGCCGTTTCGATGCTACCGTGAGCTGTAATAATAATAGTCAACGTATCCGAGGAGTGCTTTAAAGCATATTCAAGCACCTCAATACCGTCAGTGTCTGGCATTTTTAAGTCGGTGACAATAATGTCGTAGCTGGCCTTATCAATTGCATTAATAGCCTCACCGCCATCTTTTACCGCTGTGCAATTATATCCTTCATCCTCCAGCACAATGGTTAGCGATTCCCTGATGCTGTCTTCGTCATCTGCAATTAAAATCGATCCGTTCATAAATTAACTTTTGGTAGGTAGTTTTATAATAAAAGTTGTTCCGTCCCCGTAATCAGACTCTACGTAAATAGAGCCGCCTATTTTGTTGATAATACCGTGACTTACTGAGAGCCCCAAACCGGTCCCGCTTCCCACTTCTTTCGTGGTAAAAAACGGTTCAAATATTCTGGATTTGTGTTCCTCTTTAATTCCTTCGCCGATATCTGAGACCGTAAGTTTCGCCATGCCATCTTGCTCCTGGGTCACAATAGTCACTTTGGGATTTTCTTCGTTTTTCATGGCATCTACAGAATTAAGCAACAAGTTCACCAGTACCTGATGAATCTGGTCAGGCACACAAGAAACAAGAGGTAACCTTGGAGATAAGTTCATCTCAAATTTCACGTCGCGACAACGGGCATCGTGTTGAAGTAACCCTACGGCCGACTCGATAATTTCATTTATCTGCACCTTTTCGGCCTGCATGCTCGAAGGGCGTGAAAAGTCCACCAGATCACGCACAATTTTATTAATGCGCTGAATATGATCGCGCACTTTTTTTAGTTGGTCTTGTATAAAATCTTCATTGGTCTTGCGTTGGCATACCTGAACTAATGAAGAAATAGCCGTCAGCGGATTGCCCACCTCATGGGCCACCCCTGCAGCCATATGACCAACTGTGGCCAGCCGCTCAGACTGCTGAATCTGCTCCTCCTTCATCTTTACATCCGTAAGGTCGCGTAATATCTGGGAGCGTCCCACAATTTCACTATCATTATTACGGATATATGATTCTGTTAGATTCACCAACTTTTTTTCGCCCGATTTTGTAATTCGTTCCGTTTCGTAATTACTGACATTTCCTTTGTATTTCATCCCGAACTCAATGCATTCCAACTCTTGCATTTCGATAAGTTCATTAGGCACAATTTCTGTTATCTTTTTTCCAAGGATCTCTTCACGTTTCCAACCGAGCATTTCTTCTGCTCCGCGATTCCAGGTTGTTATGTGATTTTCGTTATCTATAGAAATAATCGCATCAGCGGAATGCTCAATAATATCACTGTAGCGCATTTTTGTAGCTTCAAGCTGATCCTCATAATACTCACGGTAATTATATACCGTCCATGCAGCCCAAACCATCAAAAAAAGAGATACAATAACCCCTCGGCTAAAGTAGAGCCACTGCATGGTTTCCTGAGAAGTTTCGGAAAGAATCGTCTGGTCAATAATTTCAGACGCACCGAATACCACTCCTAAAATGATTAAAGAGGTAAAAAACAGATATCCCATCCGAGCTTCTCGCAAAAATCGAACAATCTCTTTCATACCTTACTCAGTTTAATCTTTCTTTACTAATGGTCAATAAAACTATCAATTACCAGCTACCAAGCAAACGTCGAATCAGCACAATTTGACCAATATGATATGAATTGTGGTCAACAATAAGCATAGCCTCTCTAAATAGGGTCTGCCCGTCGCCATGAGGAAANGGCTTTTGCAGATTATTTTGCGGATCTCGAATAAGCTCACTCATTGCTTCAATCCCGTCTCGTACCGCCTGCACAGATAGCTCAAACTGTTTCTGACTTTCGGGCTTCGACTTTTCAGGCCAGTAATCATTCGGCCAATCAAGTGCTTCATAATCGGGGTTTTTGCAAAATTCCAGGATATCATCTTGTGCAATCCGGATATGCTCAACAAGCTCCCAGATCGTATGTGGTACGTCCTCAATTCGGATTCCTGCCTGCTTATAGGTCAGTCCCTGCACTGCCTGATTAAAGTCGACATGTGCGTTCCTACCCTCGAGCTGCTCCAGTAATAATGATCGTACCGTTTTTCCTGTCCCCATACTTATGTGCTGTGATCTAAATTATCAAGACCGTTAATGTAATAACCGTAGACCAAAAGTCCTTATACTGAAAATGAGAGAAACAGATTATTAAAAAAGGGGTGGAAAAGGGGTGCTAAGAAAGGAGTTAAAATGAGAAAAGCCCTGCGTTTGCAGAGCTCTTTTTCAATCAACTGTTTACAAGATAATGGAATTACCCTATACGGAACAAGTATTTTTGATATATAACAACTAATATACAACTAACCTGTAATTAACAGTAAGTAAACTTTATCTATTAAATAATTGTTGTTAAGTTGTCATTAGGATATAACAGTATTTAATACTAAATATTTAACTCTTTTTGTGCTTTATGCCTAAGCAAGTGGGTAACCTTACCCTTTATTCGGTCGATGACCTACATGAACAATTGGGTCTCAGTAAAATGACGATACGTGCCTATTTAAGAGAAGGAAAAATACGTGCCCGCAAGCTGGGGGTTAAGTGGTATGTAACAGAAGAGGCCTTACGGGAATATTTCGATGAACCCTCAGGAGGGGCAAGTCCGCAGAAAAAGAAACCCAATAATTACCGTTACATTGTTAAGGGGATTAATGATCTGGTCAGCGAACAGGAAGAGTGTGAAACAATCGATGAAACCATAGAATGTATTGAGGAGCAGGCTATAATCAGCCTTTTTCAGGTTGCCATTCTTGATAGGGAAACCGATGAAGTGATAGAACTCATTAAGGCGCGCGATTTCCTCGAGCGCCATACATGATTTTCGCTACTTCTTTAAACCTCAGACAGGCACTTATTAAATCGAGACTTATTTTAACTATACATCACAAAGATCTTTAAATTCAAAACTGATATGCTTAAAAAAGACGATACCAAACTCGAGATTTTTGGTTTTGGCGACGATGAAAGCGATGAAGATACTTTTTATTGCTTGGTGAATACTACCAAAAGCCCGGATGGAATAGACCTGGAAAAACTTTCTAATGCAGATCCCCGAAAGTTTGACGAAGTACTCAATGAGATGGGCTGTATTCTACTGCTTCGCGGTGATGAAGTNGAAGAACTAATCAACAGAGATGACATAACAGATACCAACTTGCATAAATCACTATANGAGNTGGCTGTAGATGAAGGCATTATTGAGTAGGCAGGTTACCCCGTTTATTTGAAATAGTTGCTCTAAAAAGAGGAAAAATTGCTGCTTGCTTGTCGCAAACAGCGTACTGCCTATAGTTATTTTTAGATCGAGAAAGGACCCTCTTGCTGCCACCAATGCCAGGCGCGCAAAATAGCAACCATTGTTTTTCCGTCTGATATTTCGCCATTATGCACCATCTCAACGGCGGTTTCGAAAGGCAGTCGCTCTTTAATTAAAAACTCGTCGTCATCAACCTGTTGCTCAAATGATGTAATATCCCATGCGGTATAAAGATGGATAATCTCGTCAGAATAACCGATACCCGGATAATAATGTCCGATATATTGAAATTGCTGACACGTTAATCCCGCTTCTTCTTGCAGTTCGCGCTGCGCTGTGGGGCCGGGTTCTTCATCGGGATCGATTTTACCGGCCGGCACTTCATAAAATATCTGGGACATCGGGTAACGAAACTGTTTGACCAACATGACATCACCGTTTTCAAAAATAGGTACGACCGCCGAGGCTCCGGGATGCTTGATCCATTCCCGGGTTGAAGTGGTTCCGTCGGGCAGCTTTACTTCATCAAAATAAACATGAAGCAGACGACCGCTGAAAACCTTTTGAGATGTCAATTTACGTTCAACAAGTTTATCCGAATCGTACATAGAATTTTTTTTATGTATCTTTTGGCTGTTCGGTCAAGACCGAATAAGCGCGAATTATAACAAACAATTAGGTTTCCATTGTCAGAAACATTTAACATAGATCATAAGCAGATAGACGTTAAGCAAGACCTGTTTACATGGTCGAACCTAATTTCACTATCGCGCATTTTGATTGTAGTGCCCGTGGCTTACCTGCACTATACCAATGGACAGCAAATAACCTGGGTCATCACTGCGCTCGTAATATACGGTATTGTATCAGATTATTTGGATGGATTTGTAGCTCGCATGACCAATCAGGTTTCGGAATGGGGAAAAATTCTCGATCCCGTTGCTGATAAATTTTGTGCCTTTTTCCTGTTTCTATATGCTACATACATCGATATTATCCCGCTCTGGTTTTTCCTGCTCGAAGTTGGTCGCGATGCCGTCATTGTCATCGGATCAGCATTTATTCAACACTTACGGGGCAAAGTAGCCATGGCTGTCATGTCGGGGAAAATAAGCGTTAATGTTTTAGGATTATACTGGATGGCAGCATTCTTCTTTCCACAGGAAACAGAAGTGCATTTTATGCTGATGGGCGCTTCGGTAGCCCTTATGTTTTACTCCTTCTTTGATTATCTTCACCGTTTCAATCTTATTAGTAAGGGTGTGGAGTTTAACTGATTATGTTAATTACAAAATATCTTTTTGCTTCATTGGTTTTTAGATCCTGAAGCTAATTCGGGATAACATTTTAGTTTTTAATTACGACGCATAATATGGGTTTTTTAGAAAAAATTGGTCTCAAGAAAAAGGAGAAAGTCGAAAAAGGGGTTGAGAAAAGCCGCTCCGGCATCATGAAAAAAATCGGCAAAGCCATTGCCGGTAAAGATACCGTAGATGCCGCCGTGCTCGATGAGCTGGAAGAGATCCTAATTACTTCTGACGTCGGCGTTTCTACCACACTAGAAATTATCGATCGGATTGAAGCCCGCGTTGCTCAAGATAAGTATCTCAACAGTGATGAGCTTCAACGCATTCTACGGGAAGAAATCGTTGCACTTCTCAAAGATCATTCAGACGACAAACCCGCTGAATTCGATGCTGACTTTCCCCAAAAACCTCACATTGTAATGGTCGTAGGCGTAAACGGTGTTGGCAAGACAACCTCCATCGGCAAGCTGGCTCATCTTTACAAAAAGGCCGGCAAAAATGTAATGCTGGGTGCCGCCGACACCTTTAGGGCCGCCGCTGTTGATCAACTTAAAATTTGGAGCGAACGTGCCGATGTACCCATCATCCAGCAAGGGCAAAATGCCGATCCTGCTGCTGTTGCATATGATACCGTAGAATCGGCCAAGGCTAAGGATGCCGATATTGCTTTAGTGGATACGGCCGGGCGACTACACAACAAAAAATCGCTAATGAATGAGCTGGCTAAAATTAAGCGCGTTATGGGCAAAGTGGTTGAAGGAGCTCCTCACGAAGTATTGCTGGTTCTTGATGCATCCACCGGCCAAAATGCCATGCAACAAGCCAAGGCTTTTACCGACTTTGTAGATATAACCGGTCTCGTACTCACCAAACTGGATGGAACAGCAAAAGGGGGCATCGTTATTGGCATATCAAACGAGCTGGATGTACCAGTAAAATATATTGGCGTAGGTGAAGAGATCGAAGACCTTCAAGTATTTGATCGAGAGCTGTTTGTCAATTCCATGTTCAAGGACTGATAAATCCTTTCTTACATCAGCCTAAACAAATACGTATGCTTACCCCATCTTTTGAAATGGTATAAGTCTCATAGTCATCAATAATTTGAATGTATGAATGGTTGCCAAACTCCGGAGTAAAATAATTTCTTCAAAAGGAATTTTCTAAATGCTAAGTACTTTTCAGATGTGCATTAAAAAAAAGCCATGCCTGAATAAAGGCATGGCCCATTAACATTCACCGGATAAGAACTATCCATCTCCGCCGGTATCATCATCTGCATCCGAGGTATTATCTGACGGGTCTGGTGTGGCTAAAGCAAATTCTGTGTGTAAAATCTCTTTTTTATAATCAAACATAATAATCTCCTGATTGGTTTAAGTTCAATTTAGGCTATACTTCTTTTATACTACTGCCATGGAAATATTCTATAAATTGCTACAAAACCCAAACTTTTTACGTTTTGCCAGATTCTGTGTATATATTCAGTCGTCTATGGAAAGCTATTAACCATTCAGATATTAATATTGCATGAAGCGGCTGATCATCTACTTAGGGTTTTTGTTGCTTTTTCCTTTAATAAGCTGGGGGCAAAGCATACAACTGGCCGACTCTTTATTTAAGACAGGGCAGAAGTACGATGATAAAGGCAACATGGCAGAGTCAGAATTCTATTATCGCGAAGCCTATAATATATACCGTGAATTTCAGGACACCGCTTCTTGGCTGAAAGCGGGCAAAGAATATGCCAGCGCTATGGTCTTTCGCTCAAAAAACGAAGAGGCCATGAAGCTCTATAAAATGCTATTAGATATCGACCACCCAGCCAATGACACCTACAATCGCGGTGATCTTTACACCAGTATGGGCTGGTCATCCAATAGAATGGGTAAAACAGATCAGGCCAAGGAATACTATAACAAAGCCCTTCCGCTTGCTCAAGAGTCGGGCGACAGCCTGCTAATAGGTACAGTATATAATAATCTAGGTAGTGTGCATTATAGAAGGGGAAATCATCCTACATCACTCGACTACTACCAAAGAGCACTAAACTATTACAGCAATAAAAGGTATCGAGCAATAGCCCTGTCAAATATTGGAGGTATATATTCAGAGCTGAACTTGTATAATAAGACCCTGGAATACTTTAACCAGAGCCTTAAAATTCGCCAAGAAATTGGCAGCGTATATCTATTAGCAAATATTTATAATAGAATTGGTGTAGCACAAAGTAACCTTGCCAATTACGACCAGGCACTGGTTTCTTATAAACAAGCCTTGGATAATAGCCGTAACGCTTCAACACCAAAATTAACGGCGACTATTCTTAATAACTTAGGGCTGCTTTACAAGAAGCTAAGTCTATATGATAAAGCTATTGACTATTACGAGCAGAGCCTGGCCATGAAAAAGGAAGTATCCAGCCCTAGTGATATTGCCACAACGACCAATAATTTAGGGCAACTCTACTGGGACAAAGGTAGCAAAGAGGAGGCAGCTAGCTATTATTACAAAGCGCTTAAGCTACGGGAACAAGTCGGCAATCCATACGATATCGCTTCCTCGCTGAACTCTATGCTCCGCCTCACCATTGGTCAAGAAAATTTTGAGCAAGCTACTGCCTACGCCAACCGGCTGAAGGTGATGGGCGATTCTACCGACAGTTATGATATGCTGCAAAAAGCTTCTATATATTTGGGTCGAATTGACCGGGCACAGAATCGAGATAAAGAAGCCCTCAAACACTTTAACAAAGCCCACAGTTACGGACAGTATTTGTCGGGTCGTCGCCAGCTTACCCCCATCAAAAATCTGGCCCGGCAGTATCACATACTTGGATCCGAT
>P_1C_Sed_2_UnCtyDRAFT_1000400_pt1 | contig 13283 bp, 9 predicted proteins | sample Pon1CUnioCityCA_4_FD_10229 | JGI IMG/M metagenome (IMG submission 10229) | reverse complement strand
CCCCAGAATCGGAGAAACCGACTTCCCTCGGTAGAACGCTGCGAGGTCTTCGTCGACGCCCTTTTCGACGAACGACCGGTAGCGTTTGGCCTTGCCGTGGAGCATCGAATAGACCATGTCGCGACAAAGCCATGGGGGCGGCTTGGTTTGACCCGCATACGCCGCATAGCTCGACCATGGGTAATTTGTCAAACACTCCACCATGCCCGCCTCTAGCGGGTTGCGGTGAATATAGCTCGACAGATGCAGCAGGTAGGCGTCGGCATCGACCAGAATTGCCTTGTAGCGGCCCCGGAACAACGCGCCGTCGCGGCCCTGGTCTCGGTTGAAGAACTGCGTATAAACGCCATTCAGATGCCGCATCCCGCGCCCGAGATTTCCAAGGGGCGTATGCAGCAGCAGATGATAATGGTTGCCCATCAGGCAATAGGCATGGGTCTCGATGCCAAACCGATCGACCAGATCAGCTAACAGTTGGATAAACCGCTCTCGCTGCGTATCTGAAACAAACACGTCCTGGCGCGCCGCGCCACGATTCATCACGTGGTACCAAGCACCCTCGAATTCGATTCGCAATGGACGAGCCATGGCGCTATCGTATCAGAAAGGACACTAAACCAGACTTGACCCCTTTTCTTCAGCTTGTGTGCGGTCTGCTGCTTGGTCGCCGGAGAGACCTCGACGTCCTTCTCGCGCTTCAGTCCCTTGGGCGTCAATTCGAAGACCCAGGCGAAGACCAAAGTCAGCGGAAAACCGAGGGCCAGAATCACGACAACGGCGCGCAGCGCGCCTTGTGGTACTTCGAAGATCGGCAGGATGGTCTCGGCCACCTGCACCACGAGCCAGGCCGCGACGACGTAGAACAGCCCGACCCGGAAGACGTTGCGCCGCTTGAGTTCGGCAAGCAGGTTCATTGCAGCCGCTCCGGGGGCCGGCAGGCGAAAGGAATCGGCGTGGGCTCCCGGATTTCGATTCCCTCGCGCTCGAGTAAGCGTACGAGACTCGGAAAACGTCGAGCATCGAACTGCGGATACATCAGGAAATTTATAAGACCGTGGGTGCCATGTTCGAGCTCCGCATCGCGGAGCAGGGCGTCGGCTTCGTCGATACGAGAAAGGACCTTGGCAACGAACCAGCGGCTTGAATCGACCGGCGCGCTTTCATAAAAGGCGAATGCGTCCTCGTCTCGACCTTCGGCGCAGGCCTGCCGAATCTCGAGCGTGAGCGTCGCCGTAGTCGGTGCGTCCATCAGTAGGAATCGGTCGTACACTTCCCGCGCTTCAGGGATTCGGCCAGCCCACAGCAGCGCGCGATGGAGCTGGTACTGAACCCAAATCGCGTCTGGCCAACGCGTAGCCAGCGCGAACACGTCATCAATCCAATTGGCGGGTTCAGAGGTCCGCCAGGTATGCGCAAGGTAATGGATGGCCGCAAGACGTTCGTTGAAGGAGCGCTCCCGAAAGACCGTCAGCGCCTTTGTATTCAGGGGTTCATCGCCGACGATGTAGGAGACTTCCAGGGCCTGCAGCCATGCAAAGAAATCGCCCGGCCGCTCGCTGACATAGCGCTTGAACAGCGCCGCGGCCTCGCTGAGCCTAAGCTGCTCCCGTGCTTCGACTGCACGGTAGAGCATAGCGTCGAGCGGATTGTGGGCGGTTTCTATCGCCGCCTCGATCCGCTCGGCGAAACGGCTCCGGATTTCGGCCAAGCCGAGATCCGACTCCGTTCGGGAAAGCGTCGTGAGATTGCCCTGAAACTGCCAGTAAAGCGCGGCATGGTAGTGCGCGGCTCCAAAGCCCGGATCCAGTTCGCGCGCGCGCTCGAAGAACGCGTAGGCCTCGGGCGAGCTCGTCGTCCCGGCCGCTCGGCCCTGGATGTAGTTTCGGTAGGCCTCGACCGAGCGGGTGCCGGCGTTGGCCATAGCCACCAGGGATTCCGGATCCATTCGGGTCTCCAGGGCGACCGAAATCTGGCGTGCCAGCTCTCCCTGAATCCCGATCATGTCGGCCGTTTCACGGTCGAAGCTGTTCGACCAGACGTGAAAACCGTCCGATGCGCGGGTCAGCTGTGCCGTGACGCGCACGCGATCGGCACCCATCCGAACCGAGCCCTCGAGCACGTGTGCCACGCCCAGCTCGTTCCCGATCTCCGAAATCGGTTTTGTCGAATTCCGGTACGCGAACGACGAGGTGCGCGCGGCGACCATCAGGTCGGGTACGCGGACCAGTGAGTTGAGAATCTCTTCGCTCAGCCCGTCGGCAAACCACTGGCTTTCGCCGCCCGGACTGAAGTCGGAGAAAGGCAGTATGGCGACGGATTTCCCCGGGGGTGAATCTTGCGCAGGGACTGCCGTAGAGCTGCTGGCAGCGACCGATTCCGTAGGTTCCGGAGCCCGACTGTCCTCGGGCAGCATGCGATCGACAATGATCAGCCCAATCGCGAAGATTGCGACCGTCAGCGTAGCCCAGTTGAGCTTGTGGCCTGAGCGCGCCCTTGCGTCCGGAGAGACTTCGATATCCCTCTCGCGTCGGATGCCCTCCGGCGTCACCTCGAAGGCCCAGGAAAAGATCAATGCCAGCGGAAAGCCGAGCGCGAGAATGACAACCACGGCGCGCAGCGCGCCGTCGGGCACGTCGAACAGCGGCAGGACCGTCTCGGCGACCTGGATGACGACCCATGCAGAGACGATGTAGAACAGCCCGACCCGGAAGACGTTGCGGCGCTTGAGTTCGGTCACTAGGCTCATGGGCTCAATCGCATTCGAAATCGTCCTCGCCGCTGTCCTCACCGACCGATCGGCAGCGTATAGGAAGTATAACCGCCCTATTTCCTCGATTCCAGCAGTATCCAGGGCCGCGCCAGTGCGGCGTTTGACCCCGGTTGCGGCCCACAGCAGGGCGGATTTTGCCCAGTTCAGCGCAATCGTAGTCAATCAAGCGGCGAGGCATCCTCATGTACCCGTGCATTCTGTGCCGACACGAGCGGCGCCACGCCGCGCGCCGGCGAAGCGCGGCCTGGGGTTGGATTTTCTAAGTTCTGTTAAGCAAAGTCGCTCGCTGTCTCAAGACCGGGCAGTCCCGGCATTGTTTGTCAGGCTTTTGCGACCCGGTTCAACGAGCTTCCGCGATGCACCCACAGGTAAAGAATCGGCACCACCAGCAAGGTCAGCAGTGTTGATGACGCGATGCCGCCGATGACGACGGTGGCCAGAGGACGCTGGACCTCGGCGCCGGTGCCCGTGTTGAGCGCCATGGGCACGAAGCCCAGGCTGGCCACCAGGGCGGTCATCAGCACCGGCCGCAGACGGGTCATGGCGCCTTCCATAACGGCGTGCGAAAGGTCGCCGGTACGCTGCCAAAGGTCGCGGATGAAGGCCACCATCACCAGCCCGTTGAGCACGGCAATCCCCGACAGCGCGATGAATCCGACCGCCGCGGAGATCGACAGCGGCATGCCGCGAACCCACAGCGACAGCACGCCGCCGGTCAGCGCCAGCGGCACGCCGGTGAAGATGATCGCCGCGTCGCGGACCGACCCCAGCGCCAGCAACAGCATGCCGAAGATGATCGCCAGGGTGACCGGTACCACGAGCGCAAGCCGCTGGCCGGCCGATTCGAGCTGCTCGAAGGTGCCGCCGTAGTCGAGCCAGTAGCCGTCGGGCAGATCGACATTTTGGTCGATGCGCTGTCGCGCTTCTTCGACGAAGCCGCCGAGATCACGATCCCGAACATTGACCATGGCCACCACGCGGCGCTTGCCGTTCTCGCGGCTGATCTGGGCCGGGGCGGGATTGAGCTCGATCCGCGCCACCTCGCCCAACGGTACGTAGCCGCCTTGCGGGAGCGGAACCGGCAGGTCGACCAGCCCCTCGGGATCGCGTCGCCAGTCCTCGGGCAGGCGCACCATCAGCTTGAAGCGCCGATCGCCCTCATAGATCAATCCCGCCTGACGGCCGCCGATGCCGGTGGCCACCAGGTCCTGAAGATCCTCGACGTTCAGCCCGTAGCGGGCCAGCGCTTCGCGCTCGGGCACGACGGCCAGCATCGGCAGGCCGCCGACCTGCTCGACGCTGGCGTCGGCGGCNCCNTCGATCCGTTGCACTTCGGCCAGGATCTCGTTGGCCGTATCCAGTAGCGTGTCCAGATCGTCGCCGAAGACCTTGATGGCCAGGTCGGCGCGGACCCCGGAGATCAGCGAATTGAACCGCATCTCGATGGGCTGGGTAAACTCGTAGTTGTTGCCCGGCAACTGCGTGATCGCGGCTTCCAGTTCCTCGACCAGTTCGGCCTTGGGCTTGTCGGGATCCGGCCACGCCTCGCGCGGCTTGAGGATGACGAAGTTGTCGGCCACGCCGGGCGGCATGGGGTCGGTCGCGACCTCGGGTGTGCCGCTGCGGGCGAACACCTTGTCGACCTCGGGAAACGCCTGCAGCCGCGCTTCGATCGCCTTCTGCATTTCGATCGCCTGCGCCAGCCCGGTACCCGGAATGCGCATCGAATGCAGCGCGATGTCGCCTTCGTCGAGCTGCGGAATGAACTCCCGGCCCATGTTGTTGGCCAGCCAGGCCGAGCCCAGCACCAGGCCGACCGCGGCGGCCAGCACGATCACGCGCCAGCGCAGCGCCAACTCGAGGACCGGACGATAGACCGACTTCAGGCTCGCTATCAATCTATTCTCGCGTTCGCTCACGGGCCCGCGCATGAATATCGCGACCGTGGCGGGCACGAAGGTGACGGAAAGCACCATGGCCGCGACCAGGGCCATGACCACGGTGGCCGCCATCGGGTGAAACATCTTGCCTTCGACACCGGTGAGCGTGAAGATCGGGATATAGACCAGCGTGATGATCGCCACGCCGAACAGGCTGGGACGGATCACCTCGGTGGTGGCATCAAAGACCAGCTGCATGCGCTCGCGAAGCGGCAATACCGAACCGGCCTCGCGCTGGGCCTGCCCCAGCCGCCGCACGCAGTTCTCGACGATGATCACCGCCCCGTCGACGATCAGGCCGAAGTCCAGCGCACCCAGGCTCATCAGGTTGGCCGATACGCCGACCTGAACCATGCCGGTCATAGTGGCCAGCATCGCCAGCGGGATGACCGCGGCGGTGATCAGCGCCGCACGCACGTTGCCCAGCAGCACAAACAGCACGACGACGACCAGCAAGGCGCCTTCGAGCAGATTCGTGCGGACCGTGGCGATGGTCTTGTCGACTAGCGTGGTGCGGTCGTACACGGCTTCGACCTTGATGCCGTCGGGCAGCGACGGCTTGACCGATTCGAGACGCTCGGCCACGTCGCGCGCGACCACGCGCGAATTCTCGCCCTTGAGCATCATCACGTTGCCGAGTACGGTTTCCTTGCCGTCGCGCGTGGCAGCGCCGGTTCGCAGTTCGCGGCCGATCGCCACTTCGGCTACATCATCGACGCGGATCGGCACGCTGCCGTGGCGCGCCACGACGACCTGTCCGATCTCTTCGAGGGTCTGCAACTGGCCCGGCGATCGGACCAGCAGACGCTGGCCGTTGCGTTCGATGAAACCCGCACCGCGATTGGCGTTGTTGCGCTCCAGCGCCGTGACCACCTGTTCGAGCGTGACGCCGTGGCGCAGCAGGCGCGCCGGGTCCGGCGCGACGTGATACTGCTTGTCGAAGCCGCCGATGGTGTTGATCTCGACCACGCCGGGGACCTGCGCCAGCTGCGGCCGGATGATCCAGTCCTGCACCTCGCGCAGCGCCATGGCGTCCCAGGCCGACCCGTCCGGACGGGTCGCGCCCGGCTCGGCCTCGACGGTGTACATGAAGATCTCGCCCAGGCCGGTCGCGATCGGACCCATGATCGGTTCAAGACCGGTGGGCAGCACGCCCTTGATGCCGCTCAGACGCTCGTCGATCAGGTTGCGCGCGAAGTAGATGTCGGTGCCCTCTTCGAACACGACGGTGACCTGCGACAGGCCGTAGCGCGACAGCGAACGCGTATAGGACAGCTTGGGCAGTCCGTAGAGCGCGGTCTCGACCGGGAAGGTGATCCGCTGCTCGGCCTCCAGCGGCGAGTAGCCCGGTGCCTCGGTATTGATCTGCACCTGGACATTGGTGATGTCGGGCACCGCGTCGATGGGCAGGTGGCGATAACTCCATACACCCAGGCCGATCACCCCCAGCACAAGGCCGAGGATCAGGACGCGCCGCTCGATCGAAAAGCGGACGATTGAATCGATCATGGTCGGCTCCTCAGTGCTGGTGACCGGCGCCGGATTTCTCGAGATCGGCCTTGATCAGGTAGCTGTTTTCGACCACGTAGGACTCCCCCGCCGACAGCCCGGAGAGCACCTCGGTGCGACGGTCGTCGCGGCGCCCGAGCTCGACCGGTCGCGGTTCGAATCGGTCGCCGGAGCGAACGAAGACCACGGTTTCGCCGTCGATTTGCTGCAGCGCCCGGTTGTCGACGACCAGCGGCACCTCGACGCGCTCGACCAGGATGCGTGCAACCACCCGGTCGCCAGGCAGCCAGATGCCGTCGGCGTTGTCCACCCGCAGCCGGGCGATCGAAAACGGTTCGCCGTCATCGGCCGGAACCAGGTGTTCGATGGCCGCTTCGGCTGAACGATGGTCGCTTTCGATGCGCGCGGACTGCCCTACCGCAACATCGCCGCGCTGCCCGGGAAAGATCTTCAGCTCGGCCCAAAGTGAGGTGCTGTCGAGGAGCACAAACAGCGGCGTCTCGCCAGCCACTTCACCCGGATTGGCATGGCGGTGTTGCACGACGCCATCAATCGGCGCCTCCACCGAATAATCCTGCAGGCTCTGGTTCGATTCCACCGTGGCAAGCACCTGCCCGCGCCCGACGCGATCGCCAACGTTGACGTTCACCGCGGTCACCAGGCCGGGAAAGCGGGCGCGAACCTCGGAACGTTGATCCGGGGCCACGACGAGATCGCCGAAGACACGGATTCGACGTTGGATGATGCCGGCGGCGGCCGGTTGGATGGTGATGCCCACGGTCTGCGCCATGTCCGGCGAAATTTTGACGTGGGGCTCTTCGTCCGAATGCGCATCGTGATGATTCTGGTGGTCCTCATGGGGCTCTTCTTCGGCCACTACCGTCATGGACATCATCGCCACAAGGGCAGCGAAGAGTCCGGCAACGAGCTTGCTTTCATTCGTTGATGTCTGTTTCGTCATCGGTTTCACCGGGTACATTCAGGGATGGGCCGAATCCAGGCCCTCGGCCAGGGATTGGGCGGTAAGCTGCTCGATAAGCGCCTGGTTGAGCAAGGCCTCGGCGGCCGCATCGACCAGCGCGCGCCGGGCCTGGAGCAGTTCGCGCTGGGCCGAAATCCATTCGAGATAGGTGTAGCGCCCCTGTGCCCAGGCGGCTCGCGTCTGCGACAGGGCTTCGGTCAGCGCGGGGATGACATCGGTCTGCAGTGTTTCAACGGCCCCGCTCGCCTGCTCGTGCGCCTGCCACGCGCCGAACACGCGCGCGCGCAGTGCAGCAAGCGCCGACTGGGCTTCGGTCTCCACCACCTCGCGAGCGGCTCGGGCCGACTGGAGATTGCCCCGGTTGCGCGAACCGGTGAAAAGCGGCAGCGACAGGCCGAACTCCACCGCAGTGTCATCCAGGCTGCGGTTGTAACGCGTACCTACATGCCACCGGATATCGGCGCTCGAACGGCTTTGGGCCAGCGCCAGCTCGGCATCGCGCAGGCGCGCCTTGCTGGCGAATCGTTCGATGGCCGGAGTGGCCTCCACCCGGCGATCGAGCTGCTCGAAATCGGCAGCCGGCGCGGTTCGGAAAAGATCGCCGACGAGACAATCGAAATCGGTCCGGACCTCCCCCCAGTAAGACGCGAGCTCGGCCAGCCGACCGGCATGCTCGGCCGCGATCGCCGAAACTTCAAGCCGAGCCCGGGCCAGCGCTGCGTCGGCGCGCAGCCGCTCGGCGGCAGGGGCGGCGCCGCGCTCGACGCGCTCTACAACCAGCGTGCGATTGGTCTCGGCCAGCGCCACGGCGTCGCGAGCAATCGCCAGTTTTTCCTGTAACGCCAGCGCGGCGATGAAGCGCTGAGTGACTTCGCCGAAAACATCCATCGCCCGCGCCTCGGCGTCCGCCTCGAGACGGTCCATGCGGGTATCGACGACGCGTGTTCGCTTGCGGCGCTTGTCGCCGAGCTCGAAAACCGACGACAGCGAGACCGCGAGTTCGGCACCGTCGAAGCGGGCAAGATCTCCCGTGCCGATCAGGTTCTCGGTTTCAATGCCCAGCTCGAATCCGGGTGCCTGATCGGCTTGTTGCCGGCTTCCGGCCAGCATGGCGGCGCGCCACTCGAAGACCCGCAACCCCGGGTTGCGCTCTTGCGTCAGCTCAAGGGCTTCGGCCAGCGTCAACTCGTTCTGGGCCCAGGCCGGGGCCATTGCCGCCCACAGCAATGCGATTATCGGCGCGAGGCCGGTTCGCCGACGCGTCGATACATGAGAAGAGCCCCGCGAAGGGGCGGATTTTCGATCGATCATGATTTTGGTGGACCCTGCTCGTAGAACGATTGCGCGAGCTCGCTCGCGCCCGGATACAGCAGGATCAGGCGATCGGGGGACGGTGTATTGTCGAATGTATCCGCGATGATGGCTGTTGCAGGGACGTCATCGACCAGCACGACGCCGGAAGGACGCCGGCCAGGACGATATCAAGCAGTACGCTTTGCTGGTTACCCTGACAGCAGAAGGCGCAATCGCACTGGGCCAGCTCGCAAGGCTCGCGGCAGTCGTCATCCAGGGCGGTCTCCGAGGTCTCTTCGGTGTGCGAATCCAGGCTGAGGGCGCTCGCTTGATGTGCCTCGTCCCCTTCAATAGTCTTCTTGCCGGCCTCGCCCGCAGCAAGCCCCGGCATACCTACTGCGCTTTGTAAAGCAATGACGCACGCCAGCAGAAAGGGCAGTCGTCGTTTGCTGTAATCAAGGCCGGGAAAATTCATCGACCGGGTGCGAGTGAGAAGACCGCAAGTTTAGCATGGCGCTTGCTGCCGCCTTTGTCAGCGGTCTCTGGGGTCCAGCGCGTCGCGCAACCCGTCGCCCAGGAAGTTGAACGCGAACAGCGTGGCGGCCAGGAAGGTGGCCGGGAACAGCAGCGACCAGGGTGCGGTTTCGAGTTCCTGCGCGCCTTCGTTGACCAGCGCACCCCAGCTGGTCAACGGTTCCTGAACGCCCAGGCCGAGGAAGCTGAGGAACGATTCGACCAGGATGACTTGCGGGATGGTCAGCGATACATAAACCACCACCACGCCCAGCAGGTTGGGGATGATGTGGCGCGCGATGATCTGGCGCTCGGTGGCGCCGGACACGCGCGCGGCCTCGATGAAATCCTTGTTCTTCAGGCTCAATGTCTGGCCCCTGACAATCCGCGCCATGTCCAGCCAGTTGACCGCGCCGATGGCGACGAATATGAGGAAGATATTCCGCCCGAAGACCACCATCAACAGAATCACGAAGAACATGAACGGCAGCGCGTAGATCGCGTCTACCGCGCGCATCATCCAGTTGTCCACCCGACCGCCCAGGTAGCCGGCCACGGCGCCGTAGGTTACTCCGATCAACAGCGAGACCAGCGTGGCGATGACGCCGACCAGCAGCGAGATCCGCCCGCCCACCATCACCCGCTCGAACAGATCGCGGCCCAGCGCGTCGGTGCCCATCACGTGCCCGGTTTCAAGCGACGGCGGCGTGGAGTAGTTGTCCCAATCGGGAATCTCGTGGTCCCACGGATTCAGCATCGGTCCGATCGTGACCAGAACCATGATGAAAAGAAGAATGAGCGCGCCGGCCACCGCAGCCTTGTTGCGCTTGAGCCGGTGCCAGGCATCGACGTAGAGCGAACGCCCCTTGACCGTGCGCCGGTCCATCGCCTGCTCGAAAATGTCCATCTGGCGCTCAGCGGATTCGGCATCAGAAGGCCTAGGACTCATAGCGAATCCTCGGATCGAGCCAGGCGTACAGCAGGTCCACCAGGTAGTTGAGCACGATGATCAGCACGCCGTAGAAGATCACCACACCCATCACCAGCGTATAGTCGCGGTTGAGCGCGCCCTGAACGAAGTGGCTGCCGATGCCCGGGATGGTGAAGATGCGCTCGATGACCACCGAGCCGGTAAGGATGGCCGCCGCGGCCGGCCCCAGGTACGAGATCACCGGCAGCAACGCGGGCTTGAGCGCGTGGCGCAGCAGCACCTCGTGCTCGGGCATGCCCTTGGCCCGGGCGGTACGGATGAAGCTCGAGCGCAGTACCTCGATCATCGAACCACGGGTGATGCGCGCGACGTAGGCGATCATGGGCAGAGACAGCGCAATGGCCGGCAGCACCATGCGTTGAAGGGATCCGTCCCAGCCGCCGGCCGGCAACCAGCCGAGGGTGATCGCGAACAGCAGGATCAGTAACGGTGCGGCGACGAAGTTGGGAATCGAGATGCCCAGCATCGCCACCGACATGGTCAGATAATCCCAGGCCGAGTTCTGCTTGAGCGCGGCCCATACGCCGATCAGCGTGCCAACGAAGAACGCCAGCACAAGCGCGATGCCGCCCAGCATGAACGACACCGGTGCGCCCTGTGCAATCAACTGGTTCACTGTCCAGTCACGGTAGTGGAACGACGGGCCGAAGTCGAATCGCGCGATATCGCCCAGGTAGCGGAAATACTGGATGATCAGCGGGTCGTCGAGCTGGTAGCGCGCTTCCAGGTTGGCCTCGATCTCCGGCGGCAGCGCCTTCTCCGAATCGAACGGCCCGCCGGGCGCGATGCGAATCAGGAAAAACGCTACCGTGATCAGGATCAGCAGCGTCGGAACGGCCGAGGCCAGACGTTTGAGGGAGTAGTTCAGCATCGCCTCAGCCGGACCGCTCGTCAACGACCGTCACGTTCTGCGCTTCGCCGGAACCGATATTGCGCTCTGTCCCGGCTTCTGCCGTTTCGGCTTTGGCCTGGGCGCGGGACTTGACGAAGTACATCTGTTGGCTTGGGTGGAAGTCCATCACGTTGGGCGCCCAGCCCTTGAGCAGCGGGTTGACCAGACGCTTGGTGACGTAAGTGTAGACCGGCAGCACGACCTGATCGGCCAGCAGCATGCGTTCGGCTTCCACCATCAGGTTGCGGCGGCGCGCCGGGATGCGTTCGGTGGAGATTTCTTCCAGCAAGCGGTCGTAGCGCGGATTCTGGTAGCCGGAATCGTTGCGCCGGTGGTCGGAGTGGAACAGCTCCAGGAAGGTGAAGGCATCCTGGTAATCGCCTATCCAGCCGGCGCGAAATACTTCGGTGTTGCGCCTCATCGCCCGGTTTTGCAGGAAAACGCGGAACTCCTCGTTGATCAGCCGGGTGCGTACGCCGAGGGTCTGCTTCCACATGGCCGACACGGCGACCGCGATCTTGCGGTGATTTTCGGAGGTGTTGTAGCGAAGCTCCACTTCCAGCGGATTGTTTTCTGAATAGCCGGCCTCGCGATAAAGCTCGCGCGCCATTTCCTCGCGCTGNTGCTGGGTCAGCACGGCGTAATCCGGCAGCGGCGGCTNGTAGTCCGGCAGNCCTTCGGGCACCAGNGTAAAGGTCGGNATCTCGCCGAACTGGGTGACCTTGCCNGTAAGAATGTCGCGATCGATCGCCAGATTCAGAGCCCTGCGCAGCGGCAGATTGTCCTTGAANGGCNCGCGCGTAAGATTGAAACCGAAGTAATAGGTGCCGAACCACGGCGAGACCGACAGCGCCTGCGGCAGGTTGATGCTCAGCCAGCCGAACAGGTTGCTGGGCACCTGGTCGGTCCAGTGGAGATCGCCGACCCGGAAGCGCTGGAACTCCGTATTCTCGTCTTCGATCGGGTAGTACACCACCCGTTCGATGATCACTTTGTCGGCCGAATGGTATTCGCGGTTGCGGTCAAGCACGATTCGCGAACGGGGAATCCATTCGCCAAGTTCGTATGCGCCGTTGGAGACCAGGTTGCCCGGCAGCACGAAATCATCGCCGTGCTCGGCCAGACTGGGCGCGTGCACCGGGTATGTGGATGCGTGCGTCAGCAGGCCGAGGAAATAGGGCGTGGGGTCGTCCAGACGAATCTGAACGGTGCGCACGTTGAGCGCCTCGACGCCCAGGTTTTCGGGCGGTTGTTCGCCGGCCAGGATGGCCTGGGCGTTTTCTATGGGCATCAGCATGCGCCCATAGACGGCCGCGGTGTCCGGATCCACCGAGCGGCGAAAGCCGAACACAAAATCGTCGGCGGTAACCGGATCACCGTTGGACCAGTGGCCATTCTCGCGCAAGTAAAAGGTGTAGGTCATTCCGTCGCGGCTGATGTCCCAGCGCCCAGCTGCCCCGGGCACGATGCGCCCATCGGGCGCGGTGGTGGCCAGGCCCTCGAAAAGATCGCGCAGGATGTTCGCCGTGGGCACGCCCTCGGCGCGGTGTGGGTCCAGCGTCTGGGGCTCTTCGCCGTTGCCCCGATGCAGTTCCTGGCGCTGGGCCAGAACTTCCGGCGCCGGCCGCCCGAGCGCGTCGAGTGCAACCGGCACGGGTTCGGCTAGCCGGATCGGCGGAGGCGCGGGTTGCTCGCGGTCTCCGTCGCATCCGGCCAGGAACAGGCCGAGCATGGACGCTGCAAGAATATTGAAGCGCGCCATCGACATCACCGTTTTGCGGGCGTCCGACTCAAATAACGCGAAAGATGAATATCCATGGGGTTGTCCTCGTATCCCGAGATTTCGGGACGCACCAGGTGCCTGGACACATAGTAGTACAGCGGGATAATCGCATTGCGGTCCAGCAGGCGTTCCTCGGCCTCCCAGAGAATGCGGGTGCGTGCCTCGCCGCGCAGGCGCTCGGCCCGGTCCATCAATGCGTCGAAGGGCGCATCGTGCAGAAAGGCGTAGTTCAGCGGGCTCTGGGAGTGAAAATTGCCGAGGAAGTTGCCCGGATCGGCCCAGTCGGCAATCCAGCCGCCGCGGACGATCTCGGTGATGCGGCCGTGTCGGCGATTGGTGACAAATACTTTCCATTCCTCGTTGACCAGTCGGGTCGAGATGCCCAGGTACTGCTTCCACATCGCCGCAACGGCCGCCGACAAGCGCCTATGGGCGAGCGAGGAATTGAAGCGCAGCTCCACGGTAAGCGACTGGCCGGGACCATAACCGGCGCGTGCAAGCAATTGCCGGGCGCGCTCGATCTGCTCGGTCCGCGACATGCGCGCCTCGGGGGGCGGCTCGTCGGGCCAGCCTTCCAGGCCCGGCGGCACCAGCCGCCATGCCGGCAATT
>P_1C_Sed_2_UnCtyDRAFT_1000399_pt1 | contig 13290 bp, 9 predicted proteins | sample Pon1CUnioCityCA_4_FD_10229 | JGI IMG/M metagenome (IMG submission 10229) | reverse complement strand
AAGATCAAGGCTTGCGCAATTTCGAAGAATGCAGCGTACTTAGCTGTACGTGAAATTCTGAGAAATTGCGCGTAACGCAGATATTGGACTTTTTACGAAATAAGCTTAAATAAAAATAAATTTCAGATCTGCTCTCTCCGTTAATTTTTTTATTTTTTCCAATTCTTTTTTGTTGATTTGAACCCAAGCACAACCTACTTTAATTTTAGGTATTATATTCCCTAAATCATGCCCGGACGAAAACCAGGATTTTTCGTCAAGATCAAGGAAGCCGAAAGCTTTTACCGCACGCATACGCGAAGTATTCTGAGGATTGAAATTTGAGCCTGACACTTATATTGGCGAAAAAGACGGTTTTCGTCCGGGCACTAAATAGAGGATGCTATGCAAAAAGACGCAATGAAAACGATCGGGACCTGGCTGCTGCTCATCTCAATTTCCTGGCTCTTTAACGGAGTTGTCCGAGGCGAGGCGGCTGCCCCGGGAAATACCACGGGAAGCCTTAAAGAGAACAAGCTTGACTACCGCAGCGATGATCAGTTTACCATGTCGTTGATGCATTTGGCCTCTGAAAAAATAACCAGCGGAAACGAAGCGGACCTCAAATATCTCCTCCGGTACCTGGACCAAATAAACAGGCAGCAATTATCCCTTGCACAATATCAACAGGTCTTGTTTCTCCAGGCCGAAAGCAATTTCCTGTTAAATGAATTTGATACGGCTTATCAGCGTTATATGGAACTGGAGTTACTTATCCGAGATAAATCCGATCCCACGCTTGAATATGTTGAGCGGCGGCTGAAGGCTTCAAGGAAAAAAGTCAGGGCCGCAAAATTTACAAGCACATTTACGAAGCAACTAAAGCCCGTTGAAAATGAATATGGCAAATTCATCTATTTCGCCCTTTTCTTTGCGTTGCTGGCGCTAATCCTCGCCGGAAAGTCTTTTGCAATATGGAACAAAAAAAAGTACGATAAATTCAAAGGTTCCGGTGACCGCTGGCAGGCCCCCATCGAAACCAAGCTGATTGAATTACCGAAGATGGTTTGGCATGATGGAAGAATATCTGAAAAGACGATGGCTCATTATAAGGAGAATGAATCCAGTGGATCTTCTCCTGAACATTACGATGAAAGCACCGCTGCCGCCCGCCTGCTTGCTGAAGGCCATGAAATGATAAAACGCGTCAACCAGCTTGCGCCCTACCCGGTTGCATTTTTATCCAAGGTGCCCCTGTTAAACAAGCTGTCACCCTTCTGGCAATACACGGTGACGGGCTTTATTTTGATTGCCTTCAAAGCCCTGCTGAATATTTATTTCATCGATGGTTATAACCTTGCTCAGCACTCGGTCGGGCTTTTTCTGCTTGCCGCTTTTATCATATCCAGTTTGACGTGTTTGCGAATCATGGCCCGGGCAACTATTAACGCTCTCGATGAAATAGTGAGCATGCTGGAGATTCCCGGCAAAACGGATACGGGTAAAATACCCGCCTCAGTTCTGCAAATTGAAAAAAACATGAACTTTTTGTTCCGAAGTCCCTGGCAGTTTTTTATAGTTATCCTAATTTTTTCGGCCATTTTGATCTCCTTTTGGGGAAATCCCGATTCTGGCTTCCCTGGGGTTTCCCCGGAAATATGGACCACTCTCTTTTTTGCCTTGATTATTCTTCTTATCGCCTGCCCTATCATATGGCTGCTAATCGGCTCGGTTTATGTCTTAAACGACATAAGCAACATGGAGGATCTGGCTATCAATCCGCTTTCACCTTTAAAAACGATGGGATTGGAAAAATGGACATCGGTGATCGGTACCTATGGCCTCGCAAGCAGCATTGTATTATCGTTCGGCTGCTCTCTTCCAGTGATAACCAATGCTATCAATAAAGGCACCACCGGCGGCTGGTTCTGGTTTATCATGATCCTGCCGCTGCTGTTCTTTTACTGGATATATCCCTACCTTAAAATCAGCAACATGGTTAAACAACAGAAGACAGACAGGATGCAGCTTCTTAAAACCAAAATCCTGAACATTTTTAATGACTGGGTAAAATTTGAGGAAAACCAGCTGGAGGCCATGCGGGAGCGTCGGGACAGTCAACCTGAGGACAAATGCTGTGAACTTTTTGATTTCCGGACACAAATGGCGGATAAGCTGAAGCTTTATCTGGAACCGATGAATATGTATTATAGCATGTTCCAAAAAATCGACGAAAGCCCTCACTCGTATATTAATTTCGGTTCCACCCTGGAATTGGGCAAGGCATTGGGTATCCCTTCGCTATTTGCCATGCTGTCTGCCCTGTTGTTTTAGGGCAGGCGCTTATGGAAACCTGCTTATATCAATGGACGCAAACCCCGGTTATGGCCTCAAGGACAGGTTCAACTTGAGCTGGCATGATTTTTTTTTGACCATTCACCGATCGGATGCGCTTATGGGAACGGCCTGAGAAAACAGCCGCTCCCATAAGACGGCCGAATCCAACCCGGAGCGCCTTTGCAACCGGTTTCCGTCAACTGTGAAGCCATACAGGGAAAACATCGCCTAACAGGGGGACGGCACAATATCATTTTTCCCGGTAGCTAATGATGATCCGGGTTTTCACGTTGGGAACCACGCTGAACATCAAATCCAGGGATTGACCGTCTTCTTCCATGACGCTGACTGTCGGAACTGACGTTAACTCGCTCATTGACAGCGTTTTGCCTTCCGGCGCCTCATAGAAAAGATCGAACTGGTCATGAAACGCATAACCTTTCAGATTATTACGATACCAGGCTTTAACCTTCTCCGGCGGGTCATCGGAGACGAGGCTGACGGAAGGCAGCATCCCCTCTGCAGCGGCCGCGACATGGGTGGCATACAGGGCTCCCGGATAAACCGGCACGCCCACTTCGGCCTTGGAGGGAATTTCTTTTTCCACATCAGCCCGGGTTTTCCCCTGACTTTTCATCAACTTCCTGCCCTCAGCGGTCATTTTCGGCATCGGCGCCAGGGGTTCGCTCCAGGCATTTACCGCCAGAAACGTAACTAACAGAAGGGCACTGAGCAGCAGCTTGATTGTCTTTTTCTCATGTCTCATCCAAAATTCTCCTGTGAAAGTTTTGTATTCGCTTTGGTTCTTTTATAAAAAAAACATCCAGTTAATAAACAAATCGGACTTTTTAATGGCTTTTTCCCGAAAATCAAATAACATCTTGAAAAATACATTAAAAAATTTACTAGAAGCATAAAAAAAATATCCAAATACGTTTAAAAAAGCAATGAAATAGTGAAGTCAACGGGGATCCTTCGGGCAATTTTTACTTCAATGACAGGTTTTCACCAAAAGCCGAATAGCACCGCAACCACTTATGATGCGCTGCATTATTGTATGGACATCAACGGCCATTGGGAAAAGCCGATTGCATGGGTCGGGTAACTCTCAAGGCGAAGCGGAGCAAAAGCGAACGGGGCTGTTGGGGCCGCAGACGAGTTTCCAGGGCGCTTCGCAGCGAGATATAATTGCGCAGGTGAGCAAGGTAATACCTCTGAAGGCTCGTACGAGGTTGATTTTTACTCAGCGCAACATTGAGATCCAATTCTTTTTTGTGCTACTTTTTTCATTGAAATAGAACCAAATTCAGTCTATCTTTGCATAAGACAGGCAATATTAATCTTTAACCCGATTTTTTTACGTATTGCCCATTTTGCTTATTCAAAAATCGCCGAGGCGGTAGCCGGAAAAAACCCTTTTGATCTCTTTTCAGCCATTTGGAGACATCTTGGCTTCCCCAAGACAAACAGAAAAAATTGCCTCTGACGATCAGACCCTTCGCCTGGCGGTTCTCATTGACGCGGACAACGCCCAGGCAGCTGTAATCAAGGGGCTTCTCGCGGAGATTGCAAGATTCGGCGAAGCCACCGTAAGGCGTATATATGGCGATTTTACTGCCTCAACGAGTTCCTCATGGAAGAAGGTCCTGCAGCAATACGCCATCAAGCCGGTCCAGCAGTTTGCCTACAGCACAGGAAAAAACGCCACAGACAGCACGCTCATTATCGATGCGATGGACCTTTTATACACGCGAAAATTCGATGGCTTCTGCCTGGTCACAAGCGACAGTGATTTTACCGGCCTTGCCATGCGCTTGCGCGAGGAAGGACTCACCGTTCTCGGATTCGGCGAGAAGAAAACACCGGAAGCGTTCCGCAATGCCTGCCACAAGTTCGTTTTCACCGAGGTACTTCGGCCAAGCACAGCGGCCGAGCCGAACGGACTGCCCTCAAAAACGGAAAATGAACAAAAGGCCGTTGCACCCAAGGCATCTGCCGAGGCATCAGACCACAAACATGAATTCCCCAAACAATTCATCATGACCGCACTCGAACAATCCAGCGATGACGCCGGCTGGGCCAATCTTGCCACTTTTGGCAGCTATCTGAATAAATTGCAGCCCGACTTTGACTCCAGACTGTACGGCTACAAAAAGCTCTCGGACCTCGTCAAAGCAAAGACAGATCTCTTTGTGACAAAAGAAAGGAAAGCACCGGGCTCCAATCAGAAGGTTCTCTATGTGCGTGCGAAATAGGATACGCCACCGCAGGCAGGCCCGGCCGGCACCTGAGCCATTGCACACAGGCATCCTTTTCCTTTGCCCATTGTTTATTTTGCCATCCCGAGTTGAGTTTTTAGGCGTTCATCAATCCCCGGGATTGATATAAGTGAAAAAAGCGGAGGTCTGAGATGGCCCACAAAACAGTGCCGATAACTTTGGTGTCCATATTTTCTCAATCTTTGTGCGAGTCCTTGTATAACAGCCTGACTTTTCTGGGTTATAAAAATATTGAAACAATTGACGGCAAAAGCGTTTTAGCAACCGACTGGGGAAAAACCCGAATTTTTGTTCTCCCGGTGAGCTGCGACAGGCAATCCGGCTTTGCTCCAGATATCCTTACTGTCTTTAAACACATACGCCATCAACCGGTTCTTGGAATTCTGCCGCCCGAAACACAGGCGTGGAACCGGGAGGCCCTGCGGTTTTGCAACGAATTCCTTCACTGGCCGTGTGACAAAGCAGAGGTTGATCTGCGGATGGAGCGGTTGACGGGTCTTCTCAAAAGCAGTCCGCTGAAGGGCAATAAAAACCAGGTGCAAAAAGAATTTCTCAGTCTCAATATGATTGGAAGTTCCCCTTCATTTCTCCAGGTTCTGGATCAGATCAGAAAAATCGCCCGCTGCGATGCCACAGCGTATATTGAAGGAGAAAGCGGAACCGGCAAGGAATTGACAGCGCGGGCGATCCATTATTTGAGCGATCGCCGGGATCATCCGTTTATCCCCGTTAATTGCGGCGCCATTCCGGACAGTTTACTGGAGAATGAACTTTTCGGCCACCAGCAGGGGGCCTTTACGGATGCCCGGACAAACCAGGAAGGACTTGTAAGCCAGGCGGAAGGGGGCACTTTGTTTCTTGATGAGGTGGAGACATTTTCTCAAAAGGGGCAAGTTGTCCTGCTGCGATTTCTACAGGACTTTCAATATAAAGCATTGGGCGGCAATACGTCCAAACACGCAAACATCCGGATTATTGCGGCCTGTAATGTCAAACTTCAGGACCTTGTAAATAAAGAACAATTCCGCCGGGACCTTTATTACCGACTCGACATCATGCCCATCAAAATGCCGTCGCTCGCCCAGCGGGATAATGATGTTCTGGAGCTTGCCAATTACTTTTTAAATAAATTCAGAATTCAATATAATCATCCGGAAAAACAGCTTGATCCTGATTCGATTCAGAGTCTGACCCAATACAGTTGGCCGGGAAATATAAGGGAGCTGGAAAATATGCTGCACAGGGAATTCTGGCTTTCCGACGGCCCCTTGATTAAACTGAATACTTTTCGCCCGATTCCAGGGGAAAGACGCAAGAGAAATATAGACAGACGGCAGGAGCGTTATCTGAAAAAACCCCTGCAGGAGGCCAAGGCTGAGATAGTCAGCCGGTTTGAGAAGGAATATCTGGCCAGACTGCTCGATGAAACCGATGGCAATGTCACCAGGGCCGCACAAAAGGCCGGCAAGGAAAGACGTTGCATGGGTAAACTCATCAAGAAATACGGTATAGATAAAACTTTTCCGGATATATGTTAATACAAAGATTCGTAAAGATCCCAAAACTCCCCATTATCCGGCAGCGGGTCCAATAGCACCCGTTGCCGGATTCATTACCCCGGCGCAAATGGCAAAGCTTGCGCTTGTCTTTCCAGCCCCAAACCGGGTTTGACCTGACCCACCTGAAAATCCGGGCCAAAACAAAATTGCGTATAATTCCAACTAAATAATGTTTTTATTAACATTGGCCCATTCATTGCTATGCTATTGGGCGATATGAACACTACTTTTCAGGTGATAGGACCATGGATAATTTCCCATGGAAGATTGAGCGCATTTCAATAGAAATTCAGCTGTATCTCCAGGAGCATCCCAATTCAGCCGACACATTGGAAGGTATTACCAAGTGGTGGCTGGCCCGGCAACGATTTGAAGAGGCCACAAATTTGGTGAAGCAGGCACTGGAACATCTAATTGCTCGTGGATTGGTTGACCAAACAACAAATTCGGACGAACAGCGTATCTATCGTAAGGCAAATGCCCGGCCGGCCTGGACCCGGCAATGAAACGGAATCAATCCCTTAAGGAAACTGCTATTCAGTCATAAGGAGGATTAACAATGCCAGTTGCACCACAAGTCAGCTATCCCGGTGTGTATGTGCAGGAAGTGCCGAGCGGTGTGCGCACAATTAATACGGTGGGAACCGCAACCGCCCTTTTCCTCGGGCGCATCAAAGAAGGTGTCTTGAACAAACCCATTCGGTGTTTCAGCTACACGGAATTTGTTAAAAATTTTTCCGAAGACACCTCCGTTGGCGATATGTCCCGCTATGTCAAACTGTTCTTTCTAAATGGCGGCTCTGATTGTTATGCCATGCGTCTGGCCAATGGCGCCCAGCAGGCATCGGTTGTCCTGCAATCCCACGATGGGACCGCCAGGTTGAAATTCACCGCCAAACAAGCCGGGAAAACCGGCGAGCAGATCCGCATTGCCGTCACATACGGGGGACGTCAGCCTGAAGTGACATTTAACCTGGAGATATTCTGCTGGGAGAAAGGACCCTCCGGAAAAAAAATTCAGAAGGACTTTGAGCAATGGAAGGGATTGTCCATGGATCCAAATTCACCCACATATGTGGTTGACTTTATCACCCAGGAATCCAGACTGGTCAACTGTACCGCCGAAGGAGTGCATACCTCGGGAAACGGTTTTTGCATCAGCGGCCGACCGGTGAGCTTCGACAATGCGGATCCCGTCAACAGGAGGGCGGCATGGGAGGCCTTAGCCGGAAATTTCAGCCTCAGCACCAACGGCAGCCGGTATTCTACCGTGCAACTCGGTACCATTGATTTCACCGCCATCGATACAACAAGCCTGGCAACGGTTCAGGCCGATCTCCAAAGCGCCATTGCCTCCCGCATTAACGAGGCCACCGCCATCCCGTTGGGGGAGATCACCGTGGAAATACTAAACGGCCCGACTCCGCCCGGCGCCGCCGCACCGCACAACCAGAGCGACTTGCTGAAAATCACCCTGCAAAGCCAGAACGTATTTATTCGCCCCGCGGCCGGTAGTGATATGGCCGTCAGGCTGATGTTGGGGGCCGAGCAGGGCGGATTGGAGGTGGGTGCATTTGCTCATCTTCGCCCGGTCCCCAACGGTATCAGCCTCAACGTCTCGGGTGACGGCGGCGGGGTGTTTACCAGCCTGCTGGCGCTGCAACAAAGCGATGTGGACCGGGTCTTGCTGCCGGAACTGCAAAATGACGGTTCCCTGGCCAGCACCGAAGTAAGTGTGAACCTGGAGACCTCCGGTGCCGCCGCGGATCCCTGGTATGTGGACAAAGATGGCGGCAGCGGAGGTTTGGCAGAAAAATTGGGATTAATACGCGATGCTATCGATAAACAACACCGCGCCAGCCCCGCCAAATTTTTCTGGACAGCCCGGCTGTGGGGCAACCGCCTGGCCATTTTGCCCACTGCCCGGGATGACAATTATCTCGCTTCCTTTTCAACCGGCGCCACTGTGGATATTGCCACCGCGATTACCAACAGCATCAGCGCCAGCTCATGTTATTACAGCGTGGGCAGCAGCGGCACAGCCGGTTTTCAAACGGCCGGGGATTCCGGCGATGACGGCGCCGGCCCCCAGGCTTCTGACTACGATGCGGCCTACCCCGTTATCGAGCGTGAAGTGGACCTGTTTAATTTAATGATCCTGCCGCCGGACAAGGAAAACCCGGGTCTGGTCGAACAACTGTGGGGCAACGCCAGTGTATTCTGCCAGCAGCAGCGGGCTTTCCTGTTAATGGACGCGCCCCCGTCATGGAACAGTGCGCAGATCGCCACAAACCACATCGCCTCGGCGCGAACCGGACTGGCAAAAGACTACAGCGCCATTTATTTCCCGCGAATCGTGGTGAATGAAAACGGGCGTGAAATCCGTATCGGACCATCGGGCGCCATGGCCGGCTTAATGGCAAGAATTGATTCCGCTCGCGGCGTATGGAAGGCGCCGGCCGGTACCGAGGCGGATTTGCGAGGCATTAAGGGTCTTGAACAAACCTTCTCCGATTCTGAAAACGGCGCCCTGAATCCCCGGGCAATCAACACGCTGCGCGTTTTTCCCAATGGCATTGTCAGCTGGGGCGCGCGCACCATGGACGGCGATGATGACTTTGCCAGTGAATGGAAATACATACCGGTGCGCCGCCTGGCCTTAATGATGGAAGAGAGCCTGTATCGGGGATTAAAATGGGTAGTGTTCGAACCCAATGACGAACCGCTGTGGGCGCAAATTCGTCTCAACGTGGGGGCCTTTATGCACAACCTCTTTCGCCAGGGGGCGTTCCAGGGGCAAAAACCCGGGGATGCTTATTTTGTGAAATGCGATGGAGAGACCACTACGCAAAATGATATCAACCTGGGAATGGTCAATATATGGATCGGCTTTGCACCGTTGAAGCCGGCAGAGTTTGTTATTTTGTACCTGCAACAGATGGCGGGCCAGGTGGAAATATAGAAGGAGGACGTTTATGGCACAGTTTTCAGTCAATACCCATCGCTTTGATCCGTACAAGAACTTTAAATTTCGTATTAAATGGGATGGCAAATATGTAGCCGGGGTGAGCAAAATCGGGGCCCTGAAACAGTCCACCGAACCGGTGACCCACCGTGAAGGCGGCGATCCCAGCACCTCGCGCGTCTCCCCCAGTGCCTGGAAATTTGAACCCATCACCCTGGAGCGCGGAACCACCCACGACCCGGAGTTCGAAGCATGGGCCAAACTGGTTTACAACACCGACGGGGACGCGTCCATTTCCCTGAAAAACTTCCGTAAAGACCTCATCATTGAACTGCTCAATGAACAGGGCGCCGTGGCCAAAGCCTACAAGGTGTATCGCTGCTGGGTGTCTGAATACCAGGCACTTCCGGAACTCGATGCCAATGCCAATGCGGTCGCCATCGAGAGTATGACATTGCAGAACGAAGGCTGGGAGCGCGACAAGGACGTTACGGAACCCGCAGAAACCTAGCCGGCGGCTGAAAATAGTTGCCACCTTGAGGAATCAGACCTTGGATCAAATACTTTTGCACCGGGCAACAGGTCGGCGCTTAGCCCATCTTCGGGAAATAACAGGCCTTGAGGAACAGCGTGTCAGCAATACCACCACCGCCGACGCCATTTCCCTGATTCAACAACTGCTGTTTGTACCAAACGACGAGGCCCTGAATGTGGATGAAGTTCCTGAACTGACCCCATGGGAGCGGGACCGGCTGCTGGCGGCGGTCTATACGCGCCAGTATGGACCGCGTATAGACAGCATAATGAACTGCCGCAGTTGCGAAGCCCCCTATGATGTGGATTTTAATCTGCAAACGCTGATGGACAGGCTCGCCCCAACTCCCGCGGCGGTAGTGGCGCACCTGGGAGATGCGGTCTTTGAATGCCACAATGTCCGGTTCCGCCTGCCCACCGGCCGGGATGAATGTGCGGTGTCCGGTCTGCCGCCGGGTCAAGCCGAAGCGGAATTGTTTCAGCGCTGCATCATGGATTCCGCTGAACTCGATGACAGGACATCGTCCGGCATACAGGCCGCCATGCAAACATTGTCGCCCGTTGTTGATCTGGAGCTCGATGCCAGGTGCCCGGAATGCGGTAAAGCGCAAACCCTCCGGTTTGATCTGCAACGGTACCTCTTAACTGCCTTGCTGAATGACCGCAGACGGCTGCTGCACGAAATTCATATCCTGGCTGCCGCTTACAGCTGGAGTTTGTCGGAAATACTCCACCTGCCGCGCAGCCAGCGCCGGGGGTTCGTTGCATTGGTGGATGCCGATGACATGTTGGAGAAGGCGAGAGGCTGATGATCGGTTATTTAGGGCGAATTGTTCAGCGGTCTTTGTCAACAGCACCGCACGACCTGCTGCTGCCCCGTGTAAACTATTGGATTGGGGCCATGGATCCCTTTGAAAACACGCTGTTGATGCCGGCGCAAATCCCGAATCAACCCGAACCCGGCCGTAGCGGCGCAAAATGGGAAGCGACCGGCCAGTTATTGTCCACCCCGATGGCTTACAAAACGACCCTGAATAAGACATCGCCTGAAGATCATCCGATCCCTGGGATTCCGCCCTTCCACCTGAAGCCGCCTGCCCTTTACCCCGGTCCTACCGGGTTTCAGCCGGTTGCTGCAGACACCGGGCAAGCCGGTGCACACCGGAAAACATCGGGCCCTGATCCGGCCGAACCAGCAGGGGGGGCTGTAAGCACAAGTTTTGCAAAAATGAAAATCACAAGCGGTTCCAGGGATCAGGGAAAACCGGAGCCGGACGGCCCGGCCGCTGTTTTGCGGCAAGTTTCTTCGCAACCTCAAATCCGCCGGGTGCGAGGCTATCTGGATGATACGCCGAGGGCACCCGCCTATGGATCCCTCCCGGAGCAGGAAAACCCGATTTCTGAACATGCTGACGGGACAGTACCACAGCAAGCCCTGCCCCTGCTGGAAAAAAGATCCATATGGCCCTGCTCCCAACCGTCCGGATCGACCCCAGGGCCGCGGCCCGGCAAAAAAGCGCCTCCCGATGCCCCCCGCCTGGTTATCGGACGCTTAAACGTTGAGGTCGTGGCAGCGACTGACAACAAAACAACTTATCGGCACCGGGCCCCGCTAAAACAACGGGCCCATACCAAATACGGCCGGCTCACTCAGGCGGAAGCCTCAAGAACGGGCTTCGGAATCGGGCAGATGTAATCATGGCGATATTGGATGTATCTTTGGTAACCAAATCTCTGCGGCGCTTGATCCTGGAAAACGTCAAAGAATCCCCTGCCTGGAAACCCCGCGAGGCGCCGTTGATCTCCCCGATGCCGCCGGACAAGCTCAAGGCCGAATCCATGGGCCTGTATCTTTATCACATGGTGGAGGACCCGCACCTAAAGAATCAGCCGCCGGCAGGGCCCGGGGCGGATCCCGTACCCGTGCGCTACACCCCCATGGGGCTGATCCTGCACTATTTACTGACCACCGACAACCTGGTCACTGAAGACGCTAAAATGTATGATGCGCAGCTGCTGCTGGGACTTGCTGTCAAAACCCTGCACGACTACCCGGTGCTGACCGATGCAAGCACGGTGCATGGCGTGGAGATCTTTAAGGAAGTGGGCATCGATAAGACGGACACGAAACTGCGGCTGAGCATGCAGCCCCTGCCCTACAACGAAGCGGTGAATTATTGGACAGCCGGTCAGTCCCCATTGCGCTTGTCCGCATACTACCAGGTGACGGTGACCCTGCTGGAGCCGGAACCCTCCCTTACGCGCTCCGGCCGCGTGCTGGATTACAATGTATACGGCTTTAACGCCGGTACGCCGCGCCTGACCGGCAGCGAAAATGAATTGAAGGTGATGATACCGGGCACGGCAGATGCACAGGACATATTCGTGCGCCCCGCCGAAGTGCCGCTTGGCGAAGGAGTCATGTTCACCGGCCTTAACCTGAGCAGTGAGGACACCCGCCTGATTATCAAATCCAATAAATGGGAGGATGCCGTCTGCGGCGACCCCGGCTGGGGGGTTAGCGCCGCCGATGACCGGATTTATGCCACCGTGCGGGAAACTGCAGCCGGGCGCGCGGTCCTGCCCGGCATTTACACGGCGAAAGTGCAAACCACAATCACCAGGACCGCCGCGGATGGTACGGCCCGGGCATTCACCCGGACTTCCAACGAAACGCCATTTACCATAACCCCGCACATCGCCTCCCCCCTCATAACGCCCGGCTCTTCAGGACTGGTGCAGGTACAGGGTGCCGTTTTCCAGCATGCTGATATAAAAGAAAAGGATGTTGAAGTTTTCCTGGGGCCATACCGTCTGACGTCAGGCACTCTCGATGCCCTCACTGCGGGCCAGTACGCCATTCGCGATGCCACTTGCCTGGAATTGCAGCTGCCTGAAGACATCACGCCGGGTTATGCGCCTTTGCGGATAATTATCAACGGGGCGGAATCCCCGCCATCCTGGGTGCATGTCTCATGAAAAACCGGTTTTCATATGCGTCAGATGAATTGCCATCGGAGACGGCGAAAAGCAAGGTCGCTGCATTGGATCCGGCCATTGAGCGATTACTGGAACGGGTGCGGCTGAAAGCGCGCTGCCGCATGGCCTGGCTGCACCAGTTATGGATGGAAGAAGGCCAGAAAACCCGACATCAAGGGATTACCCAGACGGAAATCGCAACACTTCTGGACAACAAGGACACGCCGGAGGCCCAGGCAGCCTGGGTTCATGAAGATACCGGGCTGGGCCCCTTACGGGAGCGCTTGGATGTATTGGAACAAGCTATTGCCGGCGATAAGGCCTCGCGCTGGGCCCAATTGAGCACGCTGTTTTGTATTTCAGACAAGGAAGCCGATCTTCTGCAAACCTGTCTGGCCCAGCGCCTGGATCCGGAAATGTCCCGCCTTTTCGCTTATTTGCAGGACAGTGCCTCAAAAAACTATGTTACGGAACATTTGCTCCGGCGCCTGTTTGAACACGGGCCCGCTGATCTGTGGCACGGTGAGTCGCCGCTGCGCTTGTGGCACCTTGTATCTGCCAACGAGATGCCAACGCCTGAGCCCGCCGCTTATGTTATCGATCCCCTGATTGCCGATTGGCTGCTGGGGGTCCCTGCATTGGATGACCGGCTGGTGGG
>P_1C_Sed_2_UnCtyDRAFT_1000398_pt1 | contig 13317 bp, 13 predicted proteins | sample Pon1CUnioCityCA_4_FD_10229 | JGI IMG/M metagenome (IMG submission 10229) | reverse complement strand
CGCCTGGTCGGCATCGATATGAATGGTTTTGCCGCCGGGAACATAGGCGGCCCAGGGAAGGTCGTCGAACACGTTCCTGCGCGGCCCCATGCTGCCGAGCTCAGTACCGTCAACCGTGATCCGGCATTGGCCCTCCGTCAATAACGCCACGCATTCGAAGTTTTCAAGCTTTTCTTCATGCGCCTCGCCAGCTTCAAGCCGCAACACCGCAAACCTTACGTACTTCATCTGTCCGTTTACAAGCTCGTTACGGCCCTTTTGAAGCTCTTTTCTGATTTTTAAATGTTCCATTTTCTGTTTTTACGGCTCCTTTATCAATTCGCTTGTTCAAAGCGGCAAGTCACTCGAGGCTTTACTGACTATGGTATCATCAGTCCCCCGTCGATTACCACCACCGTGCCGGTCATGTATCCTGACAGGTCGGAGCAGAGGAATGCGGCGGTCGGACCTATCTCTTCGGGCTTGCCGAGCCTTCTCAAGGGGACCGCTTTCAAGTACTTGTCGAGTTTCTCCCGGTCTTCGGTAAGGTGGGAGATGAGTTCGGTGTCGATCCAGCCGGGGGCGATGGCGTTCACGGTAATTCCGTATCTGGCCCATTCTATGGCCGTGGCCTTGGTGAAGTGAGCGCAGGCCGCTTTGCTGGCATGATACAGTGACTGGCGGGGCCCGGCGATATAAGAACCGGTCGATGCCATGTTGACGACCCTGCCGTAGTTCTGATTTTTCATGGGACCGCCGGCCGCCTTGGTGAACATGACCATGCTTTTGACGTTCACGTCCATGACCCGGTCGAAGTCCTGCGGCCCGCAATCGAAGAGCGGCTTCATCATTTCCATGCCGGCGTTATTGACAAGGATGTCGATGCCGGCGAACTCTTCTACGGTCTTTGCGATGACTTTGTCCGCGGTCTCCGGAAGGCGGGCGTCGCCCTCCACTATGAGCGCTTTCTTACCTTTTTTGCCGATCAAGTCCGCGGTGGCTTCAAGCTGGTCGCGGGAGCGGGCGGTTATACATACGTCAGCGCCGGCCTCCGCCAAGGAGACGGCGATCTCCCGGCCTATGCCGCGCCCGCCTCCCGTGACAACGGCCCTCTTGCCTTCCAGGTTTATCGGTATCAAGTTCCCCCCAGTGAGCTTGGATTCCATACCGCTTCTTGCCGGTTTTTAGAGTTCTTCGCTGCCCCCAGAATTCTGCTACTCGACGGCCATCCGGCCGGTCCCGTTTTCATGAGGGGCCAGTACCTTGCGGTCGCCCTTATAGTTGGTGATCAGCACTTCGCCGGAGCCCGGATCAAAGGTAATGGTCCGGCCGTTCGAGCCTCCCGTGTCTTCTCCGAAAATCGGCACCTCGAACCTTTCCAGCTCTTTTTTAACGGCCTCCACGTTCCGGCTGCCTATACCCGGCCTTCCGGGCATGTCCTTTTCCTCGATGTCCGGGGTCAGGAACATATTGGCGCCGCCGATGACCGCGGCCCTGAGCTTTTTTATCTCCGCGCCCTGCTTTTCCATTTCGCCAAGCAGGGCCTCCACCGCCCGGTCGGCGTACTTGTAGCTGCTTGCTGAATTATTTTCGCCCTCTCGCGTCAAAGGGGCCGGGCCGGGAAGAAGGACATGCGCCAAACCGCCAATGCCGGCCTCCGGGTCGTAAAGAACCAGTGCAACACAAGATCCCAGTCCGAATATTTTCAGTACGGTGCCGGGCCGAGCAATTTTATATTGCGACACCTTTACTCTTATTTCCTGCCCGGACAAACTACTCTCCTATTCATGTTCGTCAGCCAGCACGCGGGCCGCCTGCAGCATCATTTTCAGCGATCCGGGGTCGGGAATCAGAAAAAAATGACCGTTTAAGGTCTCTCCGTCGCCGGAAAAGGTGGTCCTTATAACAACCGCGGCGTCCGCGTCTTCGCCGAGCTGGACCATGAAAGTTTCCATGATGGCCCCTGCCATGTCAAAGGCCACGCTGGGCACCGACGGCAGGAGAGATTTGCTCAAAAGTCTTTCCAGCGCTCCCAGGTAGCTGGAACCCAGGATATTTCCGATTTCGCGGAGGGCGGAGACGTGAAGGTCGGAGAGATGGAACTCATCGTCCGGCTCCGTCCCGGTAAGCATCTTGCATAAAATCCTGGCGCTTTCCCATGGAAATATAAACATGATGTTCCCCTGGATGTCACCCCATATGCGGGTGTGGATGGCCGCCATTACGCTTTCGGAGTCTCCCAGCAAGTCCGGAAAGTCGGACAAAAGAGAGACCTTGACCCGGGGAATGGAAAGGTCGATCTGCTTGCCGATCATCTGGCTCAAGGCAGTGGCGGTGTTGCCCATCCCGATGTTGCATATCTCCTGGAGTGCGTCTATGTGCAGCTCGGACAACTCCAGCATTCTGTCGTTTTTGAATTCGTCCATTTGAAAACTCAGATCAAGCTCATGGTATCGAGTACGAACACTACGCTGCCGTCGCCCAGCATAGTCACACCCGACAACCCGGAAATTCTTTGCAAGGGCTTTCCAAGGGGCCGTATAAAGGCCTCCTCCTGGCCCACCAACTCGTCCACTGTGAGCGCTACCTTGCGGTTATGTGACTCGACCACCAGCGCGGGTATGGGCTCCCGTCCCCTGGGCCCGGGCTCGGGAAGGTCCAGAAAGCGGTGCAGCGCCTTCATGGGGACCAGCTCCTGCCTGTCCAGATAAAAGCGTTTGTTCTGGGAATTACGGACCTGATGGGGGAGTATTTCCACCGTTTTCATGATCTTGGCAATGGGAATACCGAAGACCTCGCTGGCGACCTTCACCAAAAGCACGTTGACCACTGCTATGGTACGGGGAAGGTGAAGCGTAAAAACCGAGCCTTTGCCGGTCTCCGAAGACAGTGTTATATGACCTCCCACCGACTCGGTCACGCTTTTCACCGCGTCCATGCCCACGCCCCTGCCGGAAATAAGGCCCACGTTTTTGGCCGTCGAAAACCCCGGCGAAAAGATGAGCTGATACGCTTGTTCGTTGGAAAGCTGTTCCGCGGACTCCGATGAGATGAGCCCCTTGGCGACCGCTGCTTCCTTTAAAACAAAGGGGTCCATTCCCCTCCCGTCGTCGCGTATTTCAATAAGCACCAGGTCCCTTTTACGGTAGGCCTCGAGTTCGATCTTGCCTACCGGCGACTTGCCCAGCCTTTCCCTTTCGTCGGGAAGCTCGATTCCGTGGCTCACGCTGTTTCTGAGCAGGTGGATCAGCGGGTCGTTCAACTGTTCGAGAATGGCCCTGTCAAGCTCGATGTCTCTTCCCTTGACCTCGAACTTTACCTTCTTGCCCTCCTCCTTGGACAGGTCACGGACGACGCGGGGAAGCCGCTGTACGACGCCTTCCAGAGGCATCATCCTGACGCTCATCACCTGGTCGTGGAACTCGCTGATCAGCGACTCCAGCCTGTCCAGCCCCTCTTCCAGTCCCGGCACCGTCTTCTTCTTGGCGACCTCCCGAAGCTCGCTTTTGACAAGGATCATCTCGCCCAGCGAGTTTATGAAGTTGTCCAGCGCAGTGGTTTTGACCCGTACCGTCTGCGGCATTCCCTGGCTCTGGGCAAACGGATCGTAAGTGGATTGAATCTGCCCCTGTTCGGTCACCACCGCTTCAGCGGGTCCGGAAGGGGCCGGAGGCTCCGGCTGTTCTGGCTTTGCTTCCGGGGCCTTTATCTGGAAGTCTTTTACGTCGGCCACGGTTTTTATGATCTTGGTTATCTCATCTTCGCCCGATTGGGTATTAAGGTCGATCTCCATGGCCAGTCCGGCAGGGTCCTGGAGAAAGTTGCCGGCTTTGATCTCTTCCTGAGATGGACGGGAATCGACGATCTCTCCCAACTCCTGCAGCCGTTTGATAAGTATAAAAGCGCGCACGCCGGGTGCCGCGGTGCCGGGATCGAGGACCGCCCGCAGGGTCATGCTGGGGGCCGGCCTGTCTGCCTCCGGTTCTCCGGCGGGAGCATCAGGCTTTGCGGGCGAAGCGGCTTTTTGTTCCCCGGTTTTTTGGGTCCTGGCAGCACGGGGCAAGGGCGCATCAAAGTCGACTTCGACCTCTAAGGGAGGCTTCTTTGTTTCCGGCGCCGGAGCTTGGTCGTCCGGCGTCTCCTGTTGCTGTTGTTCCGGTTGCGGAGCGGGTTTTTCCGGCGGTGACGGAAGAGGTCCGTCAAAATCCAGTTCTATGGCAGGACCGCTTGTTTCTTTCCTGGCGGCCTCCGGATNCTCCGTCTTTTCTTCTTTGCCGGGACCGGGAAGCGGCCCGTCAAAGTCCATCTCCACGTCCAGAGCGGACCTTGCCGGCTGTTTCGGGCCGTCCTCTTGGGTTGCGTGGACCGGCTTTTCCGTCTCCGGCGGCAGAGTGCCGTCTTCCTGAAAACGCTTGAGATGTTTAATGAACTCGACGGAGGACGGGGAATGTCCCTTGTCCTCCTCAATGTCCCGGAGCATTGAAGACAAAACCGTCGAGGATTTTTCCATGATCCGGATCGCGGTTTCCGGCAAAGCCTCCTGCTTTTCCATATGGCCTTTAACAATCTCCTCGACCGTCTTGGCCGCCTCTCCCATGCTCTCATATCCCATGCTGGCGGCCATGCCTTTTATGGAGTGGGCGTTGCGATGGGCCTCTTTTACGGCTTCCGCGTTTGCGGGGTCCTCCCGCAACTCGCCAAGTTTTTTCCCGAATTCGGTGAGATGCTCCCGGGTCTCGCTGATGAACATGTCTTTGTATTTTCCGAAATCGAGCCCCATGAACCTGGCTTCCTGGTCTGCCGACTCAGAGGGCGTCTCCGGTTGGGAGTCACCGGAAGTTCCTTCCGCTGTTGCTTCGCCCTCCAGCAATGATGCCGTTTCGGTTTCTTCTCCGGCTTCGAACTTTCTTATCTCTTCGGTTATCTCGACAAGTTTTTGTGAAGGCCCCTTGTCGTCGGCGATTTCTTTCATCGCGGCTTCAAGCACGTCCAGTCCTTTAAAGATGACGTCCATTGCCTTGGAATCGGGGGGCGCATCTTCCTGTCTGAAGCCGTCCATCAGGTCTTCCAGGGCATGGGCCAGGTCGCGGACCGACTCGTATCCCATGCTGGCGGCCATGCCTTTTATGGAGTGGGCGTTCCTGAAGACCTCGTTTACGGCTTCCTTGTCGGCGGGGTCCTGCTCGATTCGCAGGAGCGAGTCGTTCATGGCCTGTAGGAATTCCTGGGTCTCGGAAAGAAACAGGGATTTGTACTTGGATACGTCCATGTCGGGACCTTACAGGAATGGAAGACAAGTACCTTGCGGGACCGTCACAATTGCACCACTTTTTTGACCACCTCGACGACCTTTTCCGGCTTGAAAGGTTTGACAATGAAATCCGCGGCGCCGGCCTCGATGGCCTCCATTACCAGGGACTCCTGTCCCAGGGCGGAGCACATGACTATCTTGGCTTCCTTGTCCAGCTTCATGATGTCCCGCACCGCTTCAATTCCGCTTTTTTGGGGCATAACGATATCCATGGTGGTTATGTCGGGTTTGAGCTCCTTGTACCTCTCCACCGCTTCTACACCGTTGGCGGCCTCACCCACCACCTCGAACTCGTCGCTTCCAAACACGTCCTTTATCATGTTTCTCATAAAAAGGGCGTCGTCAGCGATGAGGACCCGGATCGGCATTTGATACCTCCTCCACTAACTCAAATAAAGTAGTTTTCTATCTCTCCAAGCAACTTGTCCACGTCTAAAAGGTTCAGAATCCTTCCCCCCAGATTGATGATCTTCGAGATGTAGGGAAGGGAGTCCGCTTCCGGCGACTGGACAAGATGGCCCTTCAGGGGGACCGATTCGATCCTCTCCACCCTGTCCACCAAAAAGCCGAGATGAAACACCTGGCTCGCAAGTATCAGGATGCGGGAGTCCGACGTGATCTCCGCGGAACTCATGCCCAGAAAATCGCGGAGATCGAGCACGGCAACTATCTTGCCCTGCTGGTTCAGCGCGCCCCTTATAAACGAAGGGACACGCGGAATAAAACTCAACTCGCCGGCCTCCACCACTTTCTCTACGTAGTGGAGGGGAAGGCCCATCATTTCCGGAAACAGGACAAAACTGATTACCTGGGTCCTGGCATCTTGTATTGGAGCAGTCATCCCGAACCTTTGAGAGCCTCCGCTTACCCGACGAAATCACTGGAATATAAAGTCCATGTCGTCCGAATTGTCGGTACCCGTTTTTTTGGTCTTTTCTTCCTTGGCCTCTTTGGTCTCTTCTTTTTCCTGTCCGGGACCGGGGCCTGAGGAAGAGCTTTTCTTTATTGATTTGTTTTCATTATCGGGAGCAAACCCCGAATCTTCTTTTTCGGCGCCTTCTTCGATGATCCGTTCCGTGTCGAGTCTGAACCTGGACACCACCGTCTTCAGTTCGTCGGAAAGCCGGTAGAGCTCCTGGGCCGAAGAAGACATCTCCTGCATCGACGCGGCCTGTTCTTCTGTTGCCGCGCTGACCTCTTCGGTTGCCGAGGCGTTGTCATGGGCCACCTTGGCGATCTCGTCAATGCTTTGCACCAGGTTGCGGGCCCCTTCCGCCTGCACCTGGCTCAACTCGGCGATGTTTTTTACCTTGGCCGCGGAGTCGTTGATCATGTCCACGATCTCTATCAGGGACTGGTTAATGGTCCCGATGTCCTCCCGCCCTTCCGAGATGTCCTGGGAAGTCTCCATCATGGATGATACCACCCTTTCGGCCTCACCGGATATCTCCTGGATAAGGGCGGTTATCTGTTCAGCGGAGTTGGACGTACCTTCCGCCAGTTTGCGGACTTCGTCGGCGACCACGGCAAAGCCCTTGCCGTACTCACCGGCGCGGGCGGCCTCGATGGTCGCGTTAAGCGCCAGCAGGTTGGTCTGGCGGGCAATATTGGTGATCATCTCCACGATCTTGCCGATCTCCTGGGACTTCTCGCCGAACTTGACGACCATGTCCTGGGAATTGGCCATTTTTTCAAAGACCTTCTTCATCTTTTCCATGGCGGTGCTGGCAAGCTCGCCCGAGCCCTGCGCCTTTTGGGCCGCTTCGGAGACCGCGGTGCTGGTGACGGTGGCGTTGGATGAGGTTATCTCGATGTTCCCCGCCATCTCCCGGACCGTCTTCGAGGTGTTTTCCACCAGCTCGGCTTGAAGCTCGGCGCCCCTGCTGATGTCGCCTACCGTGGAGGCAACTTCTTCAGTCGAGGCATTCATCTCCGATGAAGTAGTGGAAAGGTTCTGAGCCGACTGGCTAATCTTGACCGCGGTGCTCTGGGTCTTGCCGGTAAGTTCCTGCAGGCTGTCGAGCATCACGTTTACCGCTTCGAGAAGATCGTCGATCTCGTCCCTGCCGAGCCTCTTTCGGGGTATGCTCACCTTTTGGGTCAAGTCGCCTTTGCTGATCTTGCGGGCCGAAGATATGACCGAGTTCAAGTCCCGAGTTATGCTCCGCGAGTAAACAAGCGCGAACACCCCGGTTACAACAAGCACTAACAAAAGAGAAATGATGGATGCCCGTACCGGTTCCGCATCAACTTGTAATATGGCGTAGACCGTCCATATGTAGATCAGCGTGGTAAGGGCCGCTACCAGTATAAATCCCCAGAAGATTTTCGACTGCATTCGCATGTTCATTCTCCTAGCTTGCGATAGATGCGCTCATCCGAATCCAGTGCCGCGAAGTATTTCCGGTATTCCGCAGGCAAAGACTCGGTTTTTCCAAGAACCAGCCAGCCTCCGGGAGAAAGGCTTTTAAGCAGGTTTTCCGTGATGGTCCGCTGCTGCTCTCTCCTGTAATATATCAGCACGTTACGGCACATAATAAGTGAAGTGTCCGGAAAAAGAAACTCACCGAACAAATCCTGCGCCGAGAACTCTGCCTGCTCCTTGATCGCGGGAATGACCCCATATTTGTCGCCATCACGGACAAAGTACCTCTCTCGTATGTCCGCCGGAATGTCCGCCACCGCAGACTCCCGATATATGCCTTGGCGGGCGGCTTGCAAAGCGCCGTTGTCGAAATCTATGCCCCGAAAACAAAAACGCGATAAGGACTTATGCTTTTGACCCGCCCAATCGAACATAATGGCCAGGCTGTAAAGCTCTTCGCCATGCGAACAGCCGGCGCTCAAGACGCTTGTCGTCTTCTCCGGTCCGGCTCCCCAAAGCTCCGGAAGGCACAACTCGTAAAGCCTGCGAAAAGTGCCGGGGTTTCGGAAAAAACCCGAGTACTGTATCGCCAGTGCCCGGACCAGCTTGGGCCACTCGTCGGCGTCCTCTTCCAGTATCTTCACGTAATCAGCAAGACGGAGACAGTCCCGTGCCTCCATCCTCGCTCGAAGTCTTCTTATTAAGAGCCTGGGCTTGAAAGAAAGCAGGTCAAAACCATAAATGTCTCTAGCCTGCTCCAAAAGCCGCTCTGCGGATTTCCGGGAAGTCGTGAACTTTCCCTCCTTCAAACAAGCAAAAAGCGCGGCTGTCTCGTCCATTTAACTTACCCGACTTTCTCCCGGACGTAAAATTGTATACATAGACCCGAATTTTACGCTATCACACGGTATGATAACTGTCAATTTCAATGGCCCCAAAAAGGCGGGGCAGCGGCAATTAAAGGGCGCAGGCGAGAAGTTCGAGTACTGAAGCCGGCCCGCGAGAAACAAGGATTATAATTGCAGGAAGTTCCACGGATAGAGATGACGGCCCGGGGAACGCCGGCTTAAGGCCGTATCTTTTAATATCGCAGGCTTGAGAAAATACGTCACAAGAGCGACTGGAAATAAGACAGGAAGTATCCCGCCACCACTGCCGAGCCGATTACGCCTGCTACGTTGGGCCCCATGGCGTGCATAATCAGGTGGTTCTGATGGTCTTCCGAATAGGCCACCTCCTGGGCCACCCGGGCGGCCATGGGCACAGCGGAGACGCCTGCCGCGCCGATAAGAGGATTGATCTTCTGTCTCGAGACAAGGTTCATGATCTTGGCGAACAGGATGCCGCTGGCCGTTCCCAGCCCAAAGGCGCCCAACCCGAGGCCCAGTATCTTCATGGTCTGGAGATTGAGGATTTCCTCTCCCCTTAACGTGATCCCTACCGACAGCATCAGGAAGATAGTGACGATGTTAAGGATTTCGTTCTGTGAAGACTTGAAAAGCCTGTCCACCACTCCGGACTCCCGGAAAACGTTGCCGATCATGAACATGCTGATCAGCGGCGCACATTGGGGAATAAGGAGAATGGACATGATCATCATGATAAGGGGAAAGATGATTTTCGTCCGGCGGGAGATGTGCCGGAGCTGGGTCATCCGGATTTGTCTTTCTTTTTGCGAGGTCATAAGCCGCATAATGGGCGGCTGGATGATGGGCACCAGCCCCATGTAGGAATAGGCGGTGACCGCGGTGACGCCGACGATAAATTTGTTTTCCGGTTCGAAGAAGGGCAGCAGCATGGCGTTCAAATAGATGGTGGTGGGTCCGTCGGCCCCCCCGATGATGCTTATGGCCGCGGACTCGTGAATGTTGAAGCCCATAAGCAGCGCGCCTATAAAAGCTATAAATATCCCTACCTGCGCGGCGCCGCCCAAAAGCAGCATGCGGGGATTGGCGATAAGCGGGCCGAAGTCAGTAATCGCGCCCAGCCCCAGAAACACCAGCGGCGGCAAGATATTGTAAGTAAACAGACCGTACTCTTTAACAATGCCCAGAAGTCCCGAGTTCTGAGTCAGTCCTTCCGTGACCTCGCCGTTCTCCAGTATGAGCGGCGGAATAAAGTTGCCCATCTGGTGGAGGGGAAGGTTGATGAGAACAATGCCCAGCCCGATGGGCAAAAGTTCGTAAGGCTCGTAATGCTTGACAATGGCCAGGTAACAAAACGCCAGCCCCACCGCTATCATGATCAGGTTTTCAGGCTTGTCCGCAATAAGCGCGTAAAGCCCCGTATTGATTATGGCGGAATGAAACTTTTCCAGAGCTTGTTCCACAAAATTCACTGTCTTCACCACCCGGTTTATTGAAACGACAAGACCGGCGTTAACCGACCGCGATGCGAAGCAGACGGTCGCCGGTGTTTACGCTGTCTCCCTTGTCAACGAATATCTCCTCCACCTTACCCCCCTGCGCGGTCTTGATCTCGTTCTCCATTTTCATGGCCTCCACGATCATGACCGGGTCGCCGGAGTTTACCCGGTCGCCCCTGGCGACGAGCAGCTTTATTACTACCCCCGGCATGGGCGCGCTGATGACGCCGTCTTGAGCGGCGCCTTGGGGTGAAGGCCGGGGCGCAGGAGCTTGTGGCGCTGGTTGCGGCGCCGGAGGCCGCGACTCGACCGGTGTCGGAGAAGCGGAAGCAGCGCTTTTAATATGGACCTCGTAGGGAATGCCGTTGACCTCGACCTCGGCGTACTCGCCAAGGACCTCCTTGATGACAACGCGGTAAGAGGTCCCGTTTATCTCATACTCATATTCTTTCATTACAGGGCGTCTCCAATATATAAATTTACCGAAGGCGGTTGGTGATCTTTTGGTTGGCCGACATTATCTCCGTCCTGCCCGAAGCCGCCCACGTCAAAGACCTCTGACCGCCCGGCTCGGGCAACTGAGCATAAAAACGGCTTTGCAAGTGGTCGTTCAAAGCAAGGCTTATGGCCGCCGCCACTTCGGGAGAGGCCCCTGTTTCTTCTTCGGAAACATGACCGTCCTCGCCGTGGGCTTTTTCCGCCTTAGCGGCCGAGCGCGAAGAAAAATAGTCGTCCAGCAGTATTATGGCCCGCACCAGCAAGGCCATTAACACAAGAAGAACCAGGACCACTACGACCCCGGTCACAATCAGAAGAATCCCCTCCGACAAGTTCTGCAATTTTGTCTCCTCGAAGCCCCCCCGGCCACCTTGACACAAACTAAACTGGGTGTTATTCAATAAGGTCTGAAAGAAGTATTATAAATAAGTCCGGTAAACCAGTCAAACCTTGAAAAAACCGGTCCCCCCGGAAGGCGGCGTTGACGGCCGGTTTAGATGTATGGACTAAAGGAGGAGTTATGAAAAGCGTTTCCGATAAAATGAAGGAGCTCGAAGAGCTGATCGCCAAGCAGGAGGCCATGGGCGGCGAAAAAGGCATTGCCAAGCAAAAGGAGCAGGGCAAGCTCACGGCGCGGGAGAGGATCAGCCTTTTGTTTGACGAGGGCACCTTTACCGAAGTGGACATGTTCGTAAAACACCGCTGCCAGAGCTTCGGCATGGACAAGGTGGACATACCTGCCGAAGGCGTGATCACCGGATACGGAAAAGTGGGCGGCCGCACGGTATGCGCCTATTCCCAGGACTTCACCGCCCGCGGCGGCAGTCTCGGCGAGATGCACGCCAAGAAAATCTGCAAGATCATGGACCTTGCCATGAAGCTGGGATGTCCGATGGTCGGCATCAACGACTCCGGGGGGGCCCGTATCCAGGAGGGCGTGGACGCGCTGTCGGGCTACGGCAACATCTTTTTCCGGAACTCCCTGGCGTCGGGCGTCATTCCTCAAATCAGCGCCATTATGGGTCCCACCGCTGGCGGCGCCGTCTACTCCCCCGCCATGACCGACTTCATCTTCATGGTCAAGGAAACCAGCTATATGTTTATAACCGGTCCCCAAGTCATCAAGGCGGTGACCGGCGAAGAGATATCTTCCGAAGAACTCGGCGGAGCGGTCTCCCATTGCCAGAAGTCGGGCGTGGCCCATTTTGCCGCGGAGAACGACCAGGACTGCTTAAACCGGATCCGGCATCTGCTTTCCTACTTTCCCCAGAACAACCTGGAGGACCCACCATGGGTGGACACCGGTGACGACCCTGCAAGGGAAATACCCGAGTTCGACACCATTGTGCCTGATGAAGCGCGCCGCAGCTACGACATGAAGGACGTAATCAACTACCTGGTTGACCAGGGCTCCTTCATGGAGGTCCATTCGCTTTACGCCTTGAACATGATCGTCGGCCTTGCCAGGCTCGGCGGCAACACAGTGGGAATCATCGCCAACCAGCCCAACTACCTCGGCGGCTCATTGGACGTGAACGCCTCGGACAAGGCATCCCGCTTTATCCGCTTCTGCGACGCCTTCAACATTCCCATCCTGACGCTTCAGGACGTCCCCGGATACCTGCCTGGCTCCGACCAGGAATGGGCGGGTATCATCCGCCACGGCGCCAAGATGCTGTGGGTCTACTCCGAAGCCACCGTCCCTAAAATCACCCTGATTACCAGGAAGGCCTATGGCGGGTCCTACCTGGCAATGTGCTCCCGCGACCTGGGAGCCGACATGGTCATGGCATGGCCCACCGCGGAAATCGCCGTAATGGGAGCGGAAGGCGCGTCCAAGATCATCTTCAGAAAAGAGATAAAAGAGGCCGACGACCCCGACGCCAAGCTCAAAGAAAAGGTCGAGGAGTATGAAGAACTCTTCAATAATCCCTATGCGGCGGCCAATCGGGGATACATCGACATGATTATTCCTCCGCGGGAGTCCAGGAAACTGATCATCAACGCGCTCGAAACGCTCCGCACCAAGCGGGAAACGAGGCCGCCCAAAAAGCACGGGAACATACCGCTGTAAAAGTAAAAGACCTCTCTCAACGATTGTCTCGGGGGTGGCAGGCGGCACATATCTGTTAAGAGTCCGGGAGACCAGACATGTCGAAACGAAGGATATCCGACAAGGACCAGGCCGAGTTCGCTGCTGGACATATAAGCGACACTACTTTGCCCGATTACGATTCCGCCCTTCTTGGCGACCTTGTCCGCGACGCTGTTGCCGACAAAAAAGTCAGAAAAGCGCTCCTCGACTATTATCGTTACGTTTCGTATCTCAAGAAGACCGGCAAACTCAAAAACCTTTAACCGAGGGCATCTTCAAACAAACGAAATTTTCAAGAGAAGAAGAGCGGCCTTATCAGCACCGCTCCGGAAAGAAGCAGCAACGCGAACACCATTATCCTGAACGGCCTCTGCGGAATCCGGTCGTGAAGATAGATTCCCGCGGCAGTGCCCGCCACTACTGCGGGCAGTCCCCACCCGATGAGAGGCCACATCTCGGACTTCCAAACGCCTGAGACGGTATAAGAGGTCATGAGGAAAGCGCCCAAGACCACCCAGATCAGCGCCAGGGTCGCCCGGAACTCGGACTTGTCTTTGATCATTTTCGCTGCGTAGATGACCAGTAAAGGCCCTCCCGATGCCAGGGCGCCCTGCACGATTCCCCCGACAAAGTTGAGCAGGTAATAGGCGGGCCCGGGCAGCTTGCCCGAGGTCTCGATTCCGGAAAGGTTCCAAAGCGCCACG
>P_1C_Sed_2_UnCtyDRAFT_1000394_pt1 | contig 13398 bp, 11 predicted proteins | sample Pon1CUnioCityCA_4_FD_10229 | JGI IMG/M metagenome (IMG submission 10229) | reverse complement strand
TAGCGCACTACCGGCAGTACTTTTCGTCAATGAATCTACTTCAGCGGGATCGGCTTGCTTGCTATACACTTCTGTGACACCGGTAATGGTAATATTTCTGGTGCTGTCAATCCGAATGGTGTAATTTTTATCCTGTAGCAAAGGGATATCATGTTCGTTGAGTGCAGGTTCAATATTATTAAGCCCAGCCCAGTAGTCGTGGTCACCAACCACAGCAATAGTTCCATATTTTGACTTTGCTTTGCCCAATTCTTGGGCCGACATCTCAATAAAGTCCGTGCCGTAAGAAATGAGATCTCCGGTGAAAATAATAAGGTCCGGATTTTGAGCATTTACTTTTTTGATGTAGGTCCTGATTTCATTACGCTCCGTATATTCATCCCCTTGGATGTCAGTGATATGAACTATTTTAAGCCCTGCGAGTGATTCGGGTAGATTTTCTACGGATATGGTATGATGCTCTGCTTGCACTTGGGTTGTATGGAGATAGGTTTTTGTTGCGGTATACAGGAAGATTGCTGCGAATAGTGCTACGATTACATGAGGATGCCATCGGCTAATTACGTTTTTATCACCATAAAAATAGTTGGTAATTACATTAATGAGGTCGGTGACTATAATCCAGGTTGCCAACTGAAATACGAATATGAGTCCAAACCAAAACCAGTAAGCTAGGGGTTGGGGATAGTCGAGCAGGTCGATACTTCCGGTGCTGTAAAAATCAATGAGAGCACCAATTGGATAAGCGTAGAATGTGAGCAGGACCAGGGGAACCAGCCATTTATGAAGGTGTGATTTGAAGGTTGCGTAATAGCGAAATGATAGGTAAAGTATGGCCGGTAGCATCAGCGATGCTACCACGAGTGTCATTTTGAGAAGCCAGGGCACGTTCTATTGGTTTTGGTTTCTTTCAGATATCTGTTGTAGAATGATTTCTGTAATATTCATCAAATATACATTTAGTGATGGCTAAACAACAAGGGAATAGGAGAACGTTCAAAGAACTTTGTGCTGATTATGTGTTGAATATTCTTGATCAGGATGAACGGATGCGGTTCGAAGAAATGCTGGATGAGGCAACGGAAGAGGAGCGGGAGCTGTATCAGCAGATGCGCACGAAGGGAAACGAAATATTATTTTCTGATAAGGATAATCCTTCACCGGGGGAGCTAAGAGAACAGCTACTTGCAGAGGTCGAAGGTCTGAATGAGCAGGTAGCGGATCGTTCTTCTAAACATACGGAGACAGCTACGGATCAAGAGGTTGTAGATAATGTTGCTGAAAACGCTGAAACCCGTGTTTCCCTTACATTGGTGATATCAATCGTTTTGGGTTTTATCTGTTTAAGCCTGGTATTTTATGCTTTTTCGCTGCGATCAGAGATTAGTGCCCAAAAAAGTACTATCGTTAGCCAAGAAGAGGAGATAGCTAGTCTTGAAAATGAGATGAATGAGCTGCAGGAGATGCTTGCAGTGTTAGATTCGCGTCAGCTTCATGTAGTGAGATTGTTAGGGATGGAAGCGAACCCTTTCGGCTTTGGTAACGTAATTTGGGATTCTCAAAATAACAGAGCCGTTGTTCGGCTTGCCGAGTTGCCAGCTCCGGATAAAGAGGAACAATACCAGTTTTGGGCAATTTTTGATAACAAAGCAATAAATATTAGCTCGTTCTCAGTGGATGCCAATGGAGAGGCTTTATTTATGACTGACAATTTGGATGGATTGGGCAACCAAAAAGATTTTTCGTTTGCTGTTACTTTGGAGTCTGATAGAAATTCTTCTCAACCGGATGGCGAAATGCACCTTATGGGGAGCTATAACGGAGAAAAAGGGAATTAATAAGTAATGATGAGTAGAAAGCAGTGAGTGCAGAGCCTCACTACTCAATACTCAAATTCACATACTTTTTATTGTTGACTCATTTTTTGAAAGAGGTAATCTTGAAAACTGAGTACCTTAACACCTGAGGGGACCTGGACCATGGCTTTGGCGATAGATGACGTATTTACTTCGCTAGTCTCTAATCTTGATACTAATCGATCATTTTCAAATACCTCTACCTTAAGCGGAAAATATTTTTCTTTGAATACAAGATTTGTTGGTAAGCTGCTGATAATACTTTCAGCACTTCCACTCCAAGACTCGGCCAGCATGCCCCAATTTACATCGAGCTGATTCGTCATCCATACTTCAGTATGTTCGTTGGGCTCCTCATTATCACGAAAGATAAATTTGTCTGTCTCATACCCGTGAATAGTTGCTGATTCACCGGTGCGTTCGTAATTAACATTATCAGCTTTTTCAGCTGTTTTAGTTGCATTCTGCCCATTTCCAAACATATTCATCATAGAGGTGATATCAGATTTAGAGATTTTCAAGGCTTCATTATCTCCGGTCAGAAAGACAAAATCTTCAAAATCAAGGCGAACAAGCACGCCCTCTGTTTGAATAGATTCCATAAACCCATATTCCTTTTCACCCTGTAATAATATGCGGTCTGGAGTTATAAACAATGTGAAGTTATCATCTTTGTGCTACACCTTCTGATGAATAGTTGTAGCTGTTAAAGGTTATTTTGCCCTCAAATTGTGCAGAAGCTGGTTGCTGACTAAAAGAAGCAACTAAGAGCATGGCCGATAGATAATAGGACGCTTTTTTCATGATCAAAAAAGTTTAGGTAAATAGTTGGTTATGCTTTTTTACACCGATAACAAATACAAAGTTTCGTTAAAAATAAAAAGCCTGCCCGAATTAACGAGCAGGCTATCTAACGTTTAGTAACCATAAAAGATTATGCTTCTTGAAGAACGTTGGTATCCACGTTTACTTTATGGATCCAGCCTCCACCGACAACATCATCACCTTCGTAACAGACAACCGCCTGCCCTGGTGTAATAGCTTCTCTCCCGGTGGGGAAGGTGACTTCGATTTCGTCATCGCCTAACTGTTTTAGCTGGCCAACAACTCCGTCATCGTTGTATCGAATTTTTCCAGTAATTTCCATTTCGCCGCCGGGTACTTCTCCATACTTACTCAAATTGATATTTTTGGCTTTGCATGTAGTAGCTACTAAATCCTTTTTTTCACCGATAGTAATAATATTTGTTTCAGGATCTATATCAGTGACATACACACGCTTGCCGAGTGCCAGATCCAAGCCGCGTCGTTGGCCAATAGTGTAAAAGGGATATCCTTCATGTTCTCCAACAATGTTTCCTTCTTGGTCGACAAATTTGCCGCCTTTGACGCGATCTTCAAGGCCATCAACACGATCTTTCAAGAACCGACGATAATCATCGTCAGGGACAAAACAGATTTCGTAAGAGTCGGGCTTGTCGGCTACTTTTGTAAGACCAAATTCTTCTGCCATATCGCGAATTTCAGTCTTTTCGTAGCTTCCAAGTGGAAATATTGTGCGAGCTAAATGTTTTTGTTCAACACCCCAAAGCGCATACGATTGATCTTTTTTGGGATCGAGTCCCTTGGAAATGACGTATCGTCCATTTTCTTCGCGCACATTTGCGTAATGGCCGGTAGCAATATAATCGCACCCAAGATTGTCGGCGCGGCGCAGCAGAGCCGCCCACTTGATGTGCGTATTACATAGAACACATGGATTAGGCGTGCGCCCATTCATATAGTCATCCACAAAACGATCGATAACCCAATCGCCGAATTCGTCACGGATATCTACGATAAAGTGCTTGAAGCCATGGTTGACAGCAATCTGTCGTGCATCGTTCATGGACTCAAGGGTACAGCATCCGGTTTCTTTATCGGATTTGCCGCCTACACGGGAATAGTCCCATGTTTTCATCGTAATTCCGATGACATCATAACCTTGTTCTTTGAGCATAACAGCTGCAACAGAGGAGTCTACCCCTCCGCTCATAGCTACTAATACTCGTCCTTTGCTACTCATGGTACTGGTTGAATTCTGTGAAGTGTGAATGAACTCCGAAGATAAAGGTTTTTTATGTATTTCTTATGAAGAGAATTTGAGACCCTTTAACGGAGTAGTTTCTGATAAATTACATATACAGGTAGGGTTTCCAATCCTCCTGAACTCCACCAAGTATAGATTGTAGGAAGGTAATGTGGATGGGCCGAAAAGGTTTTTGGGTCAATGGCATTTTTGCTTCTTCGGGAGTGCGGTTTCCCTTTTCAACATTACATGTATTACAAGCCGTGACAAGGTTTTCCCAAGTGTCTTTACCACCGCGGCTTTTGGGTAGCACATGATCAATCGTAAGATTTTTTGATGAACCACAGTACTGACAGGTTTTGTGGTCGCGTTTCATGATGTTATGACGCGATAAGACAATTTGATTATAGGGGATGTTAATGTATCGACGCAAACGGATTACAGAGGGATAAGAAAAATCTTCTGTAACGGTGCTGATAGTTCGCTCAGGGTAGTCATGCACCATTTCAGCCTTATCCAAAAAAAGGAGTTTAACCGAACGGTGAACCGAGCAAATACTTAACGGCTGGTAATCTTTGTTTAATACCAGAACATTCGCGTCCATAGCATCTATGTTATTTTAACAACAATGTAATTAACATCAAAAAGACGTTATAACGTTATGTCTGTATCTTTAATGTGTAGAAGCAACATTAAATTTTATTCAAATGCAACATATCGTAATATCAATAAGGGAATAATGTTATATTATTTGTAATGCTAGAGTTGAAGTATTTTGTTAGGCAGACTTTCTAAATCTTATCTATATCATCTAATTATTTTTTTATACCTTTCTGTCTTTTAAAAATTGCTATACGGCAATCAATATCACAAAAATATTTGTAGCATCTAATAGTAACAAGATCAGATTTTTAATTTTAATTTATGCCTTACAATAAAAATATGTATACCACCGGATATTATAAGGAACCGGGACCTAAGCTTGATGAAGAATCCCCTTTTGAGTCGATGTTAGAACGTTTTCGATTTGCGGCCGAAGTGCTTGAGCTTGATGAAGGGATGTTTCAATATTTAGCTAGTCCCGTTAAGCAGGTTACCGTTTCAATACCTATTGTCATGGACAGTGGAGATATCCGTGTTTTTGAAGGATATCGGGTTATTCATAATAACTTGTTGGGTCCTTCTAAAGGTGGAATTCGCTATGCTCCAGATGTAACACTTGAAGAGGTAAATGCATTAGCAGCCTGGATGACCTGGAAGTGTGCAATTGTAAATGTGCCATTTGGTGGGGCCAAGGGTGGTGTGCGTGTAGATCCTAAACAGCTTTCAGACGGAGAGCTGGAGCGGCTGACCCGTCGTTATACCGCAAATATGCTTGAGGTATTTGGTCCTGATCGTGATATACCTGCCCCTGATATGAATACTAATGAGCAGGTTATGGCATGGGTAATGGATACTTATAGCATGAATGCTCATAAGACAGAAACAGCGGTTGTTACGGGTAAACCTATTATATTAGGTGGTTCTCACGGACGTAAGGAAGCTACTGGCCGTGGTGTGGTAACGGTTACATTGGCTGCACTTAATAAGGCTGGTATATTACCTAACAAATGTACTGTTGCCGTACAGGGGTTCGGCAATGTAGGTTCTGTTAGTGCAAAGTTAATGTATGAGCAGGGAGCTAAGGTTGTTGCTATCAGTGATATCTCTGGTGGCTATTACAATGAAAACGGAATTGATATTCCTGCTGCAATAGAGTATGCCCAAAATAATGACAATTCGCTTGAGGGATATCCTGAAGCCGAGAAAATCTCCAACGATGAGCTGTTGCAGATGGATTGTGATGTATTGATTCCGGCGGCTAAAGAAGATCAGATTAATAAAAACAATGCACCTGATATTAACGCTAAAATAATAGCAGAAGGGGCTAACGGTCCGGTAACTGCCAATGCCGATTCCATTCTTGAGGATAAAGGAATTATGGTAGTGCCCGATATTCTTGCAAATGCAGGCGGTGTTACGGTTTCCTACTTTGAGTGGGTTCAGGATCGCCAGGGATATTTCTGGACTGAAGAGCGTGTAAACCGTCGCCTTAATAGGATGATGCGTAACGCCTTTGATAATCTTTTTGAAGTTCGGAACCAGTATGATATCACACTGCGTCAAGCCGCGTATGTATTTGGTATTAATAAGGTTGCCATGACATTGAGATTGCGCGGGTTATACGCTTAGTAGCTTTTGCAATAAAAGGTGTGTTAAAAAAAATACACCTTCTTACATCTTTCTTTTATGTCAAAAACTGATACTAAAAAACTTGTTTTAGATTCCAATTTTGAAGAGATGGAACGGTTAGAGCCCTTCATNAATGAACTTCAACAGTGGGCTGGTGTCGANGAGAATGAGTCCAGTCGTATTATGCTTGCGCTCAGCGAGGCTGTGAATAATGCAATTATNCACGGTAATAACGAGAATCCGGAGAAACAGGTGGTTGTGCTTTCAACTTTTGATGAGGGGGATCGGAAGCTTACCATTAGTGTTGAAGATGAAGGCGAAGGGTTTGATCCCGATGAAATTCCTGATCCTTTAAAAGAAGAGAACTTGTTAAATGAGGGGGGGAGAGGTGTTTATCTGATTAAGCAGTATGCCGATGAACTTCAATTTTCGAAAGGTGGTTCCAAGGCTACGATTATTTTTTATCTAGATAATTGACATTAGGGTGAAACGATAAAATTAAAAAGGGCGATGAAGCGTAAGCCTCATCGCCCTTTCTTAATGGGGTGATTTGCTAAAATTGTTAATTTGTGACTTGAGCCTCCAGCTGTTTCTTAAGCTGAGCTTTTGGTACCGCTCCAACAATTTGATCCACTACTTCGCCGTTCTTGAAAATAAGTAACGACGGTATGCTTCTAATACCATATTTTGTAGACGTTTCGGGATTCGAGTCAACATCTACCTTTCCAACTTTTGCTTTTCCTTCAAACTCTTCGGCAAGCTCTTCAACAACAGGTCCAACCATCTTGCAAGGGCCACACCATTCTGCCCAGAAATCTACTAATACCGGTTTTTCAGTATCGGCATTAATGACTTCATCCTCAAAAGAGTCGTCTGTAAATTCGATTGTTTTACTCATAATATTTCTTTCATCTTCGTTAATTGTAATTTAGATATCCTTCAATGCAACGAGGTAAATATCGGATAATATAATCCAATTATCACATCGTTTCTTATTATAGAATACATTATCAAAACTTATCTTACCTTCCATTACCATTATAACGGTTTAGCGCTACGGCCTCTTTGCCTATAATGGCTCTCAATCCATCCAATAACTCTTCATTGGGATCAATAACAAACTTCCGAACATGCATAGCAAATGGACGTTTGGCTTCACTGCTTAACACGTTGAAGCGTATATTTGTTTCCCCCCTATTTTCACTAAAGAGTTGCGCCATCTGTTCCAGATCCTCTTCGTCCACGTAGTTGGTATCGATGTCCAATTTTAATTCAATCTGATCCTGATATTTCTCGCGCATACTTTCAATGCGTTCAAAACCATTAGCGATAATCTGCAGTTTTCCCCGGGATGAATCAAAGCTGCCATCTACTACAACGCGCGTATCTTCCTGAATCATACCCAGGCAGCGATCATATACTTCATTAAATACAACAACTTCTACGTGTCCGTGGCGATCCTCCATCTCAAGGAAGGCAAAGGGACGTCCTTTTTTATCCGTAACACGATTTACTTTGGTAATGATACCTGCAACCCGTACATCAGTTCCATCATTAAGCTGGCTCAATTTCTCGGCATCCAAGGTGTGTGAACAAAAAATACGCACATCTTCTTGGAATTTATCCAATGGATGGCCGCTTAGATAAAAGCCGATAAGTTCCCGCTCTTTGTTAAGACGTTCAATATTGGACCATTGATCAACTGGTTCCAGCTGGGGTTCGTCGATGGCAGATGAATTATCCCCACCACTACCGAACAAATCGGATTGATTCGAATTTTCCATCTCCTGCACACGCGATCCGTAGCTGAGCAGGATTTCCATGTGTTGTAAAAGCTGCCGTCGATTGGGATTTAGCTCATCAAAAGCTCCGGCTTGAAAAAGNCTTTCCAGTGTTCGCTTATTGCAGACACTGGGATCCACACGGCGCGCGAAATCGTATATAGAATCAAACGTTCCGTTTTCTTCACGTTCTTTGACAATCTCTTCAACTACATTCGATCCCACGCCTTTAATCGCTTCCATCCCGTATTGAATGCGATCATCCACAGCTACAAATTTTCCTTGTCCGCTATTAATATTGGGTGGATCCACGGTGATGCCCATGCGGTTACATTCCTCAATAAACTTAGACACCTTATCAATGTCGCCCATGTTGTGGCTGAGTACAGCCGCCATGTATTCCGCTGGATAGTTGGCTTTGAAAAAGGCGGTCTGATATGCTACTACCGAGTAAGCAGCCGAGTGCGATTTGTTAAAGCCGTAATTGGCAAACTCGGCCATGATGTCGAAAAGCTCTTCGGCTTTGTCTTCGGAAACCCCGTTTTTGATAGCACGNTTGGTGAAGATTTCCCGCTGTTCATCCATCACCTTTTTCTTCTTCTTACCCATTGCCCGGCGCAGTAAATCGGCTTCACCGAGTGAGTAATTGGCTATTTTCTGAGCCGCCTTCATAATCTGCTCCTGGTAAATCATAATGCCATAAGTCGGCTTCAGGAGTTCTTCCAAATCGGGATGTGGATATTCCACCTCCGAACGCCCGTGCTTGCGGTCGATATATTCCGGAATAAACTGCATGGGNCCCGGACGATAGAGGGCGTTCATGGCGATTAGATCATCCAGCTCGGTTGGTTTCAGCTGTTTGAGATACTTGCGCATCCCATCCGATTCAAACTGAAAGGTGCCTATGGTGTTTCCTTTCTGATACAGCTCGAAGGTCTTTTCATCATTTTCAGGAATTTCATCCAGCTCATAGTGGATGCCATGATTTTTCTCGACGTATTTTATGGATGTTTTAAGAATGGACAGTGTTTTGAGTCCAAGGAAATCCATTTTAAGTAATCCGCATTCCTCAGCATGCGGACCGTCGTACTGGGTAATCAACTCTTTGTCCTTGGATAGTGCCACCGGTACATATTCGCTGATTTCACCCGGTGCGATAATCACGCCCGCAGCGTGCACTCCCGTTTGTCGGGCCGAACCTTCAAGCGTGCGGGCAAATCGCATCATCTTCTGAATCTGGGGATCCGGATGTTCAAATAATTCCTGAATATCATTTGCGGACTCGGGATTCCTTGATTTATCCAAGACCTTATCAAAAGTATTAAGGCCGGGTTGGTCTGGAAAAAGTTTTGTGATTCGATTTACTTCCTGCAGCGGTACTCCCAAGACACGCCCCACATCACGGATGGCCGTTTTGGCTTTCATCGTGCCATAGGTTACAATCTGAGCCACATTCTGGCGGCCGTATTCCTCAACAACGTAGTCAATTACCTCCTGGCGGCCGCTGTCATCAAAGTCAATATCAATATCTGGTGGACTAACGCGCTCGGGATTTAGAAAGCGCTCAAATAGCAAGTCGTGCCGCATAGGATCTACATTGATAATTCCCAAGCAGTAGGCAACAACGGAGCCTGCAGCGGAACCTCGCCCCGGTCCAACGAACACATCGCGTTTTCGAGCTTCGGTCGTAAAATCCTGGGTAATTAAAAAGTAGCCGGAGAAATCCATCCGACTAATAATGCCCAGTTCCTGCTCAATACGTTCGCTAATTTCCTGGGTGATTTCTCTATAGCGCTTTTTTGCGCCTTCATAACTCAAATGCCGCAGGTATTCATCCATCGAGTCAAACTGGTCCGGGATGCTGTAATGAGGTAGCAGGAGCTCAGAACTAAGATCAATATTATCAACCTTTTCAATGATCTCATTGGTGTTGTCAATGGCCTGTGGAAGATCACTAAACAGTTCCTCCATTTCTTCAGGCGTTTTCAGATAGAAATCGGTGTTCAGGTTGTTGTTGTCATCCGTAAATCGAAACCGATTGGGGTCGTTGATGTCAGCATTCGTCTGTAGTGCTAATAAAATGTCATGAGCTTCGGAATCCTCCTCATTTACATAGTGGCAGTCGTTGGTGGCCACCATTTTTACATTGTATTCCTTGGACCATTTTACAAGGATTTCATTGCAACGGTTTTGATCGTTAAGCCCGTGACGCTGAAGCTCGATATAATAGTCATCGCCGAAAAGATTGAGATACCATTCAAAAATGGCGCGCGCTTCTTTCTCACTTTTATTGATAATTGTTTGATTGATCTCACTGGCAATACAGCAAGTGGTGGCAATAAGTCCTTCAGCATGCTCGGCTAAAGTTTCTTTATCTATGCGCGGCTTGTAGTATAGCCCTTCAGTATATCCCAGTGAGCAGAGCTTAGATAAGTTTTTATAGCCCGTCATGTTTTTGGCCAGCAGTACCTGATGATAACGGGTGCGATCTTTTTTGTCCTCCATTCCCGAAGGCGTAACATAGAATTCACAGCCAATAATTGGTTTGACGTCGTGTTTATTGGCTTTGTTGACGAATTCCGGAACCCCAAACATGTTTCCGTGATCCGTGATCGCTATCCCGGGCATGCCGTGCTTTTTGGATTTTTTGATCAGCTGGTTGATGCTCGCGGCACCGTCGAGCATACTAAACTGTGTGTGATTGTGGAGGTGTGAGAAGTTCATTCAGGAGGCTTTTCTTTTGATCCTTAGATTGGAATAATAATACTATTCCTGACCGACAATATTAAGGCGTATTTTGGGATAAATTTTAAAAAAATATTCATTCGGGTTTGAATGGTGAGCAGAAACATTCTATTTTTAATTTTACCTAATCAAACTGATCTAATATGTCCACCAAGTATATCTTCGTAACGGGCGGAGTTACATCTTCACTGGGAAAGGGAATTATTTGTGCGTCGCTGGGACGTTTGTTAGTCGCACGCGGATTGAACGTGACGGTTCAAAAACTTGATCCATATATTAATGTGGATCCCGGAACGATGAATCCCTATGAACATGGGGAGGTTTATGTGACCGAAGACGGCGCGGAAACTGATTTGGATTTGGGACATTATGAGCGATTTCTGGATATCAAAACATCCCAAGAAAATAATGTGACCACCGGTCGTATTTATAATGATGTTATTTCAAAGGAACGCCAGGGGGCGTATCTGGGAAAAACCGTTCAGGTCATTCCGCATATCACCGATGAGATTAAGTCGCATATTATTGAGCTTGGTGAATCTGACGATTACGACGTAGTGATTACTGAAATTGGGGGTACCGTAGGGGATATCGAAAGTCTGCCCTACATTGAGGCGGTTCGTCAGCTGCGGTATGATGTAGGACGAGCGAATACGCTTTCTATTCACTTAACACTGGTACCATATTTATCGGCAGCCCGGGAGCTTAAAACAAAGCCTACCCANCACTCTGTAAAAACACTTTCCGAAAGTGGGTTGCAACCGGATATTATTGTAGCCCGTTCTGAGCATGCACTGGATGATACCATACGCAATAAAATTGCCCAGTTCTGTAATGTAGAATATGATGATGTGATTGCATCACTGGATGCTGAAAGTATTTACCAGGTTCCGCTCTTAATGCAGGATGAAGGATTGGACAAGCGCGTTATTGAGAAGCTAAAACTAGGGGCCGGAGAAGCAGACTTGGAGCGCTGGAAAGGATTTGTGGAAGCGGTAAGAAATCCATCTACCCAAATTACAATTGCGCTTGTCGGTAAATATGTAGAACATCACGATGCTTATAAGTCAATCGTGGAAGCCTTAATACATGGTGGTGCGGTTAACGATTGCGAAGTAAATATCCGGTGGATACAATCGGATGATTTGACTGCAGACAATGTCGGTGACAAGCTGGAGGGGGTCTCCGGTGTATTGGTGGCTCCCGGTTTTGGAGGGCGCGGCATTGATGGTAAGTTGGCAGCTGCTAACTATTCCCGCAAAAATGAAATTCCGTATTTTGGCATTTGTTTGGGTATGCAGTGTGCGGTTATCGAATTTGCTCGGAACGTCTGTGGCTGGGAAACAGCAAACAGCACCGAATTTGATGAAGATACTGAGTATCCGATTATTGATTTGATGCCGGATCAAAAAAATATTGAAGACAAAGGCGGAACCATGCGACTGGGATTGTATGATTGCAAGATGAAAAAGGATTCTAAAGTGTATGAGGCTTATGGAAAGGAACTAATACAGGAGCGTCACCGTCATCGCTATGAGGTGAATAACAACTTGCGCTATAAGTTGGTGGAGGACGGAATGAAGCTGGTCGGCTTTAATCCCGAACGCGATCTTGTTGAGATTATCGAATTGCCCGACCATCCATGGTTTGTAGGTGTTCAATTCCATCCAGAATACTGCTCAACGGTAAATAATCCTCAACCGCTCTTTGTAGATTTTGTTAAGACCAGCCTAAAGCACGCCAAGGACAACAATTTGGCTGAACCCATAAAACGGGAAAAGATTGTGATTAACTAATAGGATATAGGATAGGCTATGGGACAGGATCAGACGTTTGCTAATAAATTGCGAGTACGAGTTTGCGGAGTGCTGATTCGAAACGATGAAATATTGTTGGCACAAATCCATTCTCCTATTACTGATAAATTGATTTGGATGCCTCCGGGCGGTGGGCTTACTTTTGGTGAATCGATGAAGGATTGTCTTAAGCGAGAATTTAAAGAAGAGACTAATCTTTCCGTGGAGGTTCAGGAATTGGTGCATGTGAATGAGCTTTTACGTAAACCGTACCATGCCGTAGAATGTTTTTTTGAAGTTAAAAAAACGAGCGGTTCCGAAAAGTTGGGTAAAGATCCCGAGTTGTCTTGGGATCGCCAACTCTTGCATGACTTACAATGGATGTCTATTGCTGAGTTACCTGAAATAGATTTTGCCCCCTCCAGTCTTGTAGAGAAAATACAACACTGGGATCGACGATTTAACTATCCGGTATTTTAACAGCTTCTTACAAGAAGGATGATAATCCGTTTTTTTAATCCTAACGGGATTGTCATAAATTTAGAAGCTTAATTTTTAACCACATCTGTTCTTATGTATAATCTCCGACTTTCAGTTATAGCTGTTTTGTGTGTGGCTTTTATAGGTTACTCTTGCCAAAGTGATCAATCTTCAAAAACAACAGTAATACAAAATGTAAAGGGTTATACCTTCTATGATAGCGATTTGATACAGTTTTCAGCACTTGAATTCAAAGGTGGCAAAGTTGTAGATGTGTATGATGATACTATGTTTACTGCTGATGCTTCTACGGAAGTTATCGATGGAGAAGGAAAAGTTATGCTTCCCGGTCTGATAGATGCTCATGCCCACGTAATGGGACTAGGAACAATGCTCATGAATATAGATCTGATGGGCATTAAATCATTAGATTCGGCGTT
>P_1C_Sed_2_UnCtyDRAFT_1000393_pt1 | contig 13430 bp, 11 predicted proteins | sample Pon1CUnioCityCA_4_FD_10229 | JGI IMG/M metagenome (IMG submission 10229) | reverse complement strand
CCGAACCCGCAAGCCCCTAAGCCGCGGGGCTCCAAGCCGGCGTATGGTCGAGGCACCTCAGACCGAGGAAGGGTGGTTCGCGCTGCACGACTTCCGGTCCATCGACTGGGACGCGTGGCGTGACGCCCCCGAGCGAGAGCGGCGTCGAGCGATCGAAGAGGGCGAGGCCTTCCTGAAACACCGCGAGCTGGTCGCCGACGCCGACGAGGGCGACTCNGGGCTGTTCTCNGTGNTCGGNCACAAGGCCGACCTCCTGTTCGTCCACTTCCGCCCGTCGCTCGACGACCTCTCGTCGATCGAGCGCAAGTTCGAGGACACCGCGCTCGCGAACTTCACCGAGCGGACGACCTCGTACGTCTCCGTCACCGAGGTCTCCGGCTACGTCTCCGACGAGTACTTCGAGGAGGGGCCCGAGGAGGTCGACGCCGGCCTCCGCCGCTACATCGAGGGGAAGCTCACCCCGGAGATCCCGGACGACGAGTACGTCTGCTTCTACCCGATGAGCAAGCGCCGCGGCGAGGAGTACAACTGGTACGACCTCTCCTTCGAGGACCGCGCCGACCTCATGTCCGGCCACGGCGAGGTCGGGAAGGAGTACGCCGGGAAGATCAAGCAGGTGATCGCCTCCTCCGTCGGCCTCGACGACCACGAGTGGGGCGTCACGCTGTTCGGCGCCGATCCGACCGACATCAAGGACATCGTCTACGAGATGCGCTTCGACCCCGCCTCCTCGCGCTACGGCGAGTTCGAGGAGTTCTACGTCGGGCGGCGGTTCCCGCCGGCCGACCTGGGCGCGTACCTCGCGGGCGAGACGGTGCCCACGGGCGACGGGGACGGCACCCACGGAGACGGGCACGGACACGCCGGCGGCGAGGGTCACGACCACGGCGGCGACGGCCACGGGAGTCACGGCGAGGGCCACGACCACGCCGGGGCCGGCGGCGGCTCCGCGCACGGCGACCACCCGCACGGCGAGGAGGACGCTGGCGGCGAGGGGGACCACCCGCACGGCGAGGAGGACGCGGGCGACGACGTCGCCGACGAGGACATCCGCGGCGAACTCGCGGACCTCGACATCTACGCCGGGAAGCCGCACGGCGAGGACGTGTACGCCACCGTCCTGTACAGCGAGGCCGACGTCGACGCCCTGTTCGACGAGGTCGAGGGGCTCCGCGGCAACTTCGACCACTACGGCACCCACGTGAAGACGGCGGTGTACGAGGGGCGCGCGACCGACCGGGCCGCGGTCGTCTCCATCTGGGAGACGGCCTCCGCCGCCGAGACCGCGGCCGGCTTCCTCTCGGAGCTGCCGGAGGTCGTCGCGCGCGCCGGCGAGGAGTCCGGCTTCGGCACGATGGGGATGTTCTACACCGTCAAGCCGGAGCATCAGGGCGACTTCGTCGACACCTTCGACGACGTCGGCGGGATCCTCGCCGAGATGGACGGTCACGTCGAGACCGACCTGATGACCAACGTCGAGGACGAGAACGACATGTTCATCGCCAGCCAGTGGGAGGCGAAGGAGGACGCAATGGGCTTTTTCGGCTCCGACGAGTTCCGCGAGACGGTCCAGTGGGGCCGCGAGGTGCTGGCCGACCGACCGCGGCACGTCTTCCTCGCGTGACCCGCTGAGGAGCGCCCGGTCGTCGACCGCCTGTTTTTAACTATCGTCTCGGCGAACGGTGGCGCATGTTCGATACGATCGTGGTCGCGACGGACGGCTCCGACAGCGTGCGCCGGGCCGTCGACGTCGCGGTCGACGTCGCCGCCCGCTTCGACGCCGAGGTTCACGCCGTCTACGTCGTCGACAGCGGCGAGGTCGAGTCCACCCCCGACGAGGTCCGCGAGGACCTGCGCGACGCGCTCGACGACCGCGGTTCGGCGGCGCTCGAACAGGTGACCGGCGCCGCCGCGGAGCGCGACCCCGACCTGGACGTGACGATCGAGGTGCGCGAGGGGCGGCCGGCGACCGAGATCACGGAGTACGCCCGCGACGTCGGCGCGGACGTCGTCGCGATGGGAACGCGCGGCCGACACGGCGAGAACCGGTTCCTCATCGGGTCGGTCGCCGAGCGCGTCGTCCGGACCTGCCCGATCCCCGTGCTCACCGTCCGCCAACTCACCGACGAGGACCCCCGCCGAACGACGATCTGAGGAGCGAACGCGGCCGCCGACGCGGCGTCGCCGCCGCGAGAACGGCGGAGTTTTCCCGCTCCCGCCCGGGTCGACGGTATGGACGACGACCTCATCGACGAGGCGGGGGTCCCCCGCTCACGGTACACGCGGCTGCCCGGCAAGGGCTTCTTCTACCCGGACTCGCTGGACGAGGAGCGCGGCGAACGGCTGGCGAGGGAAGCGATCGAGGGGAGCGAGGCCGTCGTGATCGCCGACGGCGACGCCGACGGGCTCGCCTGCGCGGCGATGATCCGCGAGACGTACGACGCCGCCCTCGACGTCGTCGACTTCGAGGCGTCGATCGCGGCGCGCCTCGGTGACGACGAGGCGGAGGCCGGAGACGCGTCCGAGCGCGACCCGGACGCGGGCGACCCCACCGACGACGCCCACACGCGTTCGTCGGTCGGGCTGATCGCCGCGGGGCCGTACTCGCTCGACACCTCGCTCGAACGCGTGCTCGCGTACGCCGACGACGACGTCGACCTGTTCGTCTGCGACCTCTGTCCCGACGAGTACGAGTGGATCGCGGAGCCGCTGGAGGCGCTCGCGGAGACGACCGCCTCGGTCCGCTGGTTCGACCACCACCAGTGGGACGACGAGACGGCGGCGGCGGTCCGGGACCTCGGCGTCGACCTCGTGATCGGCGACTCCGACGAGGAGTGCACCGCCGACGTGACGCTCCGGTCGCTCGACCACGAGTTCGACGACCGGTGGACCGAGCTGGCGGCGGTGACGCGCGACCACGACCTCTGGATCAAGGAGGACCCGCGGTCGGACGACCTGGCCGACTACTCGTACTGGGCCGGGAGCGAGGAGTACGCGGCGGTCGTCGGCGCGTACGGTGCCGACCTCCCCGAGACAGTCGGGGAGTTCGTCGCCGACCGCCGCGTCGAGAAGGAGGCCCGGATCGACGCCGCCGTCGACCGCGCGGTCGTCCACGAGGTGGGCGAGTGGAGCGTCGCGGTGACGTACGGTCGCTGCTCGCAGAACGAGGTCGCGGAGACGCTCCGCGGCGAGGGCGCCGACGCCGCGGTGATCGTCAAGCCCGCCGGCTCCGCGTCGATCCGCGGGTCGGAGGACTTCCAGCACGCTCACGAGGTGGCCGGGAAGGTGAACGGCGGCGGCCACCCGCAGGCCGCCGGCTGCAAGCCGGACATCTACGACGACATGCTCGACTACGCGCAGCACTGGACGACGGAGGGGCAGGCCTGCAAGCGGGTGATCCTCGCCGCGTTCGAGGCGGTCGCCGAGGAGGTCGCGGCGGCCGGCGGTTCGGACGGCGAGGCCGAGGCCGACGAGTAGTCGCTCGCGCGCGCCGATGAACCGTACACTTTCATATCGCCCGCCGGCCCCGTGTCACGCATGGCGGAGATTCTCGTGGCCGGCGAAACGCTGATCGACCTGATCCCCGGGGCGGGGGAGACGCTTCGCGACGTCGACGGCTTCGCCCACCGACCGGGCGGCGCGCCGGCAAACGTCGCGGTCGGGCTCTCCCGGCTCGACGCGGCGCCGGCGTTCTGGACGCGGCTCGGCGACGACCCCTTCGGCGATTTCCTGCGAGAGACGCTCGTCGAGGAGGGGGTGCCGACCGCGGCGTTCGAGCGAGTCGACGGCAACACGACCCTCGCGGTCGTCTCGCCGCCCGGCGTCGACGGGCGTCGGTTCCGGTTTTACGGCTCGGGGGACGCGACGTTCGGCTTCGAGCCCGAGTCGGTCCCGGCGGAGGCGCTCGCGTCGGCGTCGTGGGTCCACCTCGGCGGGGTCGCCCTGACGCACCCGGACGGCCGGGCGGCGATGCGCGAACTCGCCGCGGCCGCCGCCGAGCGCGGCTGTACGGTGTCGTTCGATGTCAACTACCGCGAGGACCTCGTGCCTGACGGCGAGCGCGACGCCGTCGTCGACGCGGTCCGCGAGATCGTCGCCGTCAGCGACGTGGTCTTCGCCAGCGACGAGGACGTGGCGGCGACGGGGATCTCGTCGCGCGAGGGCGAAGCGCTCGCCCGCGACCTGCTGGACCTCGGCCCGCACACCGCCGTCGTCACGCTCGGAGAGGCGGGCGCGGTCGTGGCCAGCTCGGCGGCCGCGCCGTGGGGCGAGCGGACCGCTCGCCACGGCGGGTTCGCGGTCGACGCCGTCGACGCGACCGGCGCCGGCGACGCGTTCACCGCGGGGCTGATCGCTCGGCTCTCCGCGGGAGACGCCGACCTCGACGCGGCGGTGGCGTTCGCCAACGCGACCGCCGCGCTCTCGGTTCGAGAGGAGGGCGGCATGACGGCGCTCCCCTCGAAGGCGGGGGTGGCGTCGTTCCTCGGAGAACGGCGGTAAAAAGGGCGGGAGCCGAGCTAATCGTTCCGGCCGTGCACGTACGTCTGGTCGTGCGCCGGGAACACTTCGTCGACGGTCTCTTCGCCGTGTTCCTCGGCGATGAGCGTCCGGAGCTCGTCCTCGTAGTCGGCCTTCGGCACCTCCTCGCTCGGCCCCTGTTGGACGTCGAACGTCTCCTCGACCAGCCGGTCGACGGCGTGGCGACCGAACCCCGACAGCGGGGAGATGTAGTCGATCTCGTGGCGGTCTTCGAGGCTCTGCGCCTGCGCGCGAGAGACCGTCGGCACCCGGTCGTCCCGGCGGGTGCCGTCCGCGATCGCGTCGACGTCGTGGGATGCGATCGTGTCCAGCGCGTGCTCGTGGACGCGCTGGATCCCGTTGCGGGGGTAGCCGTCCGCGAGCATGGTCTCGACCGCCTCCTCGGCCACCGCTCGGTCGAGGTCGACGCGCTCGAACGGGAACCCGAGCTCCGCGGCCGCCCGCTCGGCGTGCTCCCAGTCGTCGGTGAGCCCGAAGCTCCCGGTGACGCAGCGGACGTCGTAGAACCGATCGAGCAGGTGGGCGGCGAGCGAGGAGTCCTTCCCCCCGCTGTACAGGAGCGCGAGCTCCATCTACCGCCGCCGAATGTCGAAGCTCTTCTGGTCGGGCTGGAGTTCCTTCAGGAGGTCGCGCATCTGGTCCTCGTCGATACGCCCCTGAATCCGCCCGCTCTGGGCGAGCGCGGCCACCTGCTGTTTCACCTTCTCGCCGAACTCCGGCTTCGACATCTCGACCGCGTTGAGCCGCTGGCGCGCGCCGTCGGTCAGGTACTGTTTGAGGACGGCCTCCTGCTGTGCGTCGGCGCGCTCCTGCGCCTCGCGCTGGGCCTCGGCGTCGCCGCCGCCCTGCTGCTGCTCGCGGAGCTCTTCCATCTTCTTCTCTCGCAGTTCCTCCAGTCGTTCGTCGTCGGGGTTCTCGCTCATACCGACGCCTTCACGGCCCGCGCGAAAAACGATTTCGGAGGGATCGGCGACGTCAGCGGGACACGGGGGCGACGGTGCGGGCGCGCCTCGCGACCGACGCGAGCCCGGTCGTTTCCGCCGTCGCCGGCGGTCCGCGTCGCTTAAACGCCTCCTCGGCGTAGCCGTCGCCAATGAGCGAGTCGCGGGAGTTCTGTCCGCGGTGTGGCGATTCGGTCCCGGAGCGGCGCGAGCCGCTCCCCGGCGAGCCGCGCGGACGGGACGCGCTGCTGTGTGACGACTGCTACTTCGAGGACTTCGACCTCGTCGACGCGCCCGACCGGATCGAGGTGCTGGTCTGTTCCGGCTGCGGCGCGGTCCGCCGCGGGGAGTCGTGGCGCGACGTCGGGGCGCGCGACTACACCGACGTCGCCGTCGACGAGGTCGCCGAGGCGCTCGGGGTCCACGTCGACGCCGCGGACGTCGAGTGGGGCGTCGAACCCGAGCAGGTCGACGAGAACAACGTCAGAATGCACTGCCGCTTCTCGGGCGTCGTCCGCGGGACGCTCCGCTCCGCGGAGGTCACCGTCCCGGTCAAGATATCGCGGGGTACCTGCGACCGGTGCGGACGGATCGCCGGCGGGTACTACGCCGGGACGGTGCAGGTTCGCGCGGACGAACGCGAGTTGACGGCCGCGGAGCGCGCCGAGGCGCTCGACATCGCCGAGTCGTACGTCGCCGACCAGGAGGCCGACGGCGACCGCGAGGCGTTCATCACGGAGGTGAAAGAGACCGACGACGGGCCGGACGTGAAGCTCTCCTCGAACCGGCTCGCGCAGAACGTCGCGACGCGCATCACCGACGCGCTCGGCGGGAGCTTCGAGTCGTACCCGACGCTCGTCACCGAGGACGGCGACGGCAACGAGGTGTACCGGGTGACGTTCGCGGTCCGGCTCCCCCGCTACGCCGAGGGCGAGGTCATCGACCCGGAGGACGGCGACGGCCCCGTGCTCGTCACGAGCGTCTCCGGGCGCCTCCAGGGAGTCCGGCTCGCGACCGGGGGGCCGTACACGTCGTCGTTCGAGGACGGAGAGGCCCCGGAGGCGACCCGTCTCGGGACGCGGAGCGACGCGGCGGAGACGACGGTCGTGACGGTGGAAGACGAGAACGCCATTCAGGTGCTCGATCCGGTCACCTACGAGGCGAAGACGGTCCCGAACCCCGACTTCGTCGACGGCGACGCCGACAGCGTCCTCGCGTTCGAACACGGCGGCGACGTCCACCTCGTCCCGGACGAGTGAGCCGCGGTCGCGGGAGGGCGGCGACGTCGCGGGCGGGGACGGAACGGTCGGGCTCGGCGCGAGTCAGACGGGGGCGTCGGCGACGCTGTCGGTCGACGGAAAGCGGTGAAAGCGGTGAGAGCGGGGGGAGGGGGGAAGCGACGGGACTCAGTCGGCTCGGGCGGTCGACTCGGCGTCGAGCGCGGCGGCGCGCTCCGACTCGGTCACCTCGATGCCGCGACGCTCTAACTGCTCGATGAACTCGCCCTCGCTGAGGCCGGCCTGTGCGGCGGCCTGCGAGAGCGTCAGTGTTCGCGCACCGTACAGCGTCAGCGCACTCGAGAGGCCGTTCGTTGCCATACCCACAGTACCCCCGTGTAGGTTTATGAAGGTTACTAATTGATTCAGGGCCATGATACACCTTATACGATATATATTCTCAGTCGGACGGCTCGGCAGTGTATTATCACCACCGAGGACGGCCCGCAGGAATTATGCCGGCCTACGGCGCAGTAGCGGTATGGATCGACAACAGATCTTCGCGCTGTTCTTCGCGTTCCTCATGGTGAGCTCGATGGCCGCGTGGGGCGCCACGCTGCTGTAGGCGCCGACCCGGCCGTCGGCCGCGCGGGCGACTCCGTCGGAGCCGGCGCCGTCGGAGCGCGACCGACTCGGTCAGCCGTCGCCCCAGATGTCGGAGAGGGGGTGGTTCTCGCGCCGGTCGGCGTCGGCCTCCGAGCGGGTTCGCGTCCCGTCCGCGTCGCCGCCCCCGCGTCGACCGTTCGATCCGGCGGCGTCGGCCCCGCCGCTCGCCTGTCGCTCGGACCCCCCCGACGCGGAGTCGCTCCGCCCGGACGTTCCGCCGGAGCCGCCGGTCCGCGTCCGTCCGGCGCGCGACGGACCCGACGGGTCGGCGTCGATGCCGGCGAGCGCGGCGGCGGGGTCGAAGTCGGGGAGCGTGGGGGTCGTCATCGCGTCGATCTGATCGCGGAACCACGGCGGCGTGTCGGCCTTCGCGCGGTCGAAGAGGTCCAAGAGCGAGTCGTCAGCGAGGTACGTCGCGCCGTAGTCGTCGGGCGCGCGGACGACCCGGCCGCAGGCCTGTATCACGGTGCGGAGCGCGGTCCGGTGGTACCAAGCCCACTGGTCGTCCGCGAGCCGACGGGCGACGCGGGAGTCGTTCGTGTTGCGGTACGGCGCCTTACACACCACCTGCCAGCGGCAGAGGTCGCCTTTCAGGTCCAGCGCCTCTTCCATCTTCACGGAGACGAACACCTCGGGGTCGTCGCTCGCCTTCCACGCCGAGAGCTCGGCGTCGCGGTTCTCGCGCCCGTGGCGGCGGACGCGCGCGGCGACCCCAAACTCTCCCAGCTTCTCGACGATCCGCCCGGCGATGTCGTACGAGTGCGCGTGGATCAGTCCCTTCTCGTCGGGGTGTTCCGCCATCAGTCGCACGACGAGCCGCGCGATCTTCGGCACCGTCTCGGAGCGGTGCTCGTAGGTCATCGACCCCTGCGTCACGTCGTACAGCGGGCGGTGTTCCAGCGGGAACGTGTGTTCGACGTCGACGAGGGCGACGTTCGCGGGGTTCAGGCCGATCCCGCGGCAGAACGCTTCCTTCGAGAGGATGGTCGCGGAGAGCAGGGCGAACCGGTTCCCGCGGTCCCACACCGTGTGCTGGAGGTAACGGGCCGGATCGAGCGGCTTGATCGCGATCGACGACCCCTCGCCGTCGGGCTGATCGACCACCCAGGTCGTGGGCGAGTCGAGGTCGCGGTAGTCCTCCAGGAACCAGCCGAGTTCGCTTATCAGCTCCTGGAGTCGGTCGCGGCGCGCGACCTCCTCGCGGTCGAGTTCGGGCCGCCCCGTCAGCTCGTCTTTCGCGCGCTTCGCGGTGTCACGCAGCGACGCGACGAAGCGGGCGGTCCGGTCGAGCGCGTCCTCTTCTGGACCGGCGTCGGCGTTCACGTCGGGGACGCCCACCTCGTCCCAGACGGGGACGCGGTCGGGCGAGAGCTCGATCGTCGCGTACATCTCCGCCCACTCGGCGAGCCCGTGCGCCTCGTCGATCACGACGGCGTCCCGCTTGCGGAACACCTCGGAGCCGGCGGTGCGCATGAAGTACGCTAACGTCATGGCGGCGTACCGGTTCCCGGAGGCGATCGCGCGGTCGGAGAAGTACGGGCACCGGTGTTTCACGGAGCAGTCGAACCCCTGCTGGCGGACGCAGGGGGCGCGGTTGACCGGCGTGTCGTGCTCGCCCGGGAGGATGCAGTCGTAGTTCGACTTCCCGCGGATCACCGCCAGGTCGTCGAGCAAGTCGTCCGCCTCGACGTCGTCGATCTGCGACACCTGCGGCGTCGTGTAGTAGGCGCCCGTCGCCTCGCTCGGCGACGTCTCGTCGACGGTGGCGGCGGCGCCCATCACCGCCCGCGCGAGCAGCGACTTCCCGCTCCCGGTCGGGGCGCGCACGAGGACGACCTCGTTGCCGGCGGCGAACGCGTCGCGGATGTCCGCGAGCGCCTGCTCTTGGGCGCCGCGGAAGCTGGGGGCGGGGAACTCGGCGGGGATCCGGTCGGGGTCCACAGGGGTCCCTCGCGCTCTCCCGGAATTAAACCCTCGGCTCTCGGGGCGATCCGCCGAGGAAACGGGTCGCTATCCGCCGTTCTCGTCGGGATGCTCCGCGCCCCGGTCGGTCGGGTCGCCGCCGCGGACGCCGGAATGAACTGGAAACTACCGTATCGTTTATGAGGGTTCGGCGGGTCGAACGCGGTATGCACTGGCAGGAGGCGGAACGGGAGTTCACGGACGACGTCGTTGCCCGAGAAACGCTCCCCCGCACGTTCGAGCGGTCCGCCGAGCGGAACGCCGACCGGACCGCCCAGCGGTACAAGGGCGGGATCTACGACCGGTCGCTGGTGAGCGACGGCGTCCTCCGGGCCGCGGCGGACGGCGAGTACGCCGACGTCACCTATCGCGAGATGCGCGACGTCGTCCGGAACCTCGCCGCCGGGTTCCGTGAGATCGGCGTCGAGGCCGGGACGCGGGTCGCGCTCTACGCGGAGACGCGGATGGAGTGGGCCCAGACCGACTTCGCGGCCCTGGCCGCCGGCGGGGTCGTGACGACCGTGTACGCCTCCTCCTCGCCGTCGCAGGTGCGGTACCTGCTGGAGGACCCCGGCGCGACGGTCGTCGTGGTCGAGGACCGCGACCTCGTCGACGAGGTGCTCGCCGTCGCCGCCGACCTCGCGCACGACCTCGACGCGATCGTCTCGTTCGACGACGTCGACACGGCCGAACTGGACCTCGAAGACGTCGCCGCGCTCGGCGCCGACGACGTGTACACGCTCGGCGAGGTCCANAACCTGGGCGCCGACGTCTTCGACGAAGCGACCTACGAGGGCTGGATCGACGCGGTCGACGTCGACGACCTCGCCAGCCTCATCTACACCTCCGGGACGACCGGGAAGCCGAAGGGGGTCCAGCTCACCCACGCGAACTTCAGGGACAACGTCTCGCAGTGTTACCGCCGCTTCGCCGACCGACCCGACCGCGACCCGGACGCGCCGGGGATATCGGCCGATTCGACGACGCTCTCGTTCCTCCCGCTCGCGCACGTCTTCGAGCGCATGGCGGGCCACTACATGATGTTCGCGGCGGGCGCGACGGTTGGGTACGCCGAGAGCCCGGACACCCTGCGCGAGGACTTCCGGCTGGTGCGGCCGACGACGGTCACCAGCGTCCCGCGGGTCTACGAGAAGCTGTACGACGCGATCCGCGACCAGGCGAGCGAGTCGGCGGTGAAACAGCGGATCTTCGAGTGGGCCGTCGAGGTGGGCCGGAGCCACCACGAGGCCGAGGCGCCGGGAGTCGTCCTCGACGCGAAGCGCGCGATCGCCGACCGGCTGGTGTTCTCGTCGGTCAGAGAGGCGATCGGCGACAACGTCGACTTCTTCATCTCGGGCGGCGGGTCGCTGTCGGCGGAGCTGTGCGCGCTGTATCACGGGATGGACCTCCCCATCTTGGAGGGGTACGGCCTCACGGAGACCTCGCCGGTGATCAGCGTCAACCCGCCCGAGGAGCCGAAGGTGGGGACGATCGGGCCGCCGGTCGTCGACACCGAGATCGCCCTCGACGGCACGGTCGTCGGGGAGGAGGTCGCGGACGTTCCGGGCGACGTGGGCGAACTCCTCGTTCGCGGCCCGCAGGTGACCGAGGGGTACTGGAACCGGCCGGACGCGACCGCGGAGGCGTTCGTGGACCCCGGCGAGCTCCCCGACGAGGTGACGTTCGCGGGGACGCCGCCGGCGGAGCGCGACGGCGATCCGGACGAGCCGTGGTTCCGCACGGGCGACATCGTCCAGGTCCGGCCCGACGGCTACATCGCCTTCCAAGAGCGCGCCAAACAGCTGCTCGTGCTCTCGACGGGGAAGAACGTCGCCCCCGGCCCGATCGAGGACCGATTCGCCGCCAACGAGTTCGTCGAGCAGTGCGTCGTCCTCGGCGACGGCCGGAAGTTCGTCTCCGCGCTCATCGTGCCGAACTTCGAGAAGGTGGCGGCGTGGGCGGACACCCGCGGGATCGACCTCCCCGACGACTCGAAGGCCCTGTGCCGCGACGACCGGGTCCGCGAGCGGATCCGAGAGGAGGTCGACCGCGTGAACGAGGAGTTCGAGTCCTACGAGCGGATCAAGCAGTTCCGGCTCGTCGAAGAGGAGTTCTCCGAGGAAAACGACCTGCTCACGCCGACGATGAAGAAGAAGCGTCGCAACATCCTGGACCGCTTCGCCGACGAGGTCGAGATTATTTACGAGGAGTCGTAGGCGGTATCCCCCGCTCGTCGGCTACGCCCTCCACAGGTCGGTGTTCGACAGACAGTACATGAACCCGATCCAGCCGAGGAGGAGTCCCAGGATGATGACCAGGAAATCGGCCAGCTTGGTGCCGACGACCAGGTCGTACCCGACACCGACGGTCAGGAAAACCAGCGAGGCGGCCAACAGCAGGTGACACCGTCGTTCGGCTTTTCGTTTCATATCGCTAACACTCGGAACGGCGGTAAATAGGTTCGGCCGGCGTACCGCGCCCGTCTCCGACGGGGGACGCGCTCCGGCGCGCGACCGTTGCGGTCGTCTACGCCGAGGACGGGGTCGAATCGGTCGCGTCGCCGCCGACCGACCGGTCGCCTTCAACCGGGTCGCCGAACGCGTAGACGGTGTTGTGACCGGTCACCTCCACCTCGAGGAAATCGCCCACCTCGACGCCGCGTTCGGCGGCGTTCTGGACGATGATCTGGCGGTAGGCGGAGTCGCGGCACTTCACCGAGTCGCCGGTGCCCTCCTCGACGACGAGCACCTCGTAGCGCTCGCCGACCATCGACTCGTACGCCTCGCCGACGACGGTCATCTTCAGCTCCGACATCGCCTTCGAGCGCTCCTTCTTCACGGTCCCGCCGAGCCCCTTCATGTCGGCGGCGTCGGTGCCGGGGCGCTTCGAGAAGCGGGTGACGTTGATCTTCTCCGGGCGGACCTCGGCGAGGAGGTCCATCGACCGCTCGTGGTCGGCGTCGTCCTCGGTCGGGAAGCCGACGATGAAGTCGGTCGAGAGCGTCCAGTGGTCGAGTCGGTCGTCGAACGTCGCGACGACCTCGCGGAACTTGTCGACGCGGTGCTGGCGACGCATATCTTCGAGCACGTCGTCGGAGCCGGACTGCACCGGCGCGTGAATGAAGTCGTACAGCTCCTCGTTCTCGGCGAACACGTCGGCGAGCTCCTCGTGAATACCGTGGATGCCGCCGGGGTTCGCCATCCCGAGCCGGACTCGGAAGTCGCCGTCGATATCGCAGATGCGGTCGAGGAGCTCCGGGAGCTTTCGATCGCCGTTGTCCCAGCCGTAGACGCCGGTGTCCTGGCCGGTGACGCGGATCTCCTTCGCGCCGGCGTGGACCAGCGCGCGGGCCTTCTCGACGTTCTCCTCGACGGGCGGGGAGTCGACACGACCGGTCGCGAACTTCGTGATGCAGTACGAGCAGTTGCTCATACAGCCGCGCGCGATGGGGAGGAGACCGACGACGCCGTCTAACACCGGTTCGGCGTCGGGCGTGGTCGTCGGGCACTCGCCGTTGAGCGCGTACGTCGGCACCTCGTCCCAGTGGAGGATCTCGGCGTCGATGCCGGCCTCGCGGAACGCGTCGCCCTGCGCGAGCGCCATGCAGCCGGTGACGACGAGGTCGGCCGTCATCTCCTGGAGCTCCTCGGCGCGCCGGAGCATGTTCCGCTCCGTCTTCTCGACGACCGTACAGGTGTTGAGGATGGCGACATCCGCGTCTTCGGGTCCGTCGGCCGGGTGGTGACCGCCGTCGCGAAGCGCGCGTTCGATCGCCCGGCTCTCACCCCGGTTCGAACTACAGCCGTAGGTTTCGATGTGATACGTCGCCATCGAGTAAGTTCATTACCGGTCCCGCGGCCAAAAGGACGACGGATCGGGGTCGAGTGCGCCGCGCGCGGCGGTGGGAGCGGGATTCGAACCGATCCGAGGCGATCGCCCTCGCGCCGCTCGGGCGCTGCGACTCGCAGGCTTCGAATCCTCACACGAGACGCCCGCGGCGCGGCGTGCGCCGCGTGCGTACGGTGGGAGTGGGATTCGAACCCACGAGGCCTTTCGGCCACCTGCTTTCCAAGCAGGCACGTTCGTCCGCTCCGTCATCCCACCG
>P_1C_Sed_2_UnCtyDRAFT_1000391_pt1 | contig 13491 bp, 9 predicted proteins | sample Pon1CUnioCityCA_4_FD_10229 | JGI IMG/M metagenome (IMG submission 10229) | reverse complement strand
GCCGGAGTCTCCCGCAAGGGCGCCGGCGCCCTTGCGCAGAGTCATTCAGAGGCTCCCGAGACGTGCGTGACGACATGAACTTTCGTGTCTTGAAGCACTCGCCGCGATACCAGAATATCCGGACCCTGGTCGTGATCCACGATCTGCTCGTCGCTGGCCTTGCATGGCTGCTGGCACGCTGGTGCGCGCAGGCCGTTTTCGGCGCGCCCTGGCCGGCCACGCTGAACCTGGTTGTCGAAGGCGCGCTTCTGATGGCCATCCAGGGATTCGTCTATTGGCGTATCGGGCTCTATCGCGGCTTGTGGCGCTTTGCCAGTCTGCCCGATCTGGGCAATCTGTTACGCGCATCGTTGCTTGGTGCCGTGGCGATCGGCGCAGTGCTGCTGATAATGGAGCACGGCGTGGAAGTCGTCGCGCCGATGCTATGGCTGTATCCCTTGATTTTGCTTTTGTCGCTGGGAATTCCTCGGCTTGCATTTCGGACATTTCGGGATATGCGTACCGAGGTACGGTGGCGCCGTACCAGTCAGCGAACGCTGATTCTCGGCGCCGGACGCTCCGGACGGCTGCTGTTGCCCGAACTGCGCCGCCGCGGCGGTTTCGAACTGGTCGGATTCCTGGACGACAGCAAGCGGCTCAAAGGTACCGAGATCGACGGCGTGCCGGTGCTGGGCAATATACAGCGACTCCCCAGGATTGTGCGCGAGGCAGCGATAGATCTGGCGGTCATCGCGATTCCGTCGGCGACCAATAACCAGATGCAGCGCGTCGTTTCTCTGTGCGAAGAATCCGGCGTGGAGTTCAAGACCTTGCCGACGCTGAAGGAACTCGGTGCAAGCATCACACGGTTCGAGTACCTGAAGCCGGTTGCCATCGACGACTTGCTGGGGCGGGATCCGGTTTCGCTGGATTGGAATGCAATTCGTGCAGGCCTGACCGGCAAGCGTGTGCTGGTCACCGGTGGTGGTGGCTCGATCGGCGCAGAACTCTGCCGTCAGATTGCGCGGCTGGATCCGGCCGGACTGGTCGTTCTCGACAGTTCGGAGTACAACCTCTACCGTATCGATTACGATCTGCGCGGCGAATTCCACGATCTGGTCATGGATCCGGTACTTGGCGACGTTTGCGATCCGGCAACAGTGGAAACGGTAGTAGCGCGCCATCGGCCGGACGTGATCTTCCACGCAGCCGCCTACAAGCACTTGCCGATGCTGCAGAATCAGGTTCGCGAAGCATTCCGCAACAATGTTGTCGGCACGATACGCATGGCCGAAGCGGCAGCGCGCCACGCGGTCAGTACGTTCGTGCTGATATCGACGGACAAGGCCGTCAATCCATGTAACGTCATGGGGGCGACCAAGCGCATCGCCGAACTCTATTGCCAGCAGGTCAATGGGCGTGCCGACACGCGGTTCATCACCGTGCGCTTCGGCAACGTGCTCAATTCGACCGGCTCTGTGGTGCCGCTGTTCAACGAGCAGATTCGCAAGGGTGGTCCGGTCACCGTCACGCACCCGGAGATTTCTCGTTATTTCATGACGATTGCCGAGGCCGGCCAGCTGATCATGCAGGCGGCGGTGCTGGGCCGGGGTGGCGAGGTGTTCGTGCTCGACATGGGACAGCCGGTAAGGATCAGTTACCTGGCAGAACAACTGATTCGACTGGCCGGCAAGGAACCAGGCCGTGATATCGAAATCGTCTACACCGGTCTTCGGCCGGGTGAAAAGCTGTTCGAGGAACTGTTCCACGCGCATGAGTCCTACGCCAGCACCGATCATCAGAAAATCCTGCTTGCGCGCAACGGCATCGAGGTCATCCAGAACCTTGATGCCGTCATCCAGCGTGCCGAACGTGCGGTGCAGCGATATGACTCCGGCGAACTGCGCGAGATTCTGACGCAGCTGGTGCCGCAAATGGGACGCGTACCGCCGAATGAGCGCAAGGTCGTTCCGCTGAAGCAGGCATGAACCCCTATCAGGATACCTGTCCGCTACGTCCGCACCGGCCCGAGGTGCGCGGCGTCGTAGAGTCATTTGCCTTCGATTCTCCACTGCTGGCGCAAGCCAATCCGCTCGGCGATGCAACTTGTCGTGATGTTCTGGTGTACTTGCCGTCCGGCTATCAGCGCGATCGCCTGCGCCACTATCCTGTGCTCTGGAGCCTGCCGGCGTATACGAGTTCGGGGCCAGCCCAGGTCGCATGGCGCAACCATGGCGAGAATCTGCCAGAGCGTCTGGACCGGCTGATCGCTTCAGGTTCGATGCCGCCGGTAATTGTCGTGATGCCCGACAGTTTTACCTCGCTGGGTGGAAACCAGTTTGTCGATTCGCCGGCGATGGGCCATTACGCCCGGCATATCGTCGAGGAACTCGTCCCGGAAGTCGATCGTCGCTTCCGGACGATCGCGCGTCCGGAAGCGCGCGGCGTATTCGGCAAGTCTTCGGGCGGGTTCGGGGGCCTGCACCTGTCTGTGCGATTCCCCGGCGTGTTCGGCGGCGTGGCCAGTCATGCCGGCGACTGCGGTTTCGATCGGGTCTATAAGCGCGATTTTGTCAGTTGCTGCGACGAATTGACGCTGTGGGATGGCGACTGCGAGGCCTTCGTCTCGGGATTCTGGCGTGCTCGCAAACCGTCGGGCCGTGCTTTCCATGCATTGATGGTGCTGTGCCTGGCGGCAAGCTACTCACCGGCGCCGGGCAGGCCGCTGAACCTCGAGCTGCCTTTCGATCCGTTTACTGCGCGCGTGGACGACGCGATATGGCAGCGCTGGCTGGCATTCGATCCGGTCAATTATGGAAGTGAGGCGTTAGACGCATTGACCCGGCTTCGCGGGCTCTGGGTGGATGCCGGCAACCGCGATCAGTACTTCATTCACTATGGCACCCGCGAATTTTCCGCTCGTTTGTCGGGTGCCGGCGTGGACCATCACCACGTCGAATTCGACGGCAACCACAGCGGCATGGACTGGCGCCTCGATCATTCGCTGCCATGGCTGCTGGCGCGTCTGGAGACCAAGCCCGGCTGAGATCGGCTGTTACTTGTCGATTCCATGTCGATTGCGTCCGACGCGACTTTCACACGGTCGCTTTTTCATCTGTGCAGGTTGAAACAGGACCGATTCAGTGCGATATACTTCGCATCGTAAATCGATAAAGGAAAATGGGCATGCTTACAGTGACGCCGACCGCACGTGACTATTTCGCAAAACTCCTGGAAGATCAGCCGGAAGGTACGCAGCTTCGGCTGTCCACCCGCCAGGCGGGAACGCCGGGGGCCGACGTAAGCCTGAACTTCTGCCCCGCTGGCGACGACGAGGTCGACGACCATGCTGTGGATTGCGGGGTTTTCAAACTGTTCGTCTCGCGCGACAGCAAGGAGGCGCTGGACGGCGCGATGATCGATTTCGAGACTAATGCAACCGGCGGTGAACTGAGCATCAGAGCGCCGGGATTGAGAGGCCAGACGCCGGGTGAGGACGCATCGATGCACGAGCGTGTCTCGTGGGTGCTGGAATCACGTATCAATCCGATGGTCGCTTCGCACGGTGGTGTCGTGTCGCTGGTCGACGTGACCGATGAAAACGATGTTGTTCTCCGCTTCGGTGGGGGATGCCACGGCTGCGGCATGGTCGACGTGACGCTTCGCCAGGGTATCGAGACACAGTTGCGCGAGCTGGTCCCGGAAATCCGCAACGTCACCGACAGCACAGATCACGATAGCGGCAAGAATCCCTATTATGAGTAATGCCTCGCGAGGCGGGGCTGAAGGGCGTAACGAAAGCCGGGTACCACGCAGCGCGGCCGAGCGGCACCGCGCAATCGGTCATTCCACGTCCAGATCCTGCAATCCTTTCTGGCGCGAATACCAGGCGGCGAGGTCTGCGATGTCCTGGTCGCTGAGGTTCCCGGCGAAACCGGCCATTACAGCGTTTTGCCGGCTGCCATCACGATAGCTCTCAAGGGCATGTACCAGATAGTCCTCGTGCTGGCCGGCCAACCTGGGATAACTGGGCTGAAGGCTTTCGTTGCCGGTGCGTCCGTGACACGACTGACAAACCTGCGATTTTTCAAGGCCGCGCCGGTAATCGCCGCCGGCGGCATGCGCCGGGCTGCCTAGCGCAAGCGAAATAATGCTCGTGACAAGCATGCCGGTCAATAGAGTAAGGCGATTCATGACTCGTTCTCCCCGATGCTCACGAAATAGGCGGTTACGTCGAGGATGTCCTGATCGGAAAGCGTCGCGGCCTGAGCCTGCATTGTGGCGTGCCGGCGCGTGCCTTCGCGATAGGCCTTGAGCGCGGAAATCAGGTATTCCTGATTCTGGCCGCCGAGTTTGGGCACGCTGTAGGTCGGGTAGATGTTCTTGTAGAACGGAATCCCATGGCAACCGGTGCAGGTGTAAGCAACGACCTTCCCACGCTCGGGATCGCCTTGAGCCGACGAACCGAGCGGCGCCAAAGCGATCATTACGGCCACAATCCATAAATGACGCATAAATATTCGATCCAGGTAAATCCAGGCCGGTATTATAGCGATCCTTGGATCCGGCATGAGGCCGCGCTGGTACAATCCTGCGCAATCGGGATTGCAACGGCCACCACGGCCCGCTCCGGGGCGCCATCAGCATCGCAGCGCATTGTCGCTGCGAGCACGCCGGCGGGTTAGCCTTGCCCCATAATCAATTTCATACGCCAGAGTCAGGATTCCATGTCAAAACTCGATCCGCTTGATCTTTACAATGTTTCCGAAGAGCTCAGCGACGAAGAGCGCATGATCCGGGACTCGGTTGCCCGGTTCGTCGACGAGCGCGCGCTGCCCCTCATCCCGGAATGCTTTGACGCCGGCCGTTTTCCGGAAGAGCTTATTCCCGAAATCGCCGATCTGGGGTTGCTCGGGTCCAGCCTCGAAGGCTACGGCTGCGCAGGCCTGAATTCGGTCAGTTACGGACTGATCTGCCAGGAACTCGAGCGTGGCGACTCCGGCCTCAGGAGCTTTGTCTCTGTCCAATCGTCGCTGTGCATGTATCCGATTCACGCCTTCGGCTCGGAAGAGCAGCGCGAGGCCTGGCTGCCCGGCATGGCCGCTGGCGAAATCATCGGCTGTTTCGGCCTGACCGAGCCGCACGGCGGATCTGACCCGGCAAATATGAAAACGCATGCGAAACGTGACGGCGACGACTGGATTCTCAACGGCGCCAAGATGTGGATCACCAACGGCACCATGGCCAAGATCGCGATCGTCTGGGCCAGAACGGACGACGGCATCCAGGGATTCATCGTCGAAACCGACTCGAAGGGTTTCGAGGCGCGAGACGTCAAGGCCAAGATGTCGCTGAGAGCTTCGGTGACCTCGGAACTCTACTTCGACAACGTCCGCGTGCCCGATGCCAATCGTCTGCCGGGCGCAACTGGACTCAAGGGGCCGCTGTCCTGCCTGACCCAGGCGCGCTACGGCATTACCTGGGGACCAATAGGTGCGGCCATCGCATGTCTATCCGAGACGCTGGACTATACTTCAGACCGCGAATTGTTCAAGCGTCCGCTGGCTGCGAACCAGGCCGTGCAGCTGAAACTGGCCGACATGGGGCGGCGAATCACGCTGGCTCAACTGATGGCGCTCCGGCTCGGCCGGCTCAAGGACCTCGGCAGGATGCATCCCACCCAGGTCAGTCTGGCCAAGTGGAACAACGTGCGCATGGCGCTGGACATTGCGCGCGAGTGCCGCGATGTGCTGGGCGGCGCCGGGATCACGCTGGAATACGTGCCGATTCGACATATGCTCAATCTGGAATCGGTGATTACCTACGAGGGCACCGAAACCATCCATCAACTCGTTGTCGGACGCGAACTGACCGGGATCAATGCATTCTGAAGGCGCCGGGTTCTGCTTGGCGCTTTTTTCCCGGAAACCCGAACCTTGTCGCCCGGATCCGTGCTGAAAAGTTTTCGATGGTGCCGAGGAGAGGACTCGAACCTCCACGGGAATTCCCACCAGGACCTAAACCTGGCGCGTCTACCAGTTCCGCCACCTCGGCAGGCAACCATATTCTAACCTGCGCGCCTGTTCGCGCAGGTTTTCATGTTTTGGGAATTACTATTGTTGCAATTGTTACTGCCCGGTCGCCGTCGTGTCGCTGCTTGCGATGAGGCAGCTTGATCGAGCTTGAAGATGGTGCCGAGGAGAGGACTCGAACCTCCACGTCCTAATGGACACTGGCACCTGAAGCCAGCGCGTCTACCAATTCCGCCACCTCGGCATAAAAGAAGTGGCCGAGGCAAGGGGGGAACCTCGGCCACAATCCGGAGCGGGGAAGGGGGGAACCCCAAACCGGAGATACAAGTTTAGCGCACTCGGGGCCGGTGTCAAGAGAACTTGTTCACAATACGTTGAAATGACGGCTCGTCCTGCGTCCGCCAAATGAAAATTCGCGCCCGGGTGATATACTTGTTTTTTAATTGATTCTTGTGCTTTCGACACTGCCGGAGAGACGTCCGGTCCAGTTGTCGTGGCCGTTTTCCAAACCTTTTCAGGAAACGTTCCGTCATGAATTTCAATTTGACCGAAGAGCAGCAGATGATCCAGTCCGCCGCGCGCGATTTCGCACGCGAGCGTATCGCGCCGGTTGCGGCCGATTTCGACCAGTCGGGTGAATTCCCGCTGGAAAACATCCAGGCCATGGGCGAACTGGGCCTGATGGGCATCGAGGTTCCCGAAGCCTATGGCGGCGCCGGCCTGGATACCATCGGCTACGTGCTGGCCATGATCGAGATCTGTGCCGCGGATGCCGCGCACGGCACCATCATGAGCGTCAACAACTCGCTGTTCTGCAACGGCATCCTCAAGCACGGCACCGAAGATCAGAAGGAAAAGTACGTGCGAGCCATCGCCAGCGGCGCCGAGATCGGCGCCTATGCGTTGACCGAGCCCCAGTCGGGATCCGATGCGTCGAACATGAAATCGCGTGCGGTGAAATCCGACGATGGCAGCCATTACGTGATCAACGCGCGCAAGTCGTGGATCACATCGGGACCATACGCGCGCTATCTTGTGCTGTTCGCGATGACCGATCCTGAGGCCGGCGCCAGGGGCGTTTCGGCATTCATAATCGATGCCGAAGCCGAAGGTTTCAGCCGCGGCAAGACCGAGCCCAAGCTCGGCATCCGTGCCTCGGCCACATGTGAAATAGAGCTCGATGACTACAAGTGCCCCGCCGAGTGTCTGCTTGGCGCCGAAGGCGAGGGCTTCAAGATCGCGATGGGCGTGCTCGATGCGGGGCGTATCGGCATTGCCGCCCAGGCCGTGGGCATCGCCCAGGCCGCCTATGAGGCCAGCGTCGCCTATGCGCGCGAGCGCAAGGCCTTTGGTCGCGAGATCGGCAGTTTCCAGATGATTCAGGCCAAGATCGCGGATATGAAGTCGCGGCTGGAAGCTTCACGTCTTCTTACGCTCAAGGCCGCCTGGATCAAGCAGCAGGCGCAGACCAGCGGTGCGCGTTTTACAGTCGATGGTTCGATGGCCAAGCTGGTGGCTTCGGAGGCCGCGATGTGGATTACCCACCAGGCCGTCCAGATTCACGGCGGCATGGGGTATAGCAAGGAAATGCCGGTGGAGCGATACTTTCGCGATGCCAAGATCACGGAAATTTACGAGGGCACCAGCGAGATTCAGCGGATGGTCATCGGACGGCTGGAAACGGGACTGCGCTGATGAACGGTGCGGCAGCATCGGGCGAGAACCGCCTGATGCTGTCGGGAGTAAAAAGCGACTGCTCGGGGTAGCTGCATGAACAAGAAAAAAAAGATACACGAGGTGCTCGAAGGATTCGGACCACAAACGCCTGAACCGGAAAAGGCTTTTGCACGCCAGTTCCTGCGCCATTATCCGGCAGTCGAGGACGACGAGGATTCCGCGGCGCAGCTGGCCCGAATGGTTTCCGGTTTTTTCGATTTTCTTCGGCAGCGCCGCCCAGGCGAACTGCTGATCAGGGTATACAACCCGACAGATGAATCGAACGGGTGGTCTTCCACCCATACCGTCGTCGAGATGGTCAACGACGATATGCCTTTCCTGGTCGATTCCGTCGTTCTGGCACTATCGCGGCTGGACATCGGCGTGCACCTGATCGTCCACCCGGTCGTTCGACTCAAGCGCGACCAGGGCGGACATTTCCTGGAGATGGCAGGAGATGATGATTCCGGACAAGTTACGGCTGAATCCCTGATCCACATCCATATCGATCGCCAGACATCGCCGGACGCGCTGGCGCGAATCGAGCGCCGCATTCGTGCGGCGCTTGCCGACGTGCGCGTCGCGGTCGGCGACTGGCAGGCGATGACCCGCAAGGCCCTGGAGATTGCCGACGAGCTGGCCGAGAGCAAGTCCGGGCTTGATTCGCAGGAGCTGGTGGAGGCGCGCGAATTCTTCAAGTGGCTCGCCGACGACCATTTCATCTTTCTGGGGTATCGGGAATACAGGATCTCCGAGCGCGAGGACGGGCGCGTGCTGGCCCCCGTCGATGAAAGCGGTCTCGGCCTGATGCGCGAGACCCATCGGAAGTCGCCTTCGCGACTTATCAGCGATCTGTCGGGCGATTCGCGAGGCACCAGCGGCGAGATCCATCCCATCATCATCACCAAGACCAACGGCCGGGCGACTGTTCACCGCGACGGCTACATGGACTATATCTCGGTGCTTCGATTCGACGATTCAGGCCGGGTTAGCGGGGAAAAGCGCATCATCGGGCTGTTCACGTCAGGCGCATACATCCGGCGCTGTCACGATACGCCGCTGGTGAGAATCAAGGTCGAGCGCGTATTGGCGCAATCAGGTCTGCGCCCCGGGTCGCACGCCGGCAAGGCGCTGATGCACATTCTCGAAACATTGCCCCGCGACGAACTTTTCCAGGCCGGCATAGACGACCTGCTCGAACTCAGCGTAGGCATCCTGGACCTCCAGGAGCGCGCCCAGACGCGACTGTTCATTCGTCGCGAGCGCTTCGGCCGTTTCTATTCGTGCATGGTGTTCATACCCCGGGACCGCTTCAACACCGAGAATCGGCAGAAGGTCCAGGCGATTCTGAAGCGTGCACTGAAAGGCGAGCGACTCGATTTTTCCGTTCAGGTCGGCGAATCGAAGCTGGCCCGCATGCACGTGATCATTCGTCCGCGCGCCGAGCGCGAGGTGGATTTCGACGTCTCCGACGTCGAGTCGCGGATCAAGGAAGCGATCCGGAGCTGGGGCGATGAATTGGGCGAAATCCTGATTCACAAGTGCGGGGAAGAAAAGGGCCTGGAACTGCTCAGGCATTTCGGAAATGCCTTTCCCTTGAGCTATCAGGGTGATGTGGCCCCCCATGTGGCGAGCTTCGATGTGCTGACCGCAGCCAGCCTTCGCAACGTTGAAGACCTGCAGATGAGTCTGTACAAACCGAAGCGGCGCGTTCAGGGCATTCTGCGCTTCAAGCTGTTCAAGTACAACAAGCCGATTCCACTGTCGGACGTGCTTCCCATGCTCGAGAATCTCGGCATGCGTATCGTCTCGGAGCGGCCCTATGAGTTGAAGCTCTCCGACGGCAATTGCGTCTGGATCCAGGACTTCGACATGCAACCGCCGATTTCCGACGGACTCAACCTGGATCTGATCCGCACCCATTTTCAGGAAGCGTTCGAGCGGACCTGGCGCGGCCAGGCCGAAAACGACGGCTTCAACCGTTTGATATTGCTGGCGAAGCTGGACTGGCGTCAGGCCTGCATGTTGCGCGCCTGCGCCAAGTATCTGCAGCAGACAGGATCGCCGTTTTCGCAGAATTACATGGAACAGACCCTGGCGGCCTGGCCGCTGGCGGCGCGCTTGCTGGTCGAGTATTTTGAAGCGCGATTCGACCCGACGCGTTCTGAAGAAAAGCGCGCCAGGCGAGTTGCCGCGCGCAAGCATCTGCGGCACCAGTGCCTGGAGCTTGCCAAACGTATCGACGACGCCGTTTTGCATGATTTTCTCGAGGATGTTTATCTGGCCCGCGAGACCGAGGGCCGGGACGACGATGCGGTTGCCGTGCGCAAGGCGCTGTTGCGAATCCTCGACTCGGTGGCCAGCGCCGATCAGGACCGGATACTCAGGAGCTTCAGCGACACGATTCGCGCGATGCTGAGGAGCAATTTCTTCCAGCTCGATGCGCGTGGTCAGCATCACGAATACATGAGCTTCAAGTTCGACTCCAGGGCGCTGCCGGATCTGCCCAAACCGCGGCCTTACCGCGAAGTCTGGGTGTACTCCCCACGCGTCGAAGGGGTGCACCTTAGAGGAGGCAAAGTCGCTCGCGGCGGCCTGCGCTGGTCGGACCGGCGGGAGGATTTTCGTACCGAAGTGCTCGGCCTCATGAAGGCGCAGACGGTCAAAAACACCATGATCGTGCCGGTCGGCGCCAAGGGCGGATTCTTCGTCAAGAATCTGCCTGAGACCGACGATCGCGACGAAGTCATGGCGGAGGTCGTCTACTGCTACCGCTCATTCATCAATGGGCTTCTCGACATCACCGACAATCTCGACGGCGACGCTATTCGCATTCCTGAAGGCGTAGTCCGGCACGATGACGACGACCCCTATCTTGTGGTCGCTGCGGACAAGGGAACGGCAACTTTTTCCGACATTGCAAACGCTCTTTCGGTAGAGCACGATTTCTGGCTCGGTGACGCATTCGCCTCCGGCGGATCGAACGGTTATGACCACAAGAAAATGGGCATTACCGCCAAGGGTGCCTGGGAATCGGTCAAGCGTCACTTCCGCGAACTGGGGCTGGATACGCAGAGCGAGCCGTTCGACGTCGTCGGCATCGGAGATATGTCGGGCGACGTGTTCGGCAACGGCATGCTCCTGTCGCGACATATTCGCCTGAAGGCCGCGTTCAATCACATGCACATCTTCATCGATCCGGACCCGGATCCGGAAACCGGCTTTGCCGAGCGTCAGCGCTTGTTCGGGCTCGGTCGGTCAAGCTGGTCAGACTACGACAAGCGTCTGATTTCCGAAGGCGGTGGCGTCTTCTCGCGCCAGTCCAAGTCCATCGTGATTCCGGAGAAGGTGCGCGCCTGGCTGGGGACGGAGGAAGAAGAGCTTTCGCCGCAGGCACTGATAAGGGCCATTTTGCAGGCCGAGTACGACCTGCTCTGGAACGGTGGCATCGGAACCTATGTCAAGTCAGCCGGCGAAAGCCATTCCGACGTCGGTGATCTGGCCAACAATCCCGTGCGCGTCGACGGGCGCGAGCTTCGTTGCCGGGTCGTGGGTGAGGGTGGCAATCTTGGTCTGACCCAGAAGGGCCGGATCGAATACGCGATGAACGGTGGCCGCATCAATACCGATTTCATCGATAACTCGGCCGGCGTCGACTGTTCCGACCATGAAGTCAACATCAAGATCCTCCTGGACCAGGCCGTTGTTTCCGGGCGCGTCGACCGGGCACACCGCAACCGGCTGCTCGGCGAAATGACCGACGAGGTCGAATACCTGGTGCTTCGCAGCAACTATTTGCAAACCCAGGCGCTGAGCATGATGGAATCGCTGACCTCGACCCGGCTGGGTGCCGAGGCGCACTTCATTACCATGCTCGAGCACCAGGGCTTTATCGACCGGGATCTCGAGGACCTGCCGGACGAAGAGCAGTTGCGCGACCGGGTGGCGCGGGGGCTGGGCCTGATGCGCCCGGAACTCGCCGTGCTGTTCTCGTTCAGCAAGATCACGCTGTACCAGGATCTAGTGGCATCCGAGGTGCCCGAGGATCCGTACCTGTCGCGCGAGCTGGAGGACTATTTCCCCAAACCGTTGCGCGATGAGCTCTCGGACCTGATGCCCGAGCACAAGCTCAAGCGGGAAATCATCGCGACGCGGGTGACCAACAACCTGGTCAACCGCATGGGCGCGTATTTCGCCATGCGGATCAAGGAAGACACCGGCGCCAATTCGGCAACCGTGGCCAAGGCCTACACGGTGGCTCGCGAAATCTTCGAGGCGCGTTCCTATTGGCACGAACTGGAGCGTTACGACGCCACAGTGCCGGCCGAGCTGCAGAATCGCATGTACCTGGAAATCTGGAACCTGATGCGCCAGAGCACGCGGCGCCTGATCACGCTTCCGGGTGGATTCTCCATCGACATTTCGAGCAAGGTCAATCGCTTTGGTCCCGGCATGAAGGATTTTCGGGAAGCCTTGCCGAAACTCCTCACCGAGCTCGAGCGCGAGGGATTGCAGGAACGGCGCCGGGAACTCGAGGCCGCCGGTTTCGCTCCGGATTTTGCCAGGCGTCTGGCTGCGCTGGGCTGGATGTACTCGGCGCTCGATATCGTAGACGAATCTCGCGGGCTGGATCTTGACGTGGTCGAGGTGGGCCGCGTCTATTTCGGCCTCCTGGATCGGCTTTGCCTGCGCTGGCTACGCGAGACGGTCGAAAGCCTGTCGGTGGAGAAACAGTGGCACGCGCACGCCAGGGGCAATTTGCGTGATGAACTGTTCAGCCATCATCGAATTCTGGTGCGCCGGATTCTCACCGAGCATAGAGACAGCGAAGATCCGATCGAGGCCTGGTTCGGGGAGCACGCCGACGCCGTTGCCCGCACGCGCGCAATGCTCGAGGAGATGCGTGCGACCTCCACCGTGGACTTTGCCACGATGCAGGTGGCCATCCACGGGCTTGGCCAGTTGATGAGCGCCACCGGATAGCGGCGGATGACCGAGTCGCCGCGCATCGCTTTTACCGCAAGCCAGCATCCCCGGGCACGTGAAGCGCTGGCCCGGCTCACCGAACGATACGGCGACGTATCGCGCAACGAGGCAGATGTGCTGGTACCTCTGGGCGGCGACGGCTTCATGCTGCACACGTTGCACGAGAACAGCGACCGCAACCTGCCGGTGTTCGGCATGCACCTGGGCGAAGTCGGTTTCCTTATGAACCGATTCAGCGAGGATGAGCTGTTGCAACGCATTGCGCGAGCGTCGAGCTTCAGCCTGGCGCCGCTCAGGATGCACGCCGAAACCATCCATGATGAGACGCGCAAAGGACTTGCCATCAACGAGGTGGCGCTGCTGCGCCAGACCAATCAGGCCGCGCATATCCGGATCCTGGTCAACGGCACCGAGCGCGTAGAAAGGCTTGTGGCCGATGGCGTGTTGCTGGCGACCGCGGCCGGTTCGACCGCCTACAATCTTTCGGCGCACGGCCCCATCCTGCCGCTGGGTACCGAGGCGGTCGTGCTGACACCGATCAGCCCGTTTCGTCCCAGGCGCTGGAATGGTGCGGTGTTGCCCGAGGCTGTCGAAGTCGAATTTCAGATCATCAATGCCGAGCGCCGACCGGTCAGTGCCACGGCCGACTACGACGAGGTTCGCGACGTGTCCCGGGTGGTCGTCCGCCAGGCCAGAAGCGTGCGGCACAAGTTGCTGTTCGATCCCGAGCACTCGCTGGACGAGCGAATTCTCAACGAGCAGTTTTTATAAGCCCGCC
>P_1C_Sed_2_UnCtyDRAFT_1000390_pt1 | contig 13497 bp, 12 predicted proteins | sample Pon1CUnioCityCA_4_FD_10229 | JGI IMG/M metagenome (IMG submission 10229) | reverse complement strand
CATGCGGGTTCCATGGCAAAGGGTTCCTTAACCCTCAAATAATGCGAGACTATTTGACTTAAATACAGAACGTTAATAGAATTTTATACGAATGAAACTATCCAAACTGGGAGAATTCGGACTCATTGAAAAGGTTATTGCACCGGAATTCAAGGAACTGGTAAACAAAAACCTTACCGGCATTGGCGACGACTGTGCCATCATCCCCATATCGGATGACACATCCCATCTCCATACCACCGACATGCTCGTGGAAAAGACCCATTTTCTGCGAGACAAGATCGCTCCTTACCAGCTTGGCTTTAAATCGCTGGCCGTTAACCTGAGCGATATTGCAGCCATGGGTGGCAGGCCCCTGGCATCCTACCTGTCCATAGCCCTTCCCAAAGACATGGAGGTGGAATGGATGGAAGAGTTCATGAGGGGCTACCGCGACCTGAGTGATGACGAAGACGTGCCCCTGCTGGGCGGGGATACAACCAGCGGAGAATCCATCGTCATCAACGTGGGGGTCACAGGGGAGATAGATTCAAACCAGATCAAGAAACGTTCGGCAGCCAAAGAGGGAGACATAGTATGCCTCACCGGTGTTGTCGGCGATTCAGCCGGTGGCCTGCAGGTGATCCTCCAGGGATTGCCCGAAGATCAGATCACTAAAAAACTCCTGGACCAACACCTGACACCCTGGCCCCATGTATCGGAAGGATTATGGCTGGCCAGGCACGAGTCGGTGCATGCCATGATCGATGTCTCCGACGGAATCGGTTCCGACCTTAGGCATATCCTGAAAGCCTCCGCCATGCAGGGCACCATAGAGCTGGAAAAACTGCCCATATCCACCGAGCTCAAGCAACAGGCAGGGATCTACGAATGGAACCCCTGGGAAATGGCCGTTTCGGGAGGAGAAGATTATGTGCTCCTGCTCACCGTGAGCCCGGACGCCTTCGACTCCCTTGCCCGGGATTTTGAAAAGGATTTTGAACACCCCCTCTTTCCGGTCGGCACGATTAGCCGGGGCGAACCGAGGATCATCTACAAACAGAACAACCGCGAGGCAAAGGACCTGAGCGGTGGATATACCCATTTTTAAGGATTGCTGTATCATTTCCCCATGTATCATCCATGGGCTGGCAGATTAAAAAAACAACCACATGCAGGAAAACAAAAGCTATCAGAAAGCCCTGACCATTGCCGGCTCCGACAGCGGTGGCGGGGCAGGCATCCAGGCCGACCTGAAATCTTTCTCTGCCAACGGAGTCTATGGCATGTCGGTACTGACAGCCATCACAGCTCAAAACACCCTGGGCGTGCAAGGCATCCATCCCATCCCCGATGGGATGATCGGCCAACAGATACGGTCTATCTTCGACGACATGGGCGCCGATGTGGTCAAAACAGGCATGCTGCACTCATCCGGGGTGATCAAAACCATCAGCGAGACGCTCCGCGATTACCCCCGGCCACCCCTGGTGGTTGACCCGGTGATGGTGGCAACTTCAGGCGATAAGCTACTGCAAGATGATGCGGTACAAACCATGATCGAGGTGATGCTGCCCATGGCAACGCTGATCACACCCAACCGGCCCGAAGCAGAGCTTATCCTGGAACGCAAGCTCAACACCTTCGACCAGGCCCGCCAGGCAGCAAAAGACCTGGCTCAAACAGGCGCTGGTGCTATTCTCCTCAAAGGGGGCCATTCCAACGAAAAAGAAGTCCTTGACCTGCTCTATATTCCCCAAAAGGATGAGTTGGTGGAGATGACCTTCCAACGCGTTGAAACACCCAACACCCACGGCACCGGCTGTACACTGGCTTCCGCCATTGCTGCCTGGCTGGCCCGGGGCTTCCCCATTAAGGAAGCCACCCGCAAAGGACTCGACTATACCCACCAGGCCATCAAAAATGGCGCCAGCTACAAGCTTGGCAAAGGTCATGGCCCGGTGCATCACTTTTACCAAACCTGGACATAAAAAACAACGGTATGGATTTTTTACATGAACTGGGTGAAGCCGTCAAACCCATCTATCAGGAGATCATAACCCATCCCTTCAACCTGGAACTGACCGAAGGAACGCTGGGAGAAGAAAAATTCAGGTTCTACCTCAGCCAGGACGTATACTATATCGGCGAATATTCGCGTACCCTGGCTGCCCTGGCAGCAAAAGCACCCACCCACAACCAGATGATGGAATTTATCCATTTTGCCCAGGAAGGTCTCGACATCGACAGAACGCTCCATGAAGAGTATTTCGAGATCTTCGGGGTAAGGGAGCCAGAACAGATTGCCCTCTCTACCGAAGCATATGCCAACTTCCTGCTGGCCACAGCCGCCTACAAAACCTTCGAAGAGGCCATTAGCGCCCTTCTTCCCTGCTTCTGGCTCTACAACGAGGTGGCCGTTCATATCCATCAAAAAGCAAAAAAAGAGGAAAACAAATACCAGAAATGGATCGACACCTACGCCGGGGCCGAATTTGACCAGACCACCCAGCGGCTCAAGGAGATAACCCGGCAACTGGCCAGTGAAAACACCAGGCCCTTACGCGAGAAGATGAAATACCAGTTTCTCCGTTCCGCCCGTTATGAATGGTTTTTCTGGGATAGCGCCTACAATATGAGGTATTGGTAAAGAAAGAAAATATCCTGGCAAAATTTTTGCTACTCCCTGTGGTGAGCAGGCTTCGCATTCCTCTAAAAATGCTAAATTATTGGTAAGTACGAATATTTTTACTAATTTTGCGGGAGCTTTTTCTCAAACCAATTCAACTATCCAAATGGAAAAAACTAAGGTACTTTTCATATCTCAGGAAATTACTCCCTACCTTCCCGAAACAGAGATGTCCAGGACAGGTCGCTTCTTACCCCAGGGCATTCAGGAACGGGGTAAAGAGATTAGGACCTTCATGCCCAAATATGGCAGCATCAACGAGCGAAGAAATCAGCTTCATGAAGTGATCCGTCTTTCCGGAATGAACCTGATTATCGATGATACCGACCGTCCACTCATCATCAAGGTTGCCTCTATCCAGTCGGCCCGCATGCAGGTATATTTTATCGACAATGAAGATTATTTCCACAGAAAATTCACCCTGAAGGACGAAAACGGCGAATTTTTCTCCGACAACGACGAAAGAGCCATCTTTTTTGCCCGGGGTGTGCTGGAAACCGTTAAGAAATTAAGATGGAGCCCCGATATTGTGCACTGTCAAGGGTGGTTTACATCACTGGTGCCCCTCTTCCTAAAAAAAGCCTACAACGACGACCCCCTGTTTGCTAACTCCAAGGTGGTTTATTCGATATACAATGATGAGTTCGACAAGCCCCTGAGGAAAGAATTCAAAGACAAGCTTAAGATCGAAGGCGTCACCAACAAAGACATCAAAAAGATCAAAGATACCCCTGACTTCGTCAACCTCAGCAAACTGGCCGTCGACTACTCCGATGCAGTGATCAAAGGCAGCGAAACAATTCGTCCCGAACTGGAATCCTACACCGAAGAAGTCAATAAGCCCAAACTCGAATATCAACCGGAAGAGACATACATCGACGCCTATTCCGAATTTTATGATAAAATACTAACCAAATAATTATATGCGATTACCATTCAATGCCCCTGTGATGAGAAGGAAATTGAGGCAAACCCTGACATTAGCCGTTACCGCGGCCATCATCGTGATAGGATTTGCAACGTGCGAAAAGGGACCGGAAGAATTTGGCCAGGGAGTAATGCATCCCGATGACAGCATCTCAGCCAAATACGATACTTCCTTTGTGATAAAAACTCAGGTAGTCCCTAGCGATTCATTTTCAACCCTTTATTACTTCTTCAGCCAGCCCGAATTCATCTCCAATTATCCCAACCTGCTAGTGGGCGGGTACAACGACTCCCATTTCGGCAGGTTCAAGGCCAGCTTTATCTCACAGCTCGGCAAAGCCGATTCCACCAACTTTGCAGGCGACACCCTGGAAGCCGTGGAAGCTATCCTCTATTTTAAGATACAGGAAAGCTTCGGAGGACCAGCGACCGCTCCACTTAGGGTTTATAAGATCAACAAGGGCCTGGAGATCACCGAGCCTTATTACAACAACGACAATCCACAGAATTTTTATAGTCCGGAGGATGTAATATCGGAATCCACTACTTATGAAGGTGACTCCATCATAAAAGTAAACCTGACCAAAGAGTTCGCCGACTTCCTGACCACCGCCGACGATACCACCATGGCCGACATGAGTGATTTTAGGGCTTTCATGCCGGGCATATACGTGGAAATGGAAACACCTGGGCAGGATGGATACCTGAAAAAACTCAACATCACCAACGATACAACCCGCATGGAACTGGCCGTTCGTAAGGAAGGAACAACCGAAGACCCCGATACACTGGAATATCCCATTTCATCGTCTTCCATCCGTTTCAACCTGTTCAATCACGACTACGAAGCCGCCACATACCCCGGTGTCAATACCAACGAGTTCCTGACCAACGACCCCCAGGAGAGCGACAGCATCCTTATGATCGATGGCTTGGGCGGAACACGGGCTAAACTGACGATCCCTGAAGCCGTGAAGGAAAAATTTGCACAGGACAGCAATTTCCTCGCACGAGCAGAAATAGAGCTGAAACCGATCAAACAATACAACGATTTTCTGTTTCCCGAATCGGTGGCCATGTATGCCTACGCCTCCGACACAAGCTATGTGGACGTCTCCAACAACCAATTCTTTAACGGCCAGTACGACGAGGAAACCAATACAATCAGCTGCAACGTAACCAATTTCATTCAGGCTTATGTCAACGAGAATATAGGAAATGAAATATACCTGCACATCAAAGATTACCGGTTTGAGCCCGGCCTGTTGGTCCTCTCGGGAACCGGCCATCAATCACCTTTAAGCTTAAAAATTAAATACTTCAAACCATAACCGAACAGAAATGTGTGGAATAGTAGGATACATTGGAAACAAGGACGCATACCCCATCCTGGTCAACGGCCTTAAACGGCTGGAATACCGGGGGTATGATTCAGCAGGCGTATCGCTGCTTGATGGGAAGAACGATCTGACGATCATCAAGAAAAAAGGCAAAGTCGCCGACCTGGAAGAATATGCCCGGGAACACGACGTTTCCGGTAATATAGGCATCGGCCATACCCGTTGGGCCACCCATGGCGAGCCCAATGATGTGAATGCCCATCCCCATACATCGATGAACGGCCATTTCACCATTATACATAACGGCATCATCGAAAACTATGGCCGCCTGAAAAAGCGCCTGGAAGACCGGGGATATATATTCAAAACAGAAACAGACACCGAGGTGGTGGCCAACCTGATGGAATACATCTACCTGAAAGGACAGGTATCGGCCGAAATAGCTGTAAGACTGGCTCTCCATAAGGTGATCGGAGCCTATGGGCTGGCCATCCTTTGCAAGGAGGAGCCCGATAAGATGATTGCAGCACGAAGGGGTAGCCCATTGGTCATTGGTGTAGGCGATGGTGAATATTTTTTGGCCTCCGATGCCACCCCCATTGTCGAGCACACCAAGAGCGTCATTTACCTGAACGACAACGACGTGGCGATCCTCGGCCGCGATGAGCTGGTGCTGAAAACCATCAAGAACGACAAGCTTACACCCAAGGTGCAGAAACTGGACATGGAGATCGGCGACATCGAAAAGAACGGCTACGACCACTTCATGCTGAAGGAGATCTTCGAACAGCCACGCTCCATCAAAGATACCTTCCGCGGGCGGATAGCCCCCGACCAGAACCGAATATCCCTGGGCGGATTGTATACGGTGATGCCCAACCTGGAAAGTGCCAAGCGGATCATCATCCTGGGTTGCGGCACATCCTGGCATGCCGGTCTGGTGGGCGAATACCTCATTGAGGACCTGGCCCGCATACCGGTGGAAGTAGAGTATGCCTCCGAGTTCCGTTACAGAAATCCCATCATCAACAAAGACGATGTGGTGATCACCATCAGCCAGAGTGGCGAAACAGCCGACTCCCTGGCCGCCATCCAGCAGGCCAGACAATCAGGTGCCACCGTGCTGGGTATATGCAACGTGGTTGGCTCCAGCATCCCCAGGGAAACCGATGCCGGCGTCTATACCCATGCCGGCCCCGAAATAGGGGTGGCCTCTACCAAGGCTTTTACAGCCCAGGTAACCGTGCTGGCTATGATGGCCATCCTGCTCGGCAAAAAACGCGGACAAATCGATGATACCATCTATTCCAACCTGATTCAGGAGCTATCCGAAATACCGGCCAAAATAGAAAAACTGCTCACCTATCACAACGAGTTCCAGAAGCTGGCCGAACTCTATAAGGATGCCACCAATTTCCTGTACCTCGGAAGGGGCTATTCGTTCCCCGTGGCCCTGGAAGGTGCCCTTAAGCTCAAAGAGATATCCTACATTCATGCCGAAGGTTATCCGGCTGCCGAGATGAAACACGGCCCCATTGCCCTGATCGACGAAAACATGCCCGTGGTGGTTATTGCCCTGCAGGACAAATCGTACGACAAGATCGTCTCCAACATCCAGGAGATCAAAGCAAGAAAAGGCAAGGTGATAGCCCTGGTTACCGAAGGCGATACCGTGATCAAAGAAATGGCCGATCACGTGCTGGAAATACCTCCTACACTGGAGTCATTGGCTGCATTGCTAACCGTGATACCCCTTCAGCTGCTCTCATACCACATCGCCGTGTTGCGTGGTTGCAGCGTCGACCAGCCCAGGAACCTGGCCAAAAGCGTGACGGTGGAGTAAAGAAATGCGTGAATGCGTGAATGAAAAAATGCTTTAATGCGTAAATGCGTAAATAAAAGAGGTTAATTCGAGAATTCATTAATAAATAAAAAGCGCTGATCGGATCAAATCCCTTAGCGCTTTTTATTTTACCTTGGTGCTAATTTGCATTATGTCAACAAACTAAACCATTGGGGCTTTCGCCTTTTGCCTTTGAACTCTTTCATTCAATCATTTAAGCATTAAAGCATTTTTTTCCTCACGCATTTCTTCACCGTTCCACATATTGTTTCCGGTAATACTCCTCATATTCTCCTGAAAGCACATGGTTAAGCCATTGCTCGTTCTCCAGGTACCACTCCACCGTACGTTCGAGCCCTTCAGCAAAGGTCACTTCCTGGCTCCATCCCAGCTCGTCTTTCAGCTTGGAGCAATCGATGGCATAACGAAGATCATGGCCGGCGCGATCCTTCACGTAAGCAATCAGCTTCTCTGAAGTACCCGGTTCGCGGCCCAGCTTCTGATCCATGATCTCACAAAGCTTGCGTATCAGGTCTATATTGCGCCACTCATTGTCGCCCCCTATGTTATAGGTCTCCCCGATCCGTCCTTTATGATAGATCAGGTCGATGGCCCGGGCATGGTCTTCCACATAAAGCCAATCGCGCACATTTTCTCCTTTGCCGTACACGGGCAGGTTGCGGTTGGTTTTAATGTTGTTGATAAACAAAGGGATCAGCTTCTCGGGGAACTGGTGGGGACCGTAATTGTTGGAGCAATTGGAGATGACCACCGGCAGGCTGTAGGTGTTGAAATAGGCCCGTACCATGTGGTCGGAGCTGGCCTTGGATGCCGAATAAGGACTGCGCGGATCGTAGGGTGTATCTTCCGTGAAGTATCCCCCTTTCTCCAGCGAACCGTATACCTCATCGGTGGATATGTGATAGAACAGCTTGCCTTCGTATTGGCCTTCCCACTGTGCCTTAGCCACATTCAACAGGTTCACCGTGCCCACGATATTGGCCTTGATGAAGGCATTGGGATCGGTGATGGAACGGTCGACATGCGACTCGGCAGCCAGATGGATGATGCCATCGAACTGATGTTTCTCAAACAGCTCTTTCAAAAAAGCGGCATCGTAGATGTCGCCCCGCACAAACTCATAGTTGGGGGCGTCTTCTACATCCTTCAGGTTCTCCAGGTTACCGGCATAAGTCAGCTTGTCCAAATTGACAATGTGGTAATCGGGATAATGTTTTACAAACTGCCGCACGGTATGGGAGCCGATGAAGCCGGCTCCTCCGGTAATGAGAATGCTCTTTTTCATAGTGGGTATTATTGTTCTTTTTTGGTTTTACGATAGGCTACTTCCCATTTCCAGGCCGCAAGAAGGGTCTCCTCGAGCGTTTTTTCCGCTTTCCATCCCAGCTCTTCATTGGCCAGTGTGGTATCGGCATATACCTTTTCAACGTCGCCCGACCGGCGTCCAACGATCTGGTAGTTCAGCTTCTGACCGGTAGCCTTTTCAAAGGCCTCGATAACCTCCAGCACGGTGTAGCCATGGCCTGTGCCGATGTTGAAATACTCATACCCCCGCTTGTTGTTCTGATGGATCAGTCGCTCGATGGCCACCACGTGAGCCCGGGAAAGATCCACCACATTGATGTAATCCCGAATGGGAGTGCCATCCGGGGTGTTGTAATCGTTCCCGAAAACCTTAAGCTGCTCACGTAGGCCCAGGGCTGTCTGGGTAACATAAGGCAGCAGGTTGTTGGGGATGCCTTGCGGTGCCTCCCCAATATTAGCCGACGGATGGGCCCCAATAGGATTGAAATACCTCAGCGAAATGCCGCGAATGGGGTTGCCCGCCTCAACCGTATAGCGAATCATCTGCTCATTCACCTGCTTGGTGTTGCCATAGGGCGACAAAGGCTCCTTCACCGGTGCATTCTCATCCACCGGCAGTTCGTCGGGTTGGCCATAAACGGTACATGAAGAAGAGAAAACAATATTGGAGATGCCATATTCAATCATGGCTTCAAGCAATTGCAGGGTCGATATGACATTGTTCCTGTAATACAGCAGGGGTTTTTCGGTGGATTCGCCCACGGCTTTATAGGCGGCAAAATGGATCACTGAATCGATGTCTTTTCGATCCTTAAAAAAGGCGTTCAGCTCATCCCTGTGACAAAGATCGATAGGATGAAACTCAGGCTTGACACCTGTGATCGCTTCGATGCCATCCAGCACCCCGATCTCTGAGTTGGAAAGGTTATCAATGATGACAACCTCATGGCCGGCCTGGATAAGCTCAACAGCCGTATGGGAACCAATATAGCCTGTTCCCCCGGTTACCAGAATTTTCTGTGGCATGACGATTTGTTAATGGTTCGCGTAAAATTTGGATTAAAGGTATAACTTTTCCTTCAATCTAAAGCATCTTCAGGAGGTGATTTATCTTAATCTTCAAAGAAATGGGGCCTGTTTACCGAAACGTTCCGGCATCCCCTGCCAGCCAAGAGTATCAACGAAACACACATACGATGGGCCATCCAAAATATACACCGCCCAAACCCGTTCAAAAATAAAATTTTACCTATATTTGTTGAAAGCTCAAACAAAAGGACTCCATTGGATATAAAACATATCATAAAGGATTTGCTTACTAAGAGGGAAGGACTCGTTGTTCCCGGCCTGGGCAGCTTCATTGCAGATTTTCAGCCGGCTTCCATCCGGCAGGATAAAAAGATGATCCATCCTCCCCGCAAACATTTCCGTTTCGATTCAACCATACAGGAAGATGCCGACAATGTACTGGCCTCCGAGATCGCCCGCCAAAACGAGATCGACCTACAGAAAGCCATCACCCACATTGAGCAGTTCACCGAAGAAGTAAAAAAGCGCCTCGAAGAGCAGGGTTCCTATGAGCTTGAGGGGCTGGGCACTTTGGAAAAGAAAGCTCCTGGGCTCATCGACCTGAAGCAGTCAAAATCCGAAGAAGCAGACCTGGGTTTCGAAGCCATTGCTGCCGAGCCCTTTGAACTAGAGACCCCGCCCAGGAAACCCCCTGCTTCAAAGGCGCCCGGTTCACCTACCCCACCACCTGTCAAAAAAAGCTCCCGCAAAAAATCCACCCTCTGGCTAACCATCCTCGCTGTATTCGTGCTACTGATAGGATATGCCGGCTGGTATACAGGATTCTATGATTACGTCATTCGTCAGTGGAAACAGCGACAACACACATCCCAGGTAACAGCTCCCCCCAATAAGAAACAGCCCCAACAACAACAGGACAGCAAAACCGCCTCCCCGGAAGGCAGGATCGACCAGGCACTGAACAAGATGACCGACAAAAAGCAGGCCCTCATGTACAAGGAGGAAAGGGATACCAGCACTTATCACCTGATAGCCGGCAGCTTCAAGAAACACAAAAATGCACAGGAATTTGTCGGTCAGCTTAAAGAAAAAGGCTATTCACCTGCCATTCTGGAAAAAGACAACCTCTTCCGGGTCACCGTACTCACATTCGACAAAAAAGAGGATGCCCTGGTCAAACTCTACCAGATGCGGGATACAGGAAAACTCAAATCTATCTGGCTCCTTTCCGTAAGGGAAAAAGATCGGTAAGGGTGGTTGGACGCTTCAAATGGAAACAGTTGACCCCCAGCTTACGGGCCGCTTCAATGTTCACATCCGAATCATCAATAAAAAGGGTCTGCTCCGGATCCATTTGCGCATCATTCAATACATACTCATAAATCTCGGGTTCGGGCTTCCGCATATGCAGCTCATGCGAAAAGTAAGCCTTATCAAACAACGACTCCAGGCCCATGATGCCATGTTGCTCCTGCAGTGCCCTGGTATATACACGATAATGGATGATATTGGTGTTGCTCAAAAGGTAAGTCCGGTAGCGCGTGTTGGCTTTCAAATGTTGAAGCAGTCGGATCCGGTCTTCAGGAAAATCAAGCAACAGCGCGTTCCAGGCTTTCAGGATCTGATCATCCGTGAGGGCCTGTGAGCTGTCCTGCTTGATCTGATCAAGAAACTTCCGCTGGGTGATCAATCCTTTTTCCAGGTCATCCAACGTGCGGGTCTGCTTCAGATGAGCATATACGGCATCAAAATTGTCAATGCCCAGCTCCCGCATGGCTGCAACCGTTTTATAAGGATCGATATTAAGGATCACCCCGCCCAGATCAAAAATAATATTGCTGACATGATCTATTTCTTGACGCATGAGAGAATCATTTAAAGGGTAAAAATACTTCAAATAGTTTGTTTGCCATATTTTTTTATTAATTTTTGGAAGATTAAAAAAGAGCGATATGCTTGTAAACAATACAAATTACCAAACCATTTGGTTGAAAGAAGAAGGGAAGGTACAGGTGATTGACCAGCGCCGTCTGCCATTTGAGTTCATCATACAGGATTTAAAAACACTGGAAGATGCCTGGCAGGCCATTCGGGAAATGGTGGTCAGGGGCGCGCCTCTGATCGGAGTGACTGCATCCTTTGGGCTATATCTGGCCCTGATAGAGGAAAAAAATGAGCTGTTCTGGTCAGAGCGCCTCCATGACAGAGCCGATTATCTGCGCACTGCCAGGCCAACAGCCGTGAACCTGTCTTTTGCCGTCGACCAGCAGCTAAACCAGCTCAAGGAGGCCGGCACCCTTCAGGAAGCCCGTCAAATAGCAAAACACACAGCCCTTGGCCTGAAGGACCAGGAGACAGAAAATTGCAGGCTGATAGGAGAACACGGGGTACCCCTTATTGAACAGGTAGCCCAACAGAAAAACGGGGAGCCGGTGAACATACTCACCCATTGCAACGCAGGATGGCTGGCGTGCATTGACTACGGCACAGCCACAGCCCCCATCTACCTGGCCCACGACAAAGGAATACCGGTGCATGTGTGGGTCGATGAGACGCGCCCCCGCAACCAGGGAGCCAGGCTCACAGCCTGGGAGCTGGAGCAGCACGGCGTGCCCCATACCGTGATCGCCGACAACACCGGCGGCTTGCTGATGCAAAAAGGCATGGTTGACATGGCCATCGTTGGCAGCGACCGGACCACAGCCAACGGCGATGTAGCCAATAAGATAGGCACCTACCTGAAAGCACTGGCCGCCAACGATAACAACATACCATTCTATACAGCCCTTACCCTCTCTACCATCGATCGCAACCTCCACGACGGGATCAACGAGATACCCATTGAACAAAGAGATGGCGCAGAGGTAAAATATATGGAGGGTTTGTCCAACGGAACGCTCCAGAAAGTTCTCTTAATGCCCGAGAGCAGCCGGGTAGCCAATTATGGGTTCGATGTCACCCCGGCTCGCTATGTTACATCCCTGATCACCGAAAAAGGATTATGCGAACCTTCAAAAAAAGCGATAAATAAACTGTTTCAATCATGACACAAGAGGAAGGCTATATCAAATTTCAATGCGACTGGGAACAAAAACCGTTCTCCTTTGCCAAAAAAAACTTCAACCAACTGAATAGCTGGCGCAAAAAACTCTACGACATGGAGCTTGTTGGGATGGATGACCATGGCATCGGCTTCGGCAATGTCAGCCTCCGCGAGGAAAACAGCAACCGTTTTTACATTACGGGCTCCAAAACCGGCAGGCACGAGAATCTGAAAAAAGAACACTACGCCAGGGTGATCGATTACGACATCGATAAAAACTGGGTCAAATGCAGCGGCGAGGTGAAAGCCAGCTCCGAATCTCTCACCCATGCCGCTGTCTATGAGTCGGATTCCTCCTTAAGAGGGGTGATACATACCCACAATGAAAGATTATGGAAGATGCTTAAAAATAAACTCCCCACTACCGACCCGCAGGTGGAATTCGGCACCCCTGAGATGGCCCGTGAGATCAAGCGCCTGATGGAACAGAAAGACGTGCGCATCGAAAAGATCATCATCATGGGAGGCCACAAGGAGGGGCTGATCACCTTCGGCCGCGACCTGGACGAAGCCGGCGAGGTGCTCCTTAAATACGTCAACGAGATTGGTTGATCATCGGATGTTTTGTTTCGGATGTTCATAAGGCTATCTTTTAATTAATACGTTGGTCTTATGCAACTTCCATGATAAACATGTCTTTTTGTATTAAAGTATCATGTAGTTTCATCATTTTAAACAAACATCATATATGGCAAAAGTAGGAATCATCGGGGGATCGGGACTGGAAGATCCCTCCATTCTCAAGAATCCTGAAACCATCGAGCTGGAAACACCCTACGGGGAACCCAGCTCCTCGTTGACCACCGGCAAGATCTACGACACCGAGGTGGTCATACTATCACGTCACGGGAAAAAACATACCATCCCACCCACCCAGGTTAACAACCGGGCCAATATATATGCGCTCCATCAGATGAAGTGCGACTATGTGATCACCACTACAGCCTGCGGCAGCCTGCGTGAAGATATCGGGCGGGGCGACCTGGTGATCCTCAACCAGTTCATCGATTTCACCCGCCACCGAAAACTCTCATTCTACGAGAGTTTCGAGCCCGGCGACATGAAGCATACGCCCATGGCCGACCCGTTCTCGTCGGTGATCCGGGGCAAGCTGATCGACTCGGCCAAAGAGCTGAACCTGCGCTTTCATGAGCGCGGCACGGTGATCACCATCGAAGGGCCCCGCTTCTCCACCCGTGCCGAGTCGAGGATGTTTAAGAGCTGGGGTGCCGATGTGATCAACATGTCGATTGCCCCCGAG
>P_1C_Sed_2_UnCtyDRAFT_1000389_pt1 | contig 13537 bp, 10 predicted proteins | sample Pon1CUnioCityCA_4_FD_10229 | JGI IMG/M metagenome (IMG submission 10229) | reverse complement strand
CCCCAAAATGGCCCCCACAGTGGCCCCCACGGATGGGAGTAAAAGGGAGTGAATGACTCATTTCTGGTCATTTTCACTCGCTTTCAAACTGTAAGTTTTGAGGGTTTTTTTGGGTTAGATGTGCTTGAACGGGGGTTTATTCCCTGAATTCATCCCAAAATAAAGAAGTGGGCCCGGCAGGACTTGAACCTGCGACCAATCGATTATGAGTCGACTGCTCTGACCAACTGAGCTACGGGCCCTTTTCAATAAGTTACCAATACGTACTCAAATATTTCTATTTAAAATCCGTGTTCTTTCTTGAACAGCCCTAAAACTACGGGCTTTCTCTGTTAGATACAATCCATTTCAAAAGAGATTGGGGCTCCTTATGAACGCGTCAACTTTGAGCTTCGATTCACTAAATTCTTGACCTGCCAACAGTTTCGTTACCCAATTTTTTTATTTGACAACCTGCCAATAAGATGAACAACATCTGGCCGAGTGACAATAATCAGGTTGTTCTGGTGGGGGAATAGAAAATACCTTTCACTTACTCTCTGCTCCTAATTGAGCGGGGAACAATTGCACTAGCATTGAGTGGATTCACTTTTTTTCCCGAATACCAATACTCCAGCCGTGACAGCCATATAATAATCGCCGATTCAGTCATAAAATAGAGCAATCCGAGTGCTGTTAAATTCTCCATAAATAGTGCAACGATAATTATGGTCATCACACCATATAAAATATTTGCGGTGGAAATGATCCAAAGCCTAAACCGCCAGCTTTTTACATGCACAGCGTAGTGATAGAGTGAGTACATCCCATAAAAAAACGCAATCGCTGAAAGCAAATAGTAGATATCTTGCGGCAGTGAACCCAAGTGTTGCCTGAGAAGCGGGATTATGAATCCGATTGTAAAAGAGGTTACAAACGCACCTGCCGCATCAATCAGAAAAACAGACCGTGGCTGAATTGCCAGTAACCGGGTTTTTATATTTATACTTCCCGTTTCTTTATTCAACAGTAAAAATGTCGGTTCTTTGAATGTTTATTTGGTTCGGCGAAGGTCTGGAACAAGCCATATTCTATCATATCTAAGCCATGCCCTCGACAATATCATTCCTCAGGCCGCTTTTCAAGTAATATCGCGACCTGAAACTCCAGTCGCTTCATTTCGCGAATGATTGTGTTTTTATCCATCTGCATCCAAGACCAGAGCTTTACCATGCAGCCAAAACTCCATGCAATGATCATGACAGCCGTATAACGAATAATCGCTGTTGCCTCAGGAACGGTAAATATCAGGTAAAGGCAGTAGACGGATACAATAACTGCAATAGTGTTTACAATTGCAGTTGCAATGGCCATCCATCTCATCTTACCTGAGTAGAGGCCTCCGATCTTTTGAAACAACCCCTCTTCTTCTAGTGAATCGTAAAATTCCGCCTCTTCACGGGTCAGGGATTCGGTGATTAGCTGGTCGATTTCTTTCTTTTCCATGGGTTCAATTGTTTAATTAACGTTTTTCTTTATACTCTCGCGGGCCGTAAACAGACGAGATTTCACTGTGCCTTCTGAAATTGCCAGAATATTACTGATCTCTTTCAGGCTTAGATTTTCCAGGTAAAACAGCTTCAACACAATTTTCTGGGACTCGGGCAGCTGCTCTATTTGAACCCTCACCAGTTTCATTTTATCAGGAAGGCTATCAGATTCGTGTTGATCATCCACCCTACTCACGGTTAGCTCTGAACGAACCGTCTCACTTTTTTTTCTCTGTCGCTGCTGAGTGCGAATCCAGTCAATCGACTTTCTCCTCGCGATTGCCATCACATATGATTCAAAACTGATCTTAATCTCCAGTTTCTTCAGGTTTGGAATGATTTTATACCAGCATTCCTGGGAAATATCTTTCACCATTGAGCGATTTCTTGTGGTGTAGTAAATCGTCTTTTCAAGTTTGGGTTGTACAGTTCGTATGAGTTGTCTTAACGCTCCTTCATCACCTTTCTGGTAGCGTGTTAACAGCCCATTACCGCTCTCAAACTTGTCAGACATTCGGCTCATTGCGAAATCTTTTTGCTGTTCAATATCTCTTTAGCATGTAGCTCTTGCATGTTTATCATCACATCTCGAATACAATTTGAAAAAGCTCGACAAGACTGTCTGTCAAATGCTTAATAATACCGTCTGTTCCTATCAGAAAAGCACGCAGAGCAGAATCAATGACAAGATCACGACCTGAATATTCAATGTATTCAATGATCGGCATACTTATTCCAGCTGCTATAGTACCAATGAATACTGAAAGAGCCAATAAGACCCCAGGAAGTCTTGCCCGGAAGTCACCTCGATCCATTTTGCCCAAACCATCACCGACACTGCATTCCTTTGTAATCATCAGTCTCAAATCTGTTAAAAATTACCGCCTTTTCATCATGCTTCATCTACATAGTCGTCCGGAATCGACAAAGGTTCATATATTTTACGTCTGCTACGTTAAGCTTCTTATAAATGAAACCTCGTTTCCGTACTCCAATGATAAACAATAGCTTAAGCGCTTAACCTTGAAATCGCTTTTGGCAGAACAGACTTTATTCACTTCAAAAAATGTTTTATCTTAATCGCGGGGTTAAGGATTCTGATTGAGTACTTGTGACTTATTCAGTGATCCTGACATTTGCCACGCCTTAGCGGGCGTGGCAATTTTTATTTGTACCAGTCTCATCTTTACCACCGTTGATTATCATACCCCAATCGTCGAACGAACGCCCGTTTTGAACCGTTATTCAGGCGATCAAACTGACTAAAATTAACATCATGAACAGAGTGACTTTAAGATTTATCCTTATCGCTTTTGCGATATCATTTTTAGCCGTTTCAGTGGCAGCTCAGGATCGGATCACCGATGAGGAAGAAGCCCGTTCCATCTTTGAGCAAGTTGAAGATAGACGAAACTCTATTACAACAGAAACAGCGGTCATGGAGATGACCATCACCGATTCGCGCGGACGCACCCGAAACAGATCAATGGAAATGTGGGGCCGGAATGAAGGTGATAACTCGAGCAGCCTGATTGTATTTTCTGATCCGGGCAATGTCCGGGGCACTGCGTTTCTTACAATTCGCCGCGATGGCGAAAGCTCTCAGAAACTCTATCTGCCGTCTGTTGGACGTGTTCAAACGATTACTGCCGGAGAACGCGGTGACCGATTTATGGGGAGTGATTTTACATTTGAAGATCTGGGCGATCAGCAGGCTGAGGATTATGACTTTGTATGGCTGGAGGAACAGGATTCAGTCTATCGGATACGTGCAAACAAACCTGATTCTGATCAGTACGATTATGTAGAATTTTTCATTAGCCGTGATCGCTACACACTTAATGAAATACATTATTTCAACAGCGAGGATGAGATGATTAAACGGCTTGAAGCGGAGGAGTTTGAGCAGGTCACAAATGAACTTTGGTCACCCTCAAAAATGACAATGTATGACCTGCGGGAAGGCCGTAATACCGTTATTACCTGGAGTGATCGGGAAACGAATGTGTCTATTCCTGACTGGCGATTTTCAGAACGGGGACTCAGGCGAGGTATCTAATTAAAAGTGAGTCATCTGTTTTTCTATATGCCTTTATCGGTTGTGGCAACCTGCCAGCCTTCAAGCGGATTTTTGGGGTTTGCACTGGAATGGATATAGTGTTCTTCCTTTGCAACAATCTGACGGTTTACAGGAGCCCGGCGAATGGCAATTGCTGTGGCATCGATATCATGCCGCTGAAATAAAACCCGCTTGTTCAGATCTTCTTTCCAAATGATCAGCCCATCAGGGCCTGATCTGGTTCCATATTTTGAAAGAACCGGAATCATCCAGGATTTGCTAAGCCCTGCCATTCCCTCTCTCAGAACCAGCATAATTGCTTTTGAACTAAAAACGCGGAACCCCTCAATCACCTCATCAAATGTACCCCAGGCCGTATTGCCCATCAGCATGATTCTGTCCGGCAAAATCACATATTCATAAATTCTCAGACCTCTCCGATCACAGCACCATTTAAGGCCATTGCTTATTTTCTGTATCATGCGCCCATCTATAAACAGCGGGACTCCTGCTACAATTTGGAGTGAAATGTAGCTTAACTCTTTCTCTTTACGATATCGATTTGACATAAGGCTCTCTTTTTTCCCTTATGATCTCTATCAAACCGACTCCTTACACAAATCAGAAAAAACAGTCTTCATAATTAAATCCTGGCAGATTCTGTGTGAACATATGTGTATGATCCGCGCAAATAATCAAGAATATTCTTTCTCTAAAGTCATCAGGACCCTGAGAACTCAACTTTTATTTACCTGCCAGTTTGGGTATTATAAGACTGAAAAATTTAAACCGTAATTTTTGATGAAAAACGTGGTTATTTATGAAAATTCATGAGTATCAGGCCAAAGAAATTTTGAAAGACTATGGAGTTGCTGTCCCCGATGGCGTTGCTGCTGATAACGTTGAAGATGCAGTAAATGCAGCCAAGGAGATGAAAGACAATGGCGCCTCTCTTTTTGTTGTGAAAGCGATGATTCACGCCGGTGGCCGAGGCAAGGGGCGAACAAAAAATAGTAATGCAAAGGGTGTTATTCTTTGTAAGACTATCGACGAAGTAAAGAAGGCTGCGCAGGATTTGTTGGGCGATACTCTCGTAACTATTCAGACAGGCGAAGACGGACAGAAAGTTAATACTATATACGTAACCGATGGTGTGGATATCGAAGAAGAGTACTATCTGGGTATTCTGCTTGACCGCGGGAAGAGTAAAAATGTAATTATGGTTTCCACAGAAGGCGGTGTGGAGATTGAAAAGGTAGCGGAAGAAACACCTGAAAAAATTATTAAAGAGTGGGTTGAGCCGGGTATGGATCTCCAGCCTAACCAGGCACGGCGACTTGCATTTGCACTCGGCCTGGAAGGAGACGCATTTAAGAAAGCTGTGAAATTTATTATGGCGCTTTACAAATGCTACGAAGAGACAGATGCCAATCTCGTTGAGATTAATCCTCTGGTGAAAACACCCACCGGCGATGTGATGGCGCTGGATGCTAAATTTACGTTCGACGAAAATGCGATGTTCCGCCAGAAAGAGTACGCAGATCTGCGTGATGAGTCTGAGGAGAATCCAATTGAACTGGAGGCTTCTAAATACGGGCTCAACTATATCAAGCTAGACGGTAATGTTGGCTGTATGGTGAATGGTGCAGGTCTGGCCATGGCAACTATGGATATCATTAAGCTGTCAGGTGGTGATCCCGCAAACTTCCTTGATGTTGGCGGTGGTGCTAATGTAGATACCGTGAAAAACGGATTCCGTATTATTCTTGAAGATCAAAATGTGAAGGCCATTCTGATCAACATCTTCGGCGGTATTGTACGCTGTGATCGCGTTGCCAATGGAGTCATTGAAGCCATAAAAGATCCTGAGATAGCAAAAAAAGTTGAGAACGTGCCTATTATCGTGCGGCTTCAGGGAACAAATGCTGTTGAGGCTAAAGAGATCATTGACAATAGTGATCTGAATGTCATTTCTGCCGTTCTTCTTAAAGAAGCTGCAGAAGCAGTCTCAGAAGTGATGGCTGACTGATTGAACTGAAACGATGCTAATTTTTAGCAGCCGATAAAATTACGGCTTCTCAGGCTCTCATTTTAAGCGGAAAGGATTGCACGGTTAACTGCCTGTTATCTTTTTCGCTTTTTTTATACTCTTTATTTTTTTGAGGGAATTGCAGAACAAACTTAGAACCCGAAGTATCAATAACCTTCAACACTCCCTCAATCTGCAGCGTGAGCACCCGAAGAAGTGTAACTCCAAGGCTGTTTGAGCTTTCGAGGCTAAAGTCATCAGGCAGCCCTACTCCTGAATCGCAAACTGTCACCTCAATCTGCCCCCCTCTTTCTTTCAAGCCAATTGTAATTTTGCCTTCATTGCAGTTTTTAAAAGCGTGTTTAAAACTGTTATTAATAAGTTCATTGCAAATTAATCCTACGGGAACAGCAGATGTCATATTTACCTTTACATCTTCAAGACGCAGCTCAATCTCTATTTTCTTCTCTTTTGAATAGTAGGTATCTGAGATCAATTCCGATAGCTCCCTGAGATAGTCTGCCATCTCAACTTTTGAGAAAATAGCTTTCTCATAAAGTTTTTCATGAATAAGTGCGATCGACTTAATTCGCGACTGCACATCGCTAAATGCCGGCTTTAAATCAGGGGTCACCTCGTCTTTTTGAAGCTCTATCAGGCTTGAAACAATGGCTAAGTTGTTTTTTACGCGATGGTGAATTTCCGATAGCAGCGTCTGCTTTTCATGCAGCGACTGGTCCAGCTTCTCCATTTGATGTTTTTTTACTGAGATATCCCGCACATTACCAACGATAGCGACTGCTTTCCCATCCGCATCACGAACAAGTGCTCTCTTATTATTTACCCATATATAGCTGCCGTCTGCCCTTTTTATTCTGAATTCACTATCCTCGGAAAGACCTTCATCATTGTTCAACTCCTCATTCTGTTTCTGACGTTTTTTCATGCGGTCACGATCTTCCGGATGTATGCGACTTAGAATCATCTCGGGCCCGCCTTTCATAACCTCTTCCGCATCCAATCCAAGCATTTCCTGCACCGACTCGCTCATATAGTCATAGCAATGTGATCCGATATTGATCTGGTAAATCACGTCCCGAGAATGATATAGTACGTTTCGGAATTTATATTCGGACAGAAACAATTTTTTATTGGCTGAGCGCAGATCGCGCATATATGAGACTGATAGGTAAGCCGTGATAAATATAAATGTCGTTGAAAACAGAGTGTTGATCCAAAAGATGATATTGCCAAATGTTCTGGCAGCTGAATTCATCGCTCCGGAAAAAGACTGCCCTGCAATAGTCAGTCTGTCTTTTATGTCGATGATTTGACGTGGGTACTCTTCTTTCGCGATATCATCAATCAGTCCCTTTTCTATGGAGTTGTGTATCTCCTCAGCCAGCTTTGTAAATTCAATAATAATAAGATCAGCTTCTTCCCAGGTAGCCAGTGCTTCCTGAATACGATCCAGAAACCCAAAATTTCTTACGAGCCAGATCATGGAATCTATATCATCAGGGTGATTGTTACCCATGATAAACCCCCGCTTTACTCGTCTAAGGTCAGGGTCTTCCTTAGCAAGCTCCAGTCGGCTCATCCGGTCGCCGTTGATGACTTGCAGAGAACGCATGTAGCTGTCATAAAAGCGTTCATCTTCAGTCTTAACGTATTGCAAAATACTTATTGTAGCATCTTTTTGTGCCTTTGCCCATTCAGATTCACCACTGATATACGCCCTGTTTGCTGACAAAAATTTATTGCCAAAAAAGGATACGGAAACCAGGCATACTCCAAACAATATGAAGATAGCTACCACATAGTATACTTTCGCTTTGCCCTTCTCTTTCTTACTCATCTATCCTGTTTCGTAGACTTACACAATACAAGGCTGGCAAACCTTTTTTGTGAAAACTTAATGTTCTCTTCATGCACATCTTTTTATCGGATATATTTAATTAATAGTAAGTTTTGAGCTTCTTCATTGTTATTTTCTGCCTGTCACCCCAAAGAGACTACCAATACCAGACTTTTTTCATGATTAAAACTGACTCTCTCACTCGCCGACTTTACGCAACCGATGCTTCTCTATATGAAGAATTCCCCTCCGGTGTCGCTTTCCCGGCGAATGCAGATGATATCCGGTCGTTGATTGAAAATGCAAAGACTCAAAATTTTTCTATTACCGCACGCAGTGCAGGCACTAGTCTTGCCGGCCAGACTACCGGAGATGGTGTCATTATGGACGTCTCGCGGCATATGACAGATATTCTGGAAATTAATAAGGCAGGCTCTTTCGCCCGGGTTCAGCCGGGTGTGATTCGAGATACGCTTAATCGTGAGGCTTCCAAATCAGGGCTTCAATTCGGACCTGATACCGCTACCACAAACCGGTGCATGCTTGGCGGAATGATCGGCAACAACTCTTGCGGTTCTTTCTCTATAAAGCATAAAACCACACGGGAACACATATTGGAGGTTGATGCGATACTCAGCGACGGATCCCGTGTCGTGTTTAAGCCGCTCAGCAACGCTGAACTCCGGGAGAAACTGGCACTCGACTCGCTTGAGGGATCAATCTACCGGGGAATGATTGAACTATTGAATAAGCACCGGGACAACATTTTTAATAGCTACCCACATCCGGATATCATCCGCAGGAACACAGGATATGCACTGGATCGTCTTTGCGAGATGGATCCCATCACCCCGGGCGGACGGGCGTTTAACCTCGCTGAACTGCTTTGCGGAAGCGAAGGTACACTCGCGATGACAACCGAAGCCAAGGTAAATCTCGTACCGCTGCCAAAAGCGAAAACGCTCGTCATTCCACAGTTTTCATCTATTCAGGAAGCAATGCGCGCTACTGTGGAAATCGTAAAATGGAATCCTGCCGCTGTGGAGCTAGTGGATGACATTATTCTGAATGCTACAAAAGGTAACATCGAACAGAGTAAAAACCGGTTTTTCCTTGACGGTGAGCCAAAATGTATTCTAATCGTCCAGTTTGAAGGGGATGACCTTGACGATCTCGAAAAACATTCTGCCGGCCTCGCAGCCAAGCTTAACGACCTGGGCCTTGGTTATGCACACCCATTTCTGTCTGAACCAAATAAAATGAAACGGGTCTGGGATCTTCGAAAAGCAGGGCTTGGTTTGTTGATGGGGCTGGGACGAAAGAGTCCGTCGCCTACCTTCGTGGAGGACACTGCGGTCCGCGTAGAAGATCTGCCGGANTACATTGCTGAGTTTCAGCAGATCCTTGAAAATCACAATACCTCATGCGTGTTTTACGCGCATGCCTCTGTGGGCGAACTTCACCTGCGTCCTGTGGTAGATACCATGAAACCAGAAGGAATTGAGACCATGAAAGAGATTGCCGCTGAGGTGGCAAATTTGGTAAAGAAATATCGCGGGTCTCTTTCCGGAGAACACGGTGATGGCCGGGCACGGGCACCCTACATCGAAACGGTTCTCGGAAAGGAGATGATGCCGCTGCTCCGAAAAACAAAAGAGATCTGGGATCCGGAGTATCGTTTCAATCCTGGAAAGATACTCGATCCTAAACCAATCGATAGCGATCTGAGATTTAGCCCCGATTATCAGCGACCAGCTGTTCCCACAACATTTAAGTGGCGCAAAGCTGATGGATTTGACAGTGCGCTTGAGCAATGCAATGGCGCCGGTGTCTGCCGAAAGCTCGCTGAAAGCGGCGGGACAATGTGTCCGTCCTATCACGCTACCCGGGAAGAGAAAGACAATACCCGCGGACGGGCCAACCTGTTTCGACAGCTCTTTTCAGGTAAGCAGAAAGAGGCGTTTCGTTCAGAAGAGCTGAAAGAAGCGCTCGATCTCTGCCTGAGCTGCAAGGCGTGCAAAAGCGAATGCCCGGCCAATGTGGATATGGCAAAAATGAAGGCTGAATTTATGCACGGGTACCACAAAGTAAATGGTGCAACCGCAGGCGAACGATTTTTTGGCCAGCCGGAAAAGCTCTATCCGCTTGCTTCACTTTTTGCTCCCATCACAAATTTCATCAACAGGCAACGTCCGACTAAAGCCATTCTTGAAAAAGTATTTGGAATCGACTCCCGGCGTGACCTGCCAGAATTCGCATCTCAGACGTTTAAATCCTGGTTTAAAAAACATAAAAATGAGTTCAATATTAAAGGGGCAAAACAGGTGGTGCTTTTCGTTGATCTCTTTACAAATTACCACGATCCGCACATCGCCTTTGCTGCCTGTAAGGTTCTGAGATCACTAGGTTACAGCGTGATAGTTCCGGGTATCTGGCCGACGGGGCGTCCGCAAATTTCCAAAGGTTTGCTGGATGAAGCCAAAGACATTTGTGAGGAAAATATCCGGCGATTCTTTCCTTTTGCAGATCTCGGGATACCAATTGTCGGACTTGAACCAAGCGAGATTCTTACATTGCGTGATGAATATACCGATCTTTGCAGCGACACCAGCCTGAAAAAAGCAGAACTCATTGCTCAGAACAGCTTTTTATGGGAAGAATTCCTGGTTTCTGAACTGGCGGCATCTGACCCCATTAATCTTGGCAAGGGAAGAATAGTTCAGCTTCACGGACACTGTCATACGAAAGCTCTCGTTGGAAATGACCCATTGATGCAGGCATTTCGACTGTTGGGGTTTGCTCCAGAGGAGATGCAGACAGGCTGCTGTGGTATGGCGGGAAGTTTTGGCTATCAGAGTGATAAATATGACGTATCAATGCAGGTTGGGGAGCAGGTTCTATTCCCAAAAGTGCGTGCATTTGATGAAAAAACGACGATTTGTGCACCCGGTTTTTCATGCCGCCATCAGATTGCCGATGGTGTTCAGCGAACATCTAAACATCCGGCGGTGATTATGGCCGAGGNATTGGAAGTTTAAGAGACCTCCAAGAGTCCGCAGGACCTTGAAGCGTCTCGTATTAAAGTTTTGGTAAAAGGAATAAGATAGATGGTAGATGGTAGNTGGTAGATGGATTTTTTCCTTCTAAAATCGTCATTCCTTGTTCAATATTCGATATTCCCCCCACTCCTTGTTCAATATTCATTATTCCATCCACTCCTTATTCAACGCTGTCAGGACCTTCGGACGCTGACAGGTTTAGGCTCAAAAAAGACATGGCATGTCTCAATCTGTTTCAAGTTCATCCTCATCCACCAGTTCTTCAAGCGCCTCGCGGCTGATACCTAGTTTTACCTCCATCTCTTCCAGGGTGATATTCTTCGTTTCGGGCATCACTTTCCATACAAACAGCAGCTGCAGCACCATCATGAAGGCAAAGAAGGAGAAGATTTGTGCGCCGGTAAATGTACTTAGTACAGTTGGTGTGATCAGCGTAATGATGGCCGCAAATACCCAATGGGTGCCTGAACCCAGCGACATACCGTAATCTCGAATCGCATTCGGAAAGATCTCTGAAATAAACACCCAGATCACTGCACCCTGACCAATGGCGTGTGACGCGATGAATGCACAGACAAATATCACAACGAAAACACCTTCAGCTCCTGTATAGAATGCCCATGCAACACCCAGCAGTGACGCAATATATCCAACCGACCCAATGTACATCAACGACTTTCGCCCTGCTCTGTCAATCAGGTACATCCCCAGCAGGGTAAATAGCAAATTCACCACCCCAAGAGATACCGAGGCGCCAAGCACGTCACCCGCAGCAACGCCGGCCTGATTAAATATTCGGGGTGCGTAATAAAGCACAAAATTTATACCTGACCATTGATTGAAGAATGCCAGCAAAAAAGCAAGCATGATTGGGAACCGGAACCGTTTTGAAAAAAACGTGTCGGCCCCGGCATCTTTAGACACCGACTTTTTAATCTCAGCAATCATCTTTTCAATATTCTCTTTTGGATTGAGCTGGGTCAGCAATGAGCGAGCCTTCTCCACCTTTCCCTGTTTGAGCAATAGCCATCGCGGACTTTCCGGTACTCCTGTGACCAGCAGCAGATAGATAGCAGCCGGAATAGCCTCTACACCCAGCATCCAGCGCCAGGCGTCGACCTCAAAAGTGAGGCCTATCCAGTAATTCGACAGATATGCGATTAAAATCCCAAACACGATGTTGAACTGATAAAGCGCTACCAGCTTACCCCTGTTATAGGCCGGCGTGATTTCAGAAATATAAACCGGCACTGCTACAGATGATGCGCCCACGCCAAGCCCGCCAATAAATCTTGCGAATGAAAAAATGTAGGGGCTCGTGGCAAATGCAGATCCCAGCGCCGATACCGTATAAAGCACCCCAATCCAGAGCAGGACTTTTTTGCGTCCATATCTATCGCTGGGTATCCCGCCAAACAACGCCCCAATCACCGTCCCCCACAGAGCCATCGACATGATAAACGTGCCGTGAAACAGGTCCGACATCTGCCAGAGCTCCTGAATCGGCTGATCAGCTCCTGAAATGACAATGGTATCAAATCCGAATAAAAATCCGGCAACCGCTGCCACAATACTTGATAGCAATATTGATTTGGTTTTAAACATTTAAAGTGGGTTAGTCATGGAGATTACTGTGAGTTTGGTTGGAGAGCTTTTAAAAATATTGTGAATGAACACTCTTCTGTAACAGAGTTTCTCCAAAATTATGCGTCATCCCGATCCCCCCTCCGTTGGTATGGGGAGGTGATACCGGATCAATGTCCGGTATGACGACATAGAGAACATTTCTGCCATACTATGCTTTTTTTGGATATCTACGATGGACACCGCTCTGTGTCTCCCCTTGTTATGGGAGAATGACGACTCCAAATTAATCCCAAATTGACTCCATTGGCCAGAATGTGAGAGACGCTAATGCTCCCATACCACCATCAGCAAACAGTGAGATATCTGTGCTTTCCGGATCAGGAAAAATTCTTGTCGTGATAACTTGTTCACCGTCATTAATGAATACCTCAACAGATGACCAATCAACAAAAACATGAAGTTTTACTTTACCATCAATGAGCCTGGCCGGTGCATCCATCCGCCGCGCAAAGTCTTCACTGAAACCATCTTCACCCGACAGGGTTCTGTCGACAAACACTGTTCCTGCTGCTGCATCATAGCCAATCACTGTCTCCTCGTTTGCACCTGCTCTTACATTTACGCCAATCGCATTGGATACTCCCGGTTCCAACTCCATCACCATTTCATAAGCCTTACCTGATATACCATCGTCGATCAAGAGATAATCTCCTTCTGTAATGTCCTGAGGGTCTAAAGAAACTGCATCCCCCCGAAGTTTTTGAAGCTCCTCAACCGGACGCTGAATCATTTTAACTATGTCGTCAACGGTCTCCAGATGGACTGATCTTGGAATCGACATAGCACTTCTCCAGGGATCTGTTGGGATTTCATTTGCATAGTCCCAGTTATTCATCCATCCAAGCCACAAACGTCGTCCATCTTCCTCGGGCACATTGTTCCATGAGATAGCGGCATAATAATCAGTTCCGTAATCAGCCCACAAGATCTCATCACCTGAGATGGACTTATCGGCCGTAAAGGTCTCGCCGTCCCAGTCGCCCACAAAATACTGTGAGCCTGAACCGCCGGCAATTGCCCCCGGATTCATACAGGTCTGGACATTCCCAGATACCACTCACCGCACCAGCCGGGCCAAAATCACTCAGGTATTCCCAGTCGATTAAATTATCAGACGAGTAGAACTGAACCTTATGCTGCAAAGGCAGCGCCACAACCATGATCCATTTCTGGATATCATTATGCCACTTCACATTGGGATCACGAAAATCAGGGTCCTCATACTCAAGTACAGGGTTGCCATCATATTTCTGAAACGTTTCACCACCATCGGTGCTGTAGGCAAGTGATTGAGACTGTCTTGGATTTTCTCCTCCGTAAGCACTGGTATAGATCGCAACAAGGGGCGGCATCGAA
>P_1C_Sed_2_UnCtyDRAFT_1000388_pt1 | contig 13539 bp, 10 predicted proteins | sample Pon1CUnioCityCA_4_FD_10229 | JGI IMG/M metagenome (IMG submission 10229) | reverse complement strand
GTGTGGTCGGTGGCGAGACACTGACGACGATCGAGAGGCCTCCAACGTCGACGTCGAAAGCGACCACCGGGTCGGCTCGACCGCCTCGCATGGACGAGAGCGGGCGAAGCTTGTCGGCTCGTGAGCAATGAGTCGCCAAACGGGAACGGGGTCGGAGAGCGCAGAGCGAGCGTCGGAACCGGATTCGGAAGGTGAGTGAGCAGGCTCGGGAACGAATACTGCGGTAGTCGGCGGCACCGTACGGAGCGAACCGGCTACATGAAACGGTCGAGGATTGCCCCGCTCGGGATGAAGAACATCAGCATCGACACAGCGAAGAACGCGATCAATACCAGGTTCGTCGTTCCGCTGAAGAACGCTAACGTTGCCGACCCGCTGTTGAACCGCATCGCGAGGTGGTAATTATGTTCGAGGATGCTCGCGAGGATGAACGCGATGAGGAACGGCACTCGGCTGATCTTCAAGTAGATGAGAATCACCCCGATCACGGCGAACAAGAGCGCGATCGCGACGTCTAACGCCGAGCCTCGGACGATAAACACCGCTGTCAGCGCTAGCACCGTGATCGCGGTGAGCAGCAGCGGTATCGGCACCTTGAGCACAGCGGTAAGCTGCTCAGCGGCCAATACCCCAATGATCGACGTCAGGATGTTCGAGAGAACGAGCGAGATGGCGATGACGAGCACGAGGTGCGTCTCTTGTGTCAGGACGCTCGGCCCGGGGAACACGCCGTGCATCAACATCGCACCGAGGAAGATGGCCATCGTCCCGCTGCCGGGAACACCGAGACCGAGCGTCGGGAACAGCTGTCCGCCGTCTTTTGCGTCGTTGGCGGACTCGGGGGCGATGATCCCCTCGTACGACCCCTTCCCGAATTCCTCCGGGTGCTTCGAGGACTGTGCGGCCTGCGCGTAGGAGATAAACGCCGCGGCGGAGCCGCCGGCACCGGGAATAGCGCCGACGACGAGTCCGATGATGGAACTCTTAAACCAGAGCCACTTGTGCCCGAGCATCACTTGGACGCCCTTCGCGACGCTGCCGTCCATCTCGATCCGCTCGAAGTCAACGATGGTATTGCGGTCAAGCGAGGAGATACGGACAATCTCGGCGATCGCGAATAGCCCGATGAGCATCGCGACGAGTTCGACGCCGTCGTACAGAATGAGCTGCCCGAGCGTGTACCGCGGCTCCGCCGTCTGGGGCGCCAGTCCGACGAACGCCACCATTGCCCCGATCGCGGCCGTCAACACTCCGTACAGGGGACGGTCGGCGACGATGAACGGGATGATGATTAACGCCCAGAGGATGATCCACGCGATCTGTCCGGGGCCGAACAACAGGACTAGGTTGATCATCAGCGGGAGCGCGAGGATGAAGATCACTGACGCGAGGATCGCACCGGTCGCTGAGGAGATGGAGGAAACGGTGATCGCAGTCACGGACTCGCCCTTCTGTGTGAGCGGGTAGCCGTCGATGAGGGTCGCCGCGTTGCTGGCGGACCCTGGGGTGTTTATGAGTATCGCCGTTATCGACCCAGAGAACGTGGTTGCGCCGATCCCCGCGCTCAACAGCGTGAACGCCTGAAACTGGTCTAATCCGAGCGTGAACGGGAGAAGAATAGTGAGGACGACTACGCCTCCCATGCCCGGGATAGTGCCGATAATCATACCAGCGATCACGCCGATAACGATGAAGATCCAGTTTCGCGAGACGATTGCGAGCGCTTGACTCAGATTCTCCCAGAGCCAAGAAAAGTGGCCCGCCACTCCGTCTACCAAGAGCAGAGTTGCTATCTCATATCCCATGAGTACATCTCCCATACTACACTGGAGCGACCAGGTTGGTTTATATCTATCCCTCACTAGAGCGACTAACATGTGTGAAATTGGGGTGTAGCGTCGATCCGGCGATCGGTGTCCGAAGTTTAGTCGCCCCCCCCGTTGCGATAGTCGGCGGCGCTCTATCGACGCTCTTGGTGACCAGCGCCGACGGAGTGGCTCGCCCGCTCGGACCGCCGGAGGCGATACCTATTTGTCCTTGCTGGCGACTCTACTCACACAGGCATGAGTACCAGTAACAAGCCACCGGTGTATCCCGATCTCGACGGAAAGACGGCGATCGTGACGGGATCGAGCAGGAACATGGGGCGAGCAATCGCGGTTGCGCTCGGCGAGTGTGGCGCCAACGTCGGCGTTACCGCTCGACGCGACAGCGAGGGTTGTGAGGAAACGGCCGCGGCCGTCGAGGCTGCAGGCGGTGGCGCGACGATCGAGCTCGGCGATCTCAGTAAACCCGAGGAGATCCGAGACGTGTTCGAGCACGTGCGCGACGAGTTCGGACCGATCGACGTCCTCGTCAACAACGCGGCGATACGGAACTCGAAGCCGTTCGAAGCGATCACGCTAGAGGAGTACCAACACGTGCAGGACGTCAATCTCCGGTCGGTGTTCGTCGCCTCTCAGGAAGCGGCCGCCGATATGCGAGAGGGGAACGGCGGCTCGATCGTCAACATCCTCGGGTTGATGGCGCTACAGGGTCGGCGCGGCAAGGCGCACGTATCCGTGACGAAGACCGGGATCATCGGGTTGACGAAGACGCTCGCTTCGGAACTAGGTCCCGATGGGATCCGCGTGAACAGCGTCGTCCCGGGGCGGAAGATCGCAGACACGCAGAATGAGGCGGAGAAGACGGACGCCGAGCTCGCCGATTTTCGGAAGATAGAGCAGGCGACCCCGCTTCGACGCCGTGGGCAGTCCGAGGAGATCGCGAACGTGGTCCGGTTCATCGCCTCCGACCAGGCGTCGTTCGTGACCGCAGAAGTGTGGAAAGTCGACGGCGGGCTCAACACCTGCATCGACCTCGAAAACATCGCTATCGGCGGGGTGTAACGCGGACGCGTAGCATCGGTGAGAACGGATTTCAAAAAACGGACTGACGAACGCGAGCCGGTTAGAACACTTCGCGCTCGATGAGCCCTCGGATCTCGTCGTTGTCGAGGAAGGCCTGAATCTTTTGATCCACGATTTCGCGAACGGGCTCACCCACGATGGGGTTGTGGTCCTCCGGGGCGAACGCGTCGGCGATGTCTGCGGCCAGTTCTTCCGACTCGGCCGCCGCGCCCCACGCTTCCTCGTGGATCTCTATAACGCCTGGATGGGTGTCTGGCGGGAGGAACAGCATCAGCGTGTCTTCGACCAGCGTTATGGCGGTGCGGGCCGCCTCCTCCGGGTAGTTCTCTGCGTTGAGGATGATCCCCTGCGGGTTGTTCCGAAGCGTCTTTTCTACGGGGTCGTTGACGGTCGGCGCAGTCTCAGGTAGCGTGTCTGCGATCCCTTCGTAGAACGCGCTCTCTGGGTTCGCGAACACGAACTGCGTAAAGTACGCGTCGTTCCGCGCGGAGTAGTTCGACACGTACGAGCCGAAGTACCCGTCGAGGTCACCGCGTTCCATCGCGGCACGGGCCTCGCTCCCGCCGTCGACCTCCACGAACTGCCAGTTGTCCTCGTTGAGGATCGGGTCGTTCTCGCGGGTGTACTGCGCGAACACCAACTGGGCCGCGTTCGCGTACGGGAACACCAGCGTCTCCTCTTCTGCGAGCTCTTGGAAGTCCGTCCAAGTCATTTCGAAGTGGTCCTCGACCGGAGTCGTGCGCGGGTTGAACTGCAGCGCGCGAGTGTCCGTCGAGAACCCGACGAGCGGCTCCATATCACGGATCTCGAAGTCGGCCTGCTCGGCACCGATCTGATTCGTGATGACGGAGTTGACCCGTCCGCCACCCATTACTCCGCCATCCGTGGCGGCGTTCATCAACTCGTTGAACAGGATGATTCCGTTAGCCTGCGGTCGGTTAGTGACCGTCGAACCCACGTCGTCCGGCCACTCCGACTCGACGTACTGGAGCCACGTCCGCGCCTGCACGTCGATCAATCCTCCGGGGTCGGTGTCGACCATCACGTCGACTATTTCGCGGTCCGGCGGCCACGGAACATCGTCGCCGCCGTCGCCGCCATCGCTCCCGTCGCCGCCATCGCTCCCATCGCTCCCGTCACCATTCCCGTTTCCCGCACAGCCAGCAAGTCCGATCAGTCCTGCTGCTGCTAGGCCCTGTACGAACCGCCTTCTATCATGTGTCATGTTACAACATGCTATAGCTGGAAAGATGGTTATATAAGAGTTTTGGTGTTGATGCGGATACGACAGACAAACGGCCCAATAAGAGCGATTTTACTCAAGACCGAGAGGTTTTTTAATATTCTTGTCTCCGATCCAGACTCGACACTGCCTCTCCACGGAACGCGGTGACGCGTCAGACCTTCAGCTTCTCCACGAGAATGTCAATATCCGAGCGCTCCGGTAAGTTGTCACAGAACGCGATCACCTCGTCCATCGCGGCCTCCGTTAGCAGTGGCTCCGCCAGGCTCCGAAACTTGTTGAGGAGTTCCTCGCGCGAAAGCGGGTTCTCGGCGTGGCCCGGTGCGTAATCGACTCGCCGCTCGTGAGTTGCGTCTGCCGTGCGAATCCGAATGACCGACGGGGTCGAGTTCGGCTCCGTGCGGACAGCCGCGTTCATCTCTGTGCTCTCCGCAACGCTCACGAGCTCCATCAGCTGGTGGAGGTCGGGGTCAGTGCGGTACGCCCGCCCGTAGTGTTCGGGCGTTACGTCGCCGTGAACGACGGCGAGTGCCGCGGTGTACGGGATACTGTGGTCCGCGCTCTCTCGCGTGAGATCGGTAGACCACTTCTCCTCGCTGCCGAGGAGCATCGCCGCCTGCCCGAACGTCTCGATTTCGATCGCCTCGATCGCGGTCGGATCGATATCGTGGTCGGCGACGAGGTCGCGGACCCCAGTGATCATCGGCTGCATGTAGTAGCCGCACGGGAACGGCTTCACGTGCGAACGCGTGATTCGGTACGGCGCCCCCTCTCGACCACCGAGCGCGTCGACGGACAGATCGCCTCCGGCGGCGACCTCGAAAAATCCACCGGGGCCCTCAAACACGCGCTCTGGACCCGTCATCCCCTCTCGGGCCATCTGACAGGCCTGGATCGCGTTGTGACTGACGTACGGATGGGCGACGCCCTTCCACATGCTCACTGCGCCCTTGCGGGAGACGCTGAGAGAGAGGTTCGACGCACCGGCGATGCCGAGCGCGTTCACGAGTTCCGCTCGGTCAAGCCCCATCAGCCGCCCTGCAGCTGCGGCAGTCGAAAACGCCCCCCACGTGACGTAGTCGTATCCGTGTTCCCAGGTCGCGCCGGTATCGAGTCCGGCGCCTTCGATCTCGTAAGCGACGACGATCGCTTCGAGGAGTTCCTCCCCGGTCGCGCCCTCCGCTTCCGCCACCGAGACGAGCGCCGGAATGTGGTCGCTCGGATGGCACGCGCGCCCTTCGCTCATGAACGCGTCGTTGTAATCGAGATACCGGACCATCGTGGCGTTGATGAGCGCCGCATATTCGGGCCGAGTAGTCGTGCCGGCGCCGAACACCGTCGCCCCGCCGCCCGAGTTCTCGCTTCGGCCCGTAGCCGATCCAGTCCCGACCGAGGTACTTCCGACTGACCCGTACAGCGCTCGGAGGTGCTTACTCGGCGGACTCGTGTACGCGCCGAGACAGCATCCGAGCGAGTCGAGCGTGAGTCGTTTCGCTGCGTCGATGGCCTCCGCTGACAGATCCTCGGCGGATAGCGCCAGCGCGTAGTCCGCGATAGTATTACTCGTGAACTCCATGTCGATCACTGGCCCAGCGAGTGCTTATATCTATGCGCGGCGGCTACGCCGACCGGCTTGGCGCGGTCGACCGCGAACCACCTTGGAGAGGCGGACCACCACAGAAAACCGATCGATCCGCCAGTGATGCGACCGATATCTTTATTCTCGCAGGATAGCTCCTCTCTCGCATGGGTGCAACCGAAGCGTTAGCTGCGTTTGTCTCTGAGACGGAACTCTCCGACGTGCCGGAGCCGCCACGACAGAAAGCGAAGGAGGCGATAACCGATCTAGTGGGCGTCGCGCTGTACGGCTCGCACCACGATATNGGNGATCGGATCACGGCGTTCGTNGAGNCGGAATCGNCGGGCGACGCGGCGACGATGTTCGCCCGCGGACGCGCCAGCGCCACCGGCGCAGCGCTCGCAAACGCCACGTATGGGCACGCTGTGGACTACGACGACACGTTCGAATCCATCGTGATCCACCCGACCTCCCCGACGGTTAGCGCCGCGCTCGCGGCGGCGGAGGCGACCGATGCGACGGGAGCGGACGTACTGACGGCCTACCTCGTCGGCGTCGATGTCGCCTACCGAACGGGCCACAGCACGTACCCATCTCATTACGATAACGGTTGGCACAGTACAGGGACGGTCGGCACGTTCGGTGCCGCCGCCGCGGCCGCCTCCGTGCTGGGACTGGATGTTGACGAGGTCCGTCACGCATTCGGGATCGCGGCGTCGGCGTCCTCAGCGTTGAAGAAGAACTTTGGGACGATGACGAAGCCGCTCCACTCCGGGCACGCCGCCCAGATGGGGCTCCGCGCCGCGCTACTGGCGGACAAGGGATTCACCGCGGATCGGAACGTGTTCGAAGGTGAACTCGGCTACGGCCATGTGATGACTCCGGACGGCTCTTACGACCCCACAGAGCTGACCAACGACCTCGGAGAGACGTGGGCCGTGATGGACATCGGATACAAGCCGTACCCGTCCGGCGTGATCACGCACGCGGCGATGGACGCGTTCCGTGAGGTGCTCGTCGAGCATGATCTCGGGCCAGACGACGTCGAACGCGTCGTCGTCTCCCTCGACGACGCCGCTTCGAAGATGCTCCATCACGAGAATCCCTCGACCGGGCTGGAGGCGAAGTTCTCTATCGAGTTCTGTCTCGCCTCCGTGCTCCGAGAGCGCGACCCGGGCGTCCACGAGTTCACCGACGAGTACGTCACCGCACCGGAGACCCGCGAGCAGACCGCGAAAGTCGAGCGGGATTTTAAACAAAACCTGTTCGGCGGCGACTACGCCAACTACGCGGCGCGCGTGACCGTGGAGACCGTTTACGGCGACTCGTACACGAACGAGATGACGCATGCGCCGGGACACCCGACGAACCCGCTCTCGGAAGAACGGATCCGCGCGAAGTTTGACGAGTGCACCCGCGATGTGATCTCCGACGAGGAGGCAGATGCCGTGTACGACTCGATTCAGAACCTCGACGGCGATGGTCAACTCGACCGGCTCATCGACGCGATCAGCGCCTGAGGGCCGCAGCGACGCGGAAGCGTCCCGGAAAGCTCACTGGGACGCACTCGCTTTTGCAGATCGCTACACACCGGCGGAGCGGATCGTCTCAACGAGGTCTCTGGCGGAGTGGTCCTCGATCGTCCGTACTGCGTCGGCGACTGCGGCCCGTCCTTCCTCGTCGAACTGCGGACTGAGGTCGGCGAACTTGCCCGCTAGATCCGCCCACGACATCGGATGGGTCGGCTCTCCGGCGACCCAGTCGCGGAACCGCTCGACGGTTCCCGAAGCCGTCCGGACGGTGACTCGCCCCGGGTACAGCTCTGGGAGGTACTCCTCCAACTCTTCACTGGCGACCGTGCGGGTGACGTCCATTAACCGACCGAACTCGCCGGGATACTCGTCGGCGATAGCATCGTCGAACGAGGTGAGGCCAACCTCTCCGGCGGTGAGCGCGAGAGCGACTGAGAAGGGCATGTCGAACTGTGCGCCCGCAGAGGTCGTCGGGTGCGGTGCGCCCTCGTCGCGGGAGAACATGGCGGCGCCGGAGGTCGGGAGTTCGACGACCACCTCTTCGACGCTTGTCGGGTCGACTGCGCCCTCCGCGACGAGTTCGGAAAGCAACGCGATGGGGACGTGCGCGAACGTCCCAACCGGGTACGGTTTTATTTTCGTCCGAGCGACCTCGTACGCCTCGCCGAGGTCGGCCGTCGCGCGCTCGGGGCGAGGGCGGTCGGCGTACGCTTGCAGGAATCCGAGTTCGCCCTCGATCGGGTCCGGCGGCCCTTCGAAGCCGTTCTCCGCGAATGCGATCGCCGCGAAGGCCCGCTTGGCGGCGAGTCCCGGGTGGATCCGCTTGTTCCAGCCCCCCGTCCGGCTGCACTGATAGCTCGCGCCCGCCTGACTCCCGTTAACCCCGAAGGCGGAGACGAGTTGGTCGGCATCGAGCCCGGCGACAACGCCGGCCGCTGCGGTCGCCGCGAACGTCCCGCAGGTCCCGGTGGGGTGGAATCCCCGCTCGTGGGAGCTCCGTGGATTACACGCCATACCCAGCCGTGCAGCGACGTCGTACCCTGCGACGACGCCTTCAAGAAGCGTTCGTCCGTCGACGTCGCCGGACTCTGCGGCCGCGAGCGCAGCCGAGACAACAGACGATCCGATGTGAAGGCTACCGGGAGAGTGGCGGTTGTCGTAATCAAGGCTGTGCGAGAGAGCGCCATTCACGAGTGCGGCGGTACCGGCGTCGAGCCGCTCGCCGGTCGGCAGAACGGTCGCTGTTCCGTCTCGTTCGGTGTGTCCTGCAGCGTCCGTCGCGGTTTCGACGCCACCGCTGCCGCCAGTCAGCGCCCGGCCGGTCTCAATCATCACGGTCGCCGAGTCGCTCCACTCGTACCCGCCGATCGCGGTACCGATGGTGTCGAAGAGGAGTTTTTTGGAGTAATCAATGTCGTCATCGTTCATATCAGATAACGATAGCGACGCGCAGTGTTCCGCGAGCTGACGAGCGATTGTGGGCGGCATCCTACCTAGATGTACACGCGCTCCTATGAGTAGCTTCCTCTCGGTCCACACGGCGTTCGCCCGGTCGTCGATGTGGGCGTCGAGACCCGCGTTGGCCACCGTGTAAAGGTATAAGCCCGTGAGCGCAGAACGTTTGGACGACGATGACTACCACCGACGACTTCGCTGAGTTCATCACGGGCACGACATACGGCGACCTCCCGGAGCAGGTCGTCGACGGTACAAAAAAGCGGATTCTCGATTCGCTCGGTATCGCGCTGGGCTCGGTTGGCGCGGAGCCGGTCGAGATCGTCCGCGAGACGGTCTCCGAGCTCGACCCTGACGGCGGTGCCTGCAAAATCTGGGGAGCCGACGGAGCCGAGTCGGCGTCGCTGCCCGAGGCGACGATGTTGAACACATCGCTGATCCGGTATCTCGACTACATGGACGCGATCCTACTTCCCGGCGAAACGCCGCACCCGAGCGACAACGTCGGGGCGGCGGTGGCGACCGCGGAGTACGCGGACCGATCCGGCGAAGATCTCATCACGGGCGTCGCACTCGCCTACGAAGCGCACGGCGAGATGGCGGCGAAGGCTCCCGGTCGCGACATCGGCTGGGACCACATCCAGGTGACGTTCGGCTCGGCGGCGGCTGCGAGCAAGCTCCTCGGACTCGACTACGAACAGGTCCGCAACGCGGTCGGGATCGCCACGGCTGCGTCCAATCCGCTCCGCGTGACGCGGACGGGGGAGATATCAATGTGGAAGGGGATCGCTTCGGCTAACCTCGCGCGCAACGCGGTGTACACCGCGATGTTGGCGAAGAACGGGATGGAGGGCCCCGTCGACGCATTCGAGGGCCAGAAGGGATGGAAAGAGATCGTTCAGGGGCGCGACTTCCACGTCGACTTCACTCCGGGCGAGCGCGTCACGCAGGTGATGATGAAAAAGTACATGGCGGGGACGCACGCGCAGACCGCCATCGAAGGGCTTCTTGAGATAATCGATCGGGATGACATCGACGTCGGCGCGATCGAGGAGATCCACCTAGAGACGTACGAGAGCGCGAAGCACGTGATGGGCGGCGGCGAGGGCGACCGCCACCTGCCGAAGAACCGCGAGCAGGCGGACCACAGCATCCCATATACGCTGGCGGCGGCCGCGCTCGACGGTCAGCTGATGAAAGAGCAGTACGAGCAGGANCGGATTACGAGCGACGACGTGCAGTCGCTGATGAAGACGGTTACGATCGAGGAGGATCCGGAGCTCAGCGAGCTGTTCGAGAGCGGCAAACAGCCGTACAACATCACCGTTACGACGGTCGACGGAAGCGAACATCGTATCGAGAAGACGTCCTTCGAAGGCCATCCCCACACACCGATGTCGTGGGAGCGCTTGGAGGAGAAGTTCCACGGCATCTCAAAGGACGTGTACGACGAGGAGCGCCGGAACGAGATCGTCGAGATCGTGAAGAACCTCGAGGAGTACGACGCACGCGACCTGACGACGGCCCTCTGAGACGCCCGACGAGTACCGCCCTCGTCCTGACAGGGCGCTCGTTTCCGTGCCGGATTGGAGTCGAACCCCGTTCGTTGCTCCCTTTCAATTACCATCGACGACGTCGGCAAGTCGTGAACCGGCCGCGAGTAGCGCCGCCTCGTCGAAACGCGGTGCGAGCAGTTGCAGGCCGACGGCAGGCCCGTCTTCGGTGCGGTTCGGTACCGTCAACGCTGGGACTCCGGTCACGTTGGCAACCTTCGTGTACCGTCCGTACCCGAACGTGTGCTCCAAGCCGTCGTAATCGAAGTCGGGATCCGTGACTTCTTCGACGGTCGGCGCAAGCGCGGGGACCGTCGGAGTAGCGAGCACGTCGATATCCGACAGCTCACCTGCCAGGGCTTCTCTGACGGTCGCTTGGGCAGCGCGAGCGCGGACGTAATGGCGCGCTCCGTGCGCGTCGGCGAGGTGGGCGCCCGCGAGCATTCGGCTCCGATAGAACGCGTTGAGCTCCCCGGATGCCGCCCGTGCACGTCGCTGAAATCCCGCCCTATCACCCGGATCGACCGACCCGCCACGGCGGATCGGTGCGCCCCCGTCGCGCCAGTACGCGGCGAGTTCCGTGTAGCTGATTGCGTTCTTCAGGTGTTTCGTCTCGTCGAGGTAAGGAATTTCGACCTCCACGAGTGTCGCGCCGGCGTCCTCGATCTCGTCTACTGCGGCACGGTGACGAGCCGCGACGGTCTCCTCGATGTCGTCCGTTAGCCCCTGCGTCGCGACCCCGACACGGAGGTCATTGATCTGGGGCGGCGACGCGACGGCTTCGACGTACCCACCCATCCGGTAACTCTCCTCGCTGGCCGCGGCAGCGCTCGCAGGGTCGGCGGCGTCAGGGCCTGCGATCGCCTCGAGGACGCGGGCAGCATCTGTGACGCTTCGCGCTATCGGGCCGACGTGGTCGAGCGCGGACGTGTTCTCGATCACTCCCGAAAGGGGAACGAGCCCGTACGTGGGCTTGAGACCGACGACGCCGCAGAAAGCCGCTGGTTTACGGGTCGAGCCCCCGGTGTCGGTACCGAGCGCGACGTCGACGAGTCCGGCTGCGACAGCGGCCCCGCTTCCGCCGGAGGAGCCGCCCGCGATCCGATCTTCGTCAAGCGGGTTGCGAACGAGCCCACGAGCGGTTCGCCCTCGTCCCCCGCCCGCGAACTCGTCCATCGTCGTTTTCGCGGCGACGGTCGCGCCGGCCCGTCGGAGCCGAGTCGTGACCGACGCGTCCGTCGACGGCACGAATCCCTCCATGACGGCCGAGCCGCAACGCATCGGAACGCCGGCGACGGCGATGAGGTCCTTGAGACCGACGGTGACCCCGTCGAGGAGATCGCCTGCGTCGGTCGTCGGCGGTACGCGACAGTCGACGCGGATCGCGTTGTACCGGTCGGTCCCCTCGGACCACGGTCGCTCCCCAGGGTCCAACGCACCGGACGGAACTGGCACGTCGTACACCGCGGTGAGGTCGTCTGCCAACCGGCTGTTCACCTGGTCGGCCATCGCGTCGGCCTCTCCGGGGGCGACGTCGATCCCCCACTTCTCGCCGATCTCCCGGACGTCGGTGTCTGTGACCCGTCGAATGGCGTCTCGCATGAGAGGGGATCGGCTCCACGTGCGCTTAAATCTACGCGGCCAACGAGCAGCTCGGGCAGGCGAGCGGTCTGGGCGTATCGGAGTTGATCAGGCGTACCGGAGATTGAGCTCGACCTCGTTGGCGTGACCGAGGAGCAAATTCGGTAACTCATCGCGGAATCGATCGCTTTTGAGCCGGTTAGTCGGCCCCGACACGCTGAACGCGCCGAGGACCACGCCGTCCGGGCGAAACACCGGCACACCCACCGCCCGGAGCCCCTCGACCGACTGTTCGTCGTTGTATGAGACGCCGGCCTCGCGGATGCAGTCGAGTTCCGTGTCTAGCGACTCCCGGTCGACGATCGTCCGGTCCGTCTCCGCAGGTAGCCCGTACTCCGCTACGATCTCGTCGATGCGAGCAGCCGGCAGCTCTGCAAGGATCGACTTCCCGGCTGCCGTCGAGTGGAGGTAGCGATGAACGCCGTCTCGCCGGTCGATCATCACAGCGTTCTCGTCGGACGCCTCCGTGTGCAAGTAGATCCCGATCCCGTGCTCTTCGATGACAAACTGCGCCCGTTCGCCCGTGGCCTCGGCGATTTCGGCGACCTTTCGAGCACAGAGTCGGTAGCCTTCCTTCCGGTACTTGGCGTACGTCCCGATGTCGAGGAACTCCATCCCGACGTGGTATTCGTCTCCCTCTTTGACGACGCAGCGTTCCGCCGCCAACGTGGAGAGGTACTTGTGCGTCGTACTCGGCGCCAAATCGAGGTGGTCGGCGAGCTCTGTGACCCGCGCACCCTCAAGCTCCCTGAGTGCCTCAATGACGGCGAACGCCCGGTGGACCGTCGACAGCGTATTCGTTTTGCGTGGGCGACTCATACTCGAAGCGAACGGGGGGACGGTATATAATATTCACTATAAATAAAGACANATGCGCCGCGAGGTTACCGCCTCCCTCCATGTGGATTCCTCTCTCCTGTACGCTGCCGGGGGCGAGTCACGCTCGCGGAGGTGCTATTCGAGCGCCGTTAGGAACAACCGGTCGAATTCCTCTAATGAGTGCGCTTCTCATCGCCACCCCGTCCGCTCACCCGCTTAATAGGGGTCTGAACCGGTGAATCCGCTGAGATTAGTATTTAACATACCATATATGCGAATCGGAGTCACATCAAAACGTATTCCGACGAGGCGTGGACGTGTGGTGAGAGACAAATGGGCTAACCATTACATCCGTACGAGTGTGATGGATGGGCGGTAGCGCGGACTGTACCGCCAGACGGCGTCGTCGAGAGCCGATCCGTATATATAATTCCACATATGCGAAACTAGGGTGATCATCTATGATAGTCATTGAGCCCGCGAACGGGGTCAACTCTTATATCATGGCTGAGGTTATATGTGGTATGTTAACTACAAAAGGCGACTTGCTCACGGTAGACGTGGGAGAGCGGACGGCAACGCGAACGTCGATCGATGATCTGCTCTCGGCGTACATCGGCGGCCGTGGCGTCGCGACGCGGCTCGCGTACGACCGCATTCCGTTCGATGCCGATCCCCTCGGACCACAAAATCGAGTGTACCTCTCGACCGGCCCGTTCCAGACATCGCGGATGAGCTTCACCGGCCGGATGAACGCGACGAGCCTCTCGCCGCTCACGAACGGACTGCTCTCCACGAACGCCGGCGG
>P_1C_Sed_2_UnCtyDRAFT_1000387_pt1 | contig 13566 bp, 10 predicted proteins | sample Pon1CUnioCityCA_4_FD_10229 | JGI IMG/M metagenome (IMG submission 10229) | reverse complement strand
GCAATGCGATTGGCTACAGTGACGGCGGCAATTCGGCGGGGCTGGGTGCAGCCGATCACCCCGTCCACGCCGCGGCCGGCCTCGAGGCAAAATTTGGGCAGCTGTGTGGTCTTTCCCGAGCCGGTTTCACCAGAGACAATAACTACCGGATAATTTTGGATGGCATCCACGATATCGGCTTTTCTATGGGTGATCGGCAGTTTATCCGGGTATTGCAGCCTCGGCCGCCGGTTTCTGCGCGCTTCTTTGTGTGCGATAGACCGGCGGAGCCGATTTTCATGGTGTTTCAACCGTTTATCGACATCGTCGGCCGACTGCCGGCCCAGGCCCTGCCGCTTTATCTTTTTGATCTCGCCCAACACCGCATGCTTATCTGCATGCATGGCCTCGGGCAGCAAGGCTTCAATGCACTGAATTTTTTTCAAATATGTGGTTGACTGGGACATAATTCCGGATTTCTCTGTTGATCAAAAATATTTTTTAAATTAACTTGGATAGTTGAAGCATTACATAAAACATGGTATAGACGAATTTCAATTCCGGCTCTGCGCACAGGCTAACCGATAAAGGTTTTGACATCCCGTTTTTACCTGGTATAAAATTTTTTGGGGATATTAACTGAATTTGTCAATAAATACAATTGAGCATTACTTGGGGAAATTGCCCGGATTACTATGCCTGCACAGAACCGGAGCTTGTAATTTCAAAAATTATCCCTATTATTTAACAATATTTTAAAAACGGTAACCAGCTACATGCCCAAGAACCGGCCGTCCCAAAAAAAATTGAACACCCCGATCTCCGGGTTTACGCGGCTTCGCAAAGATCAACTGCGCTATATTCTTGACAATATTTCCGATTTCCTGTGCCTTCATGATCTTGACGGCTACATCCTTGCGGTAAACCGAACCTGGCAGAACCACGCCGGCATCACAGACCCCCAATGGTTTAAAGGCAAGCACCTCAGCGAATTTATACCAGAAAAATACAAAGCTGAGGTGGCCTCCTATGTTCATCGAATAGCGGAAAATGAATCGGATTCCGGCTTTGTCAGCCTCCTGGCCGGCAACAAAACAGAACTGGTGATGGAGTATAACAGTTTGCGCATCAATGACTTCGAAAACCAGTCGATTGTTGTGGTCTGCATAGGACCCGACATCACCCACCGCCTGAAATCCGAACAGACATTAAAAATCAGCGCGGAAAAATACCGCAGCATCCTGGAAACCATTGAAGACGGCTATTATGAAGCCGATCTTGAGGGCAACCTGACCTTTTGCAATCCCTCGTTGAGCCTGATACTGGGATATACCGAGTCCGAGCTGCTGCAAATGAACTATCAGCAGTTTTGCGACCCGGAATATATGGATATAATTTATAAGACCTTTAATTCCGTCTTCCGTACCCGCAAGCCAACCAAAGCCTTTGACTGGAAATTGACGCGAAAAGATGGCTCCATATGCTTTATTGAGGCCTCGGTCTCCCTGATTAAAAATCAAAACAAACGGATTACCGGCTTCAGGGGCATCTGCCGCGATATTACCGGACGTATCGAGGCTGAAAAGGAGCGTCAGAGCCTGGAGGCCCAACTGTTCCACAGCCAGAAAACCGAGGCCCTGGGAACCCTTGCCGGCGGCTTTGCACACAACTTCAACAATATTTTGTTTCCCTTGATCGGCTATATTGATATGGCGCTGATGGAGACGCCCAAGGAAAGCCGCCAGCGGCAACATCTGGAAAAAGCACTGGAATCGGCGAACCGGGCGAAAGAAATTGTCCGTCGGGTGCAGGAATATACAAGAAACCATAAAGTGTACAAAGCCCGGCCAATCAAAATCCCGGAAACTGTTAACCAGGCACTGCGCCTGGTTAACGCTTCGCTTTCCCGCCGCATCGATCTCTCAGTTCATATTGAAAATGATTGCCCGAAGGTTATGGCTGACCCGGACCAGGTAGAACAGTTGGTGGTAAACCTTTGTACGAATGCCAACGAGGCCATTTCAGCCAGCGACAGCTCAGGTCAAATATCTGTTCATGTTGCCCCGGCGGAAGTCAGGAACCCGCTTCCGGAAAAACCCGATAAATTGCCTTCCGGCCGGTATGTGCGCATCTCTGTGCAGGACTCCGGATGCGGCATAGCCCCGGAAATCTCCGAGAGAATTTTTGATCCATTTTTTACAACCAAGCCGGAAACGGGAAAAGGCCTGGGTCTGGCCTTGTCCCAGCGAATCGTTAAAAAATATGGCGGCGAAATCTTTGTCGAAAGCGGACTTGCAAAGGGAGCCCTCGTCCATGTATACTTGCCGCAGGCTCAGGCGAGCGCCCCGGATACTGAATAGACCGGATACCGGGGCGGCAACAGCGCAAGTTAGCAGCAGCAACGATTAAACAGGTCCGCCCGGAGATAATTATCAACCCGCAGTCGATACGACGGAGGATTTCATGCCGCCAGAGGCAATCAAAAACAACAACCAACAAGTTAGCGTGCTGGTTGTCGACGATGAACCGCCCATCCGTGAAATGATGGAAATTCTGTTTACCAAAGCCGGCTACCAGTGCCTGACAGCTCATAATGGCGATGCAGCCTTGGAAATTCTTAAAACAACGCCGATTGATGTCGCCATAACCGATATCAACATGCCGGGCATCAGCGGTGTGGAGCTCCTCAAAAAGGGCCGGGAAATAACCAATGCGGATTTCATGGTGATCACCGGCTACGTGGAAGATTTCAGCTATGAGAGCCTGATTGCAGAGGGTGCCAGCGATTTCATCTACAAACCCATCAGCAACAAAGAAATTCTGCTGCGATTCAAGCGCGTTCTGCGCGAGCGTCTTTTGCTGCTGGAACGGGAGCGAATCAACCGCGAGCTCGAAGAAAGCAACCAGCAGCTGTCAAAATACGCGGAAGAGCTCAATCTGGCACTCTCGGATCTCAAAACCACGCACAATGAACTGCAGGCCGCCTATCTCGATACCATCAACCGCCTGGCCCTGGCCGCGGAATTCAAAGACGAAGAAACCGGCGATCATATCCTCAGGATGAGCGAATTCTGCGCCTTGATTGCTGAAAAATGCGGCCTTGGAGAACGCGAGGTCAACAATATCCGCTATGCCTCGCCCATGCATGATATCGGAAAAATCGGGATCCCGGATAAAATCCTGCTCAAACCCGACCGCCTCACCGCTGAGGAGTTTGACATCATCAAAACCCATACCACTATCGGGGCTTCAATCCTCTCCGGCGCCCGCGCCGAAGTACTTCAGGTGGCCCAACAGATTGCCCTTACCCACCATGAAAAATGGAACGGCAAAGGCTACCCAAAAGGCTTGAGGAAAAAAGAAATCCCGATTTACGGACGAATTGTTGGACTGATGGATGTCTTTGACGCCCTGACATCCAATCGACCTTACAAGAATGCATATCCAATTGAAATTGCACGTGATATCATAAAAAAAGAGCGTGAAACCAGTTTCGACCCGGACATTGTGGATATTTTCTTGTACAATATTAATGACTTCGTCCATATCAAAGGCAATATTGGCAGCATCAAGAACCTCTCCGGGAAAGAATTTCAATGGAGCGCCCGGGACAAATCCGATGGAACGGATCAATTCATTAATTTGGCCCAATATTGGAAGAAGCAATAAAAGTTTGATATAATACCATTTAGGAAGCACTCCCTTCCTTGAACAAACCACAGGCTTATAAGAGAGGGAAGACTCTGATGAAGGCTTATCGAAAAGAGCTCTTTTTCACGGTCCCAACGCGCCGGGCCCTGATCAATATCACCTCCCAGGTAAAGCAATGTCTGGCGGAGAGCGGGATCCGGGAAGGCTTGGTTCTGGTCAATGCCATGCACATTACCGCCTCGGTATTTATTAATGATGACGAATCCGGCCTGCACCAGGATTATGACGAATGGCTCGAGCGCCTCGCCCCGCACGAACCGGTATCCCAGTATCGGCATAACGTCGGCGAAGATAACGCGGATGCCCATATGAAACGCCAGATCATGGGCCGCGAAGTGGTGGTGGCGATAACAGAAGGGCAGCTGGATTTCGGGACCTGGGAACAGATTTTTTACGGCGAATTCGATGGGAGAAGGAAAAAGCGGGTGCTTGTTAAAATAATCGGGGATTGACATCCGCTCCGTCCTTTAGGCCAGAGCGGATGTCAATGCGCATTGGATAAAAAGTCCGTCAATATCGCTCTTAGCTGAAATTCCCATCCAGGCAGCGCTTACGGAAGTGTCCTCAGGATCGATTTAATTCCCGCCATGATCATATCCACCGCAATCAGGCTCAGCAGCATCCCCATGAACTTTTCAAGGGCCTGCAATACCCGCGGCCCCAGATGCTCCATCAGCAAACGACCGGTATATAGAACAGCCAGGGTGACCGCAAAAACGATCCCCAGCGCCATAAGAATGGTGAGACTGGAAACGGTGGCGTCTGTCTTTAAAATGATAACGGTTGTTATTGCTGAAGGGCCGGCAACCGAAGGCATGGCAATCGGTACAATCAGGGGGGCATTGCCGTATTCATGCGGAAACATCTCGGAGATGCTGCGAAAAATCATCTGAAGCGCAATAATCAGAAGGATGATGCCGCCAGCAATGCGGATTGAAGATTGTTCAATATTTAAATAATGCAAAATCGCATCGCCGGCAAAAAGAAAAATACACAGCACAACAAAGGCTATCGCCATTTCGCGGCATATCACTTTGTCGTATTGCCGCTTCTCCAGTCCCCCTAATTGGACGGGGGATGGTTAAAACAAAGGGGCCTTCGGCTTGCCGGGGTCTTGAAATCCCCCAAAATATCCTTACATTGCCAATTTAACTTGACAATTTAAAAAAATATATGGCATCTACGATCTTTTGTGTTTGTTTTAAGGAGACTGGCGGCCCGAGTTAACGGAGGATTCAATTGTGACCTATCTACCAAAAAAAGCTATATTTTGTGCGATACTCATCTTGCTTGTCTTTGGCGGGGTTTTTACATTTTCCATGCTTGATGCCTGCCCCGTGGAGAAAAAAACCTGCACCGACCAGCGCCTGCCTGTCGCATTTCCCCATGATATGCACATGGGTCAGTATGACTGCCTGGATTGCCACCACGTTTTTGACCAGCAGCATAACAATATTCTCGACCCCGGGGAATTNTATGCCGGCAATCCCCTCATAAAATGCGAATCCTGCCATGGGGCAGAGAGCCAACTGAATCGAGAAGAAGCCTTTCATGGGCAGTGTATCGGCTGCCATTTTAAAAGCGGCGGGATTGATCAGGCCGGCGGGCCGAATCTTTGCGGTGAATGCCACAAAGATAATAAAGGCGCCGGGGACTTTGTTATGATACTCGGAGAAACGCATGATTAAAGCCAAATCAAAGCCATTGGAAGAGATTCTTGACTACATCGCTCCTTATAAAAACATTCTTATCGCCGGCTGCGGCGGCTGCGTATCAGTTTGCCTGGCCGGCGGCCAGGCGGAAGTCAATATATTGAAAACGGAACTGGAATTCGCTCTTCGGGATACGGATGCCGCCAAACAAATCAAGGGCTACACCACGGAGCGCCAGTGCAACGAGGCATACCTGGGGGAGCTGGATGATTTTTCCCAAACCGCTGATTGCATGATCTCCATTGCCTGCGGCGCCGGCGCCCAGCTTCTTGCCGCGAGATATCCCCAAATTCCCGTTTTCCCGGGAGTCAACACGATTGCCATCGGCATTGACCGGGATATCGGTTTGTATGAAGAACGTTGCCGGGCCTGCGGAGAATGTGTACTGGCCTATACTGCCGGCATCTGCCCGGTTACGCGCTGCGCCAAAGGCCTTTTCAACGGTCCCTGCGGGGGCACCCAGGGCGATAAATGCGAAATCAGCTCTGAGATTCCCTGCGCCTGGCACGAAATTTACGAACGGCTCAAACTTCAGGGCCGGCTCGAAGACATCTTAAAAATTCGCGCGCCAATGCAGTGGCGCAATCAAATCCAGCGCACAATCGTGCAAAAGGGCTATGAGAGCCGGTATTCAGAGGAAAACTGAGCGATATGCAATATCAGGAACAACTCTTACAAATCCTTAAGGGTCCGATGGTATGGATTGCACTGATCATTTTCATAAGCGGAATTATCGTTCAATCCATCCGGCTTGGGCGGCTTACCCGAAAAAAAGAGCCGGCTGCCATAACTTTTGCCGCCAATCCCCGTAAAAAGAAAAAACTTACCGGCTGGCAGAGGTGGGTCCGCCCCATTGCCCGAATGAAAACCACGGCCCTGGGAGCAAGCCCGGCGCTGTCGACAATCAGCATCATCTTTCATATCTGCCTTTTCATCACTCCGGTATTTCTTATGGGGCACAACGTATTGATCGAGGCTGCTGTGGGCGTATCCATTCCTTATTTTTCAGAAAACATTTCAGACACCCTGACAGTGATTGTTCTCATGTGCGGCCTGTTCTTCCTTCTGCGTCGATTCTTGTTGAAACGGGTTCGGGTGCTTACAACCCCCTATGATATTATCCTGCTCGCTGTGGCGATATTGCCATTTCTAACCGGCATTCTGGCCCACTATCACCTGGTATGGGACTATCAGTTGATGATCCTGCTGCATATCGCCGCCGGTGAGCTGATGCTGATCATGATCCCGTTTTCCAAATTTTTTCATATGGTTTTTTTCTTTTTCGGCCGTTTTTTTATTGTTAACGAATACAGCCTCGGCGCACCAAAGCGCACCTGGCAGTTTTAACCCCTGCGATTGAGAGATAATGGGCACATGATGACAACGGATATCGATGTCGAACCGATTCAGCGTATTCTAAAAAAGAACAAGCAGGAAATTAAAATGGGCTTGAAGGTCTGCGCCCATTGCAGTCTTTGCGCGGAAAGCTGTTTCCTCTACAGCGCCACAACGGACCCCAAGTACATGCCTTCCTATAAATTCATCCACTCCATCGGCCGACTTTACCGGAAAAAGGGCAAAGTAAGCCGCGAGGAGTTGGAAACAATCCGGGATCGGGTGTGGCATGACTGTGTATTGTGTACCCGGTGCTACTGCCCGTTTGGGATCAATATCCCTTCCCTGATATCGCTCGCCCGCCAGGCCTGCCGGACGCAGGGGGTATCGCGCGAGTATAACAAAGAACCCATGAGGGGCGGGTAAGGGCTTCAACTTCTGCGTTGCGCCTCATCTCTTTTCATTCAACGTAGAACAAATAGGGAACGCTTTAACCGGCCGTCCACTGGCGGTAATTCTTTAACTGGGGATAATAGAGCATCAAGCGGATGGGCCGGTTCTCCATTGCCCCCATAATCCGTGCGTAAGTTTGCATCTGGGCCTGGTAGCGCCCTGTTTCCTGATCCAGAAAAGCCTCGACCGATCCTCCGCTGTGAACGCTGCTTTTATAATCGATAATCCACCGGACCCCCTCATCGTCAACAAAGGTCCGGTCAATCACGACATTGACCACACTGCCGTCGAGCCTTCCCGTGAGGGCGTATTCACAGGCGTCTGAGCGGTGTCTGGACAAAACCCACCGCCCCATGTCATCCTCGAGCGTGGCGATCAGGGCCGATTGAACACGCGACAGCGCCTCAGATCGCATTTCCTCGTTTATGCCGGCACTTTCCAATTCCCGGTCAAACCTTTTAGAAAAGGCATGAATGCGCGGCTTTGACCATTGATCCACCCCCTGCTCACAAATCACACCAAGCCAACGGTGCACCACCGTTCCCACGCGGCGGGCGGTTTCCCCGGCCCAGTCAAACGGCGGGGTTTGCGGTTCGGTTACCGGCAGGGCCCGCTCAACGCTAACATGCCCTTCCAGACCCGGCGGCGGCACGCAGGGGGGGCATGCCGCGCTCAACCGGCGGATAAGGGCAGGCTCTGGCCCGGGCATCCCGGCTGAATCATTCCTTTCCGGAGAATCCGCAGACAGCCGTGCCGGAGGAGCCGCCACGGCCTGGGCGAAAACTTCGGAAACCACCGGCCATAAGGGATGAAGCAGCGAATTGGCATCCGGCATGCGAATGCTCCCGGGTTGGGAGCCGGGATGTGCCCCGCCAATAAGGTGAAGGCGTTTTTTCGCCCGGGTGACGGCAACATAGAGCAGTCGGGTATCTTCATATCGGCGTTTTTGCCTCTCAAACAGCCGGATATATTCATAAGTATTGCTGGTCCGGCTTCCGTAGGCGGAGATGGGGGCCAGCAACAGCTCGTTTTGTCCGCCGGTCGGCCGCTCAAGCCACATCAGCAGGCGAGGGGCCTCGGGCGGGGGCGATTTTTCCAGGCCCGGCAGAATGACCGTGTCAAATTCCAAACCCTTGGCCTTGTGTATCGTCATCACCTGGAGGCTTTCATCGGCTGTCGGATCCGGGCGGGCAAACAATTCGGCTACCGATGATTCAAAAGTCGCCAGATCCTTGCCCCCGCCGGGCCCGATCGCCTCATCCATTAACTCCAGATAAGCCCTGGCATCCTCCAGGTCCGCTGATGAAAAGCAGCAGGCCGGGCCCCCGAGAAGCAGCCACGCCCCTTCCACCAGACGCCTCAATGAACGGCAATCGCGGTTTAACAGCGCGGGGAGCAGGATGTCCCGGACACGCGCCGCCCGTTGCCGGCCTTCCTTGCTCAGGCACGCCAGTCGGTCTTCGTCTTTCAGCAAATCCACGACTGACGAGCCGGGGGCATCGCCTGAGAGCGCGTGAAGATCGTTCAGGCGCAGGCCGCACCAGGGTGCCCGTAAAACTCCCAGCCAGGCAATCCGGTCGGCTGGATGGGTCAAAGCCCGGGTGAGCGATAAAAGATCCTGGATGACCGGCCGGTTTTTGAGCGATTCGATCTCAACGGCGGTAAAGGAGATATCATTGGACTTTAAACCCCTGAGTATCGCTTCCAAGTGCGGGCGGCTGCGCACCAGAACAGCAATGCTGCCTCCCGGGTCCTTCTGCTTTGCCTCCCGTATGCAGGCCAGCACGCTTTGCGCCTCTTCTTCCCGGTCCGGAGGAATATGGGGATGAATCTGAACGGCAGCTGCCGGCTCCGGGGGCAGGGCGGCAGTGGCGGGCGAATAGGCGACAGCACCCACGGAGGCATCATTTTCCCCCGGCAAAATTAACGGAAAGCTCTCATTGACCCAGTTCACGATTTTCTGCTGGGAGCGAAAATTCACTGACAGTTTAAGCGGGTGCAATGCGATTTGCCCCAGGCCCTCATTCCAGGTTTTTATAAACAGCCCGACCTCGGCCTCGCGGAATCCATATATGGACTGCATGGGGTCGCCCACGGCAAAAAACGTACGGCCATCGCCCGACTGCCAGCCCATGGTCAGTCTCCGGAGAAAATCAAACTGGGTAATGCTGGTATCCTGAAACTCGTCGATCAGAACATGCCCCACCCGGTAATCCATGGCAAGCCCAAGGTCCGTCGGATTCTCCGGCGTCCCCAAGGCCATGGCGGCCCTCATGGCCACCTCGGCAAAATCCACCTGTGCAGTGGATTGGAAAGCCACTCTCAGGTGGGCCGCTGACAGGCGAAGAATATCAGAGAGCGCTTGCAGGATCTGCCACTGCTCCTCCTGGTATTGCGCATCCGGCAGGGAACGAATCCGGTGTAAAGTTTCGCCAAGGGATGCGCCCGGGCGCAAATTATCCAACAATTCCTTGAAATCGGCTTTTTTTTGCGTGTAATAATTCTTTAATTCACTGTTTTTCCCTACACTGCTGGGCGCCGGAAAACCCAGGTGCTTATCCGACTGGCGGCGCCATTGACCGTCCCGGGTCAGAAGCAGTTCACAAAGGCCCAGCCATTGCGGAAGATCCTCCGGGGATGCCTGTGGAAGGGTATGCAGATCTTTTAACGCCTTGACCGGTGATTCCGAATCGACGGCTTCTTCTATATTACCGGCCGCAAACCGCGCCAGCTCCAGCAGAGGCTCTATGCAGACATCCGGAAACCGACTGCGGCAGGCCGTAAGCTCTTCGGCAATGACCCCCTTTAAGGCATCCTCCAGTTTTTTCCGCCGCATGGCCGGGTCTTCGCGTTGGGCGATATGCCGGAGCCACTGATCCCTCCGTGCCAGCATTGCCGCAATCAATCGCTCAAGCCGTTCCAATTGATTGTCCAGGTGCCGGACCAGGGCCTCAATGGCCGGCGACCAATTGGATCCGGCTTCCAATTCCGCCACCGTCTCCCGGGCCGCCTGCAAATAGAGCCGCTGAGGGTCGCCGGATATCTCGGGGGAGGCGCCGAGGCGGGAGAGATAGGGCATATGCCTTGTAATGGCCGCGCACAGGGCGTCAATGGTTTGAATGCGCAAGCGACCCGGGTTATCCGATAAATGCCAGGCTTGGCGATTATCTCTCTCAGATACCGCGCGCGCGAGATCCCAGGTTCGCTGCTGATGCGGCGTATCGGGATAGTCGCCATCTTGCGCCCGCTGCAAGGCCTCCAGAATGCGGCTGCGCATCCCGGCGGCCGCCTTGCGCGTAAACGTAATCGCGATTACTTCTTCCGGCGCATTGACCCGGGACAGCAGGCAGAGGTATCGCTGAATCAAAAGCTCGGTCTTTCCCGAACCCGCCGGAGCCTGGACAATAAAAGAATATCGGGGATCAAGGGCCTGCTCCCGCTCATGCGCATCAGCAGGCAGTGGATCATGCATTGGTTTCACGCGCTGACTCCAAAAGTTCTTTTTCTTTTATCCGGCAAAGCCCGCCAAGGTCGCAATATCGGCAGCTTTCATGGGGGACGGCCGGAGAGACCACGGCATATCCGGCTTTGACCTCGGCGGCCAGATCCTGCAATTCAGTCCGCCATTGCGGCAGCAACTCGGCAATTGAGGCATACCGGCCGCTGTAGCGCGATTCCTTTTCAATTTTGCCAACCCCCGGGGCTATGCCTTCATCCTCGGCAATTCCCAGGAACCGGGCATCTCCTTTGCGGACCTGTCCAAACAAAACCGCAGCCAACGGCTCATCGAGGCTGACAGCGTACAAGGGGATCTGCGGCTCCGCCATCCGCTCTGTGAACCAGTCCTTGAGCCTCGGAGTGCCGGTCTTGTAGTCAATAATCACGAGCCGCCCGTCCGCCAGGCGATCGATGCGGTCGGCAAATGTTTTCAGGCAGAGGCCGCCAATGGTGACCGGCAATGCGGCTTCCCGGGCCTGGACGGAAAAGGGCGCGCGCTGGCGCTCCAGCATCATCCACTCTTCTATCAGCCCGACCAGCCGCTCTTTTTCTATGGCCAGGAAGCGATCCGTGAAGGTGCGGGGCTTTAATTCCATCATAGCCTTGAGCGGCGCTTGTACGGATGCTTCAATTGCCGCCCTCAGATCGGCATCCGGCTTTTCCATGAGCGTGGCATGCGCGCCCAGGCGATCCCAGACCAATTCCAGGCAGCGGTGGACCAGCGACCCCCGCTCGGCTGCGTTCAATCCAGGGACCGGGATCTCCAGGGGCTCCGCTCCGAGCCGGTACCGGGCAAAGGCGGAAAATGGACAGGCGGCCTGAGCCTTCAGCAGACCGGTACCCCCGCGAATAAATTCGCCATCACGGATTGCCGGTCCATTTGGATCGCTTCGCTGCTCAATTACAGCGGATTCCAGCATGCCTTCCCAGAACCCCGGAGGCGGCGAGGTTTGAAGGGTTTGGGTTTTCACCGAAAATTGCCGGATCAAGGGGCTGGAAAAAAGTTGGGTGTCGCCTTGCCGGCACGGATAACTGATGACCACCCGGGGCGCGCAGGTCAAAAGACGCTCGGTTACGCGGCGGGCATAAGCCAGCTCGCGCTCCGCCGATGCGTGCACAACATTTGCTTTTCGCTGCAGCCATATGGGAATCAAGGGATTCGGCCGGGGCGGGGGCGGCCAGTTTTCGCTGTGAAGCCCCATGATCCAAGCTGCGTCAAAAGCCTCTCCGGCGGATTCCAGCACCCCCATGACCTGGATGGGCAAAACGCCGGTTTCCGGTTGAAAGGGGGTGTCTGCCAGGAGGCGGCTTAGCCCCTGGACCGCATGCTCGCGCGAGATCCGGCCCATGACCCGATCCATTGCAGCAAAACGGGCGAGCCCCTCCTGCCAGGCATCAAGGGTCTGAAACGCCGTGCTGGAAAGACTGCGCTCGCCCGGCCATTCCAGACTGCCCAGAATGGCGGCAAAACTCTGCGCCCACCCGGAAGGCGTCTGTTTTTGCGGCATGGCTTCGCACACCCGAATAAAGGCCCGGAGCTGTTTGCCCAGCAGGCGGCATCCGGCCGCATCGGCAGCGGCAAGAAACGGATGCATCTCAATGTCGGTTTCCCCGCGTTTGCGCAAATCGCGATCCAGGATACTGCGCCGCGTCAGCTCCGTCTGGGCTCCGCCCAGAAAGGGAGAACGAAGCAATTGTGCGGCATCTTCAGCGGAAATGGGCGCTCCGGCATTTTCCAGTATCCCCAGGGCGGTTTGGATCATTGGATAATCGCTTAGCGGCGACCCCAGGGAGATATTGTATAATCGCTCCAAATCCTCGCCGGTGTGGCACACCAGTCCGGGATGCAGGATATCATCGAAAATCCGGATAATTTTTTGCCGGGCGGCTTCCAGGTCCAGCACGATAACCCCGATACGTTGTTCCGGGTCCGTTTCAAGCATTTTTCTTGCCCACAAGGCGGCCTGGGTGATTTCGGATTCCATATCCGCCAGAGCATGGCAGGCCACCTCACTGGCCGGAGGCGGCCACTTGAGCATGGAAACCCGCGTGCCCGTCGATTCAATTGTCAGAAGAAGCGATTCCAACTGGGGGGAGAATTCGTCAAAGCCGGCAAATATAATATCGGCCGGTGCGGTAAGGCATTCCTGCCGGATGGCCTCAGCCACGAGATCCGGCAGGCGGGCGGCTTCACACCAGTCTTTTACCCGGCACCCCTCCTCGAACTGCCGGCTCCAGTGGATAAAGGCTTCGGTGTCCGCCGGCGGCAGATCGGAGAGCATTTCCAAATCCAGGTGCCACTGCAGACAGATGGCCCTGGCCTGTTGGGCGGTTTTCGCCGCCGCCCGGGCCTGAAGCAGGTCCCCGCCGTATTCGGTTTGCCGGATAATGATTTCCCAGAGCCACAACTCCTGACTCTCAGACAAAAATCCCGGCCATTTCTCAAACGTCGCTGAATCCCAATTTAACACCAGCGAATCATATAATTTCTCCAGCCATGCCCGGTAAGGAAGAATTTGCGGGCTCTCCCAGGCGTAGATACCCGCTGCCGCCATTTGCGCCGCATGGTCGGCCGCCATTTTCCGTGCCAGACGACGGTTAACCGTAACCAGGGTTGCGCCGCTGTTGATCCGGGACCACAGTTCGTTTTGTGAAACCTGCTGATCAGTTGTCATTTGCGCTATTCATTGCAATATTTTTTCCTTCTCCAAGAAAGTCCATTAAAGCCGGCATGAATTTATGATGGGAGCCGGGAAACGGGTATCTTTCCAATGCCCGGAGTCCCACCCAGCGATGGGCAATCGGCCCGTTGCGCCGCACCCGCCCGCCATTATAGCGGCAAACAAAAATTTCCGCGGCTATCCTGAAATGCGTATAC
>P_1C_Sed_2_UnCtyDRAFT_1000386_pt1 | contig 13611 bp, 11 predicted proteins | sample Pon1CUnioCityCA_4_FD_10229 | JGI IMG/M metagenome (IMG submission 10229) | reverse complement strand
TGTATCCACAAATTCGATAATCCGGGGATAACGGTAAGCCGCCATATTTTCCCTGGCCCAGCCAATGATATCGGTTTCAGTGACCTTGCCCTGGTGCTCGGCGCGCAAAACAACAAAAGCCTTTACATTTTCCACCCGGACAGGGTCAGGGACCCCAACTACGCACACTTCGGATATGCCCGGATGCTGGTAGAGCACACCCTCCACTTCCGAGGGCCATACCTTGTAGCCGGCCGCATTAATCATGCGCTTGCTGCGATCAACAATATAGAAGTAGCCCTCCTCATCCATACTGCAAATGTCGCCGGTTCGCAGAAACTGTTTGCCGTCTGTCTCCAGAAATACTTCTTTTGTGTCCTCCGGTCGATTCCAGTATCCCTTCATTACCTCCGGGCCGCTGACGATCAGCTCGCCCTGTTCACCTGGCGGCAGTTCCGCCAGCGTATCCAGGTCAATGATCCGGGCATCGACGCCAAAATCTGGAATACCAATGAACTGAAGTTTGGGCCGGTCCGGCGGATTAAAGTGGGTCTGGGAAAATGTTGGGTATTTTTCATCTCCTCCTCCTACTTTTGACTGTGGATGGAAATTTTCCGATCAGTATTGGAAAAAGCTATGGCACAGCCGCCACAGCATGTCAAACCGGCCGGCAAGTGAGTAATCCCCGGGCGCACCCCATAGGCACCCCTAAAGGAGATTTCCTGATATTTTCAATAACCATTGCTTTTAATAAAATTTTAAGTTTATTTTTGTAAACAGTGACAACCTTTTTGGCAGGCATTGTCAACCAGTTTTTGCCCCGCCTAATGCGGCCGGCCCTGAAAATATCCGGCATTTCACACCCCCCCGGCAAGGCATCGGCAGAGCCGGGCACGGATGTCAATAAAATAACGAGCGCTCGTTCGATTTTTTATTGACATCCTTAACCGCCACGGATACGATTCACTCAATCATTAAGGGTGATGGCTTCATAAAAAGTCCAATACCTGCGTTACACGGCATCCACCGGAATTCCAACGCCGGGCAGACTTTGCCGCATTTCCCCGGAGTTGGCCGCGCCCTTAAACTTAAACGGATCCGGAATGTTATACATATTCATCAATGCTGACTTGAATCTTCCATTATTCGTTTAACCTGTCATGACCTTCAAAGGGAAGGCTCCGCTAAATCAGGCAGGAATGAGAATTTTCGACAAGGAGACTACATATGCGAACCAGAGAACAATACTTCGAGGGACTAAAAGGCAAAAACAGAAACCTCTTCCTCAATGGGGAGAAAGTGGACCGGGATTGCGAAATCCTGGCTATGGGCGCCGAGGTTATGGCAACGACTTTCGATGCGGCACACGACCCTGAACTCAAGCACCTGGCCACTGCCACCAGCCACCTGACCGGAGAGACCATCAACCGGTTCGGACATGTGCACCAGAGCCCGGAGGATCTTCATAAAAAACAGGACATGACCCGCAAACTGTGCCGGAAAGTAGGCTACTGCATCGGGCGCTGCATGGGCGTGGATGCCCTCAATGCCATCAATGCGGTATCATTTGAGGCGGACAAGGCAAACAACGGCCAAAGCGAATACCACAAAAACTTTCGCAACTGGCTTGAAAATTTTCAGAAAAACGACCTGGCGGGATCTTGCGCCCAGACCGACGTCAAGGGCCTTCGCCTCAAACGGCCGGCCCAGCAGCCGGATCCGGATTCCTACCTTCACGTTGTTGAAAAAAGAAGCGACGGCATCGTGGTGCGGGGCTGTAAAGTCCACATCACGTTTGCTTCTGTCGCCGATGAGATTCTTGTTGTCCCCACCCGGGCGCTTACAAAGGAAGAAGGCGACTGGGCCCTGGCGTTTGCCGTACCCGCCGATCATGAAGGCGTCAAGCAGGTGCTCTCCCCTCATAACATGCGACGCCGGGACCATTTCCAGCGCGGCTTTGACTTCGGCGTGGTCGACTCCTATGTAATTTTTGACGATGCATTTATCCCCTGGGAACGGGTCTTTCTTTGCGGCGAATACCAGCACGGGGGAATTTGTGCCCTCCTGTTCGCACTTTTTCATCGCCACAGTTACTCCGGCTGTAAACCGGCGGTCGGCGATCTTTTGATCGGTCTGGCCTCCCTGGCTGCAGAGGTCAACGGCATTCAATCCGCCCCGCATGTCCGCGAAAAAATTACCGAACTCATAAAAATTGCGGAATTGGGCTATGCCGCCGGATATACGGCATCCTCCCTGGCAAAGCCGGAAGTCAATATCCCGGGACTCGGCAAAGTGCCCTATGGCTCGGGGGCGTACATACCGGAATCCATTTATGCCAACGTTGGGCGGTGCCTCACCGGTGAAGCGGTTTTCGAGGAGCAGCAGATCCTTTGTGAAATTGCGGGCGGCATGCCCGCCACCTTTCCCCATGAAAAGGATTTTCTCAATGAGGAAACCGCCGGTCTGCTGAAAAAATACGTCAATCGAAACACGGAAATCCCGGTGGAGGAACAGATCAAGTTCTGGATGCTGTTTACCGATTATACCAATTCCGCCCTCACCGGCGCGCTTAACTATGGGGGTATGCACGGCGGCGGCTCTCCCATCATGGAACAGATTGCCATTCACGGGCAGTATGATATTGAGGCACGCAAAAATATTGTGAGGAACCTGGCCGGCATGGAAATAAAAAAGAAATAATTCCAGACCATTAAATCCTGCCTGCGCGCCCGGCAACAGGGCAACACTGCCAGGGCGGCTTGTCAAGGAAGATGCGCGACCATAAGGGCCTTTTGTTTATCCTCCCCCTCCGCCAACAGCCTTGCAATTTGCCAACTTTATGCTATAAATGGTGATGTAGGAATTTATATGAGCCGGCCTTGTTTTACAAAGCGCTAACCGGCGATATAAGACAGTGATCCAATGCCCGGGCAATAATACGGATTTTCCGTTATAGTCAATGAAGCCGGCAATAACGCGCTTCGGCCGGGCACTGTTTAGGGGAGCCATCAAACCCTCACATTTTTTTCATTTGATTCACTTAAGGAAAGTGCCATGAATGCGACTTATCTGATGGGCGAAGAACTGAAAAGCAAAATTTTGAAGACGTCTAAGGCAATGCCCCCCATGCCCCAGATCCTTGCCAAAGCAACCCGGATCATTCATGATGAAACCAAAGGGTTTAAAGAAATCGGGGATGTGTTAGAAACCGACCAGGCCATGGCCACCAGGGTCCTTAGAATCGCCAACTCCCCCTATTCCGGCCTCAGCATACCGGTCTCCTCGGTTCAGCAGGCATCGGCGCTGCTTGGCAGCCAGACGCTGCTGGAGCTCATCACCATTGTGAGCACATCAAAAATCATGGGACAATCCCTGCCTGGCTACGGATTTTCATCCACCCGGGTCTGGCGGCATACGCTGGCAGTTGCGGCCGGCTCGAAAATAATCGCTGAAAAACACTTCCCGGATATTGCCGCTGATGCCTTCAACGCCGGTCTGATCCACGACTGCGGAATGATCATTCTGGACGAATATATGGCTGAGCGAAAAGCCTCCCTGCCCGGTCCGCCTTCCCCGGATGAGAGCATTTTAATTGATATGGAAAAGCAAATTTTTGGATTTGACCATGCGGAAATTGCCGCTGTGTTTTTAGCCAAATGGAATCTTCCGGCAATACAAACCAACGCCATCAGGTTCCATCACGCCCCCGCCCAGGCCGGGGGCGATATTCTCACCGATATTCTCCACGCGGCGGAATGCATCGCCCAATATGGGCAAGATGCGGAACAAGCCCTATACCTGGCAAAAAATGAAACATTCACAAACCTTGGTATGGACCGGCAAGCCCTTGCCGAAATCTATGGTGAGCTCATCGAAGCGGTCGACAATATTGTTGCAAGCGTCTCCCGATAGGGGGATGGCTGAAAAAATACTATGGGGTGTGCTATTATGAGCCAGCAAGTTTACAAGGAACTGCTCGAAGTAATGAAAAAGCGGGGCGGCGATTTTTCAGGAATGGATATCCCCGAGTTCTTCGCTATGGTTGAAAAAATGTTCACCCCGGATGAGGCGCAAGCCAACAATGCCATGCCCAGGGGGCCCCACGGATCTGGCCGCGAAAATGGGCTGGGAGCCTTCGGAAACCGCTTCTATCCTGGAAACCATGGCCAACAAGGGGCTGTGCATGGCGCTGACCATGGGCGATACCATCTATTACCAGAGCGCGCGGTTTATGCCCGGCATCCTGGGATTCCAATTCATGCCCGGAAAAACCACGGAGCGGGATAAAAAACTGGCCCGGCTCATTGATAACTATAAAAAAGCATTCAATGAAAAGACTGAAAACAGGGAAACAGAATTTCCGACCAATCGGGTCATCACCGTGGACCGCACCGTGGCGCCGGAGAACCAGGTACACACCTAAGACCAGGTACAGACGTTTATCGACAAAAACGACCAGATTGCGGTCTCTACCTGCTTCTCCCGTCATGCCGCGCTACTGCGCAACGAGGATACCCACGACATGCCCAATGATGTATGCATGCAGTTCGGCATGGGCGCCCAGTTTGCCGTGGAAAGACTGGGCGCACGCAAGGTGACGAAGCAAGCGGCCCGCGAGGTTTTGGAACGGGCTGAAACCGCCGGACTTATCCACATGAGCACCAACATGGCCGATAACATCAGTTTTATCTGTAACTGCGATCGCTGGCACTGTGTTGCTGTCAACCACGCTTTGAAAAAACCTACGCCTGGGCTGTTTTTTAATTCCGGCTTTGAGCCCCGCTTTAATTCAGAGCAATGCACCCAATGCGAGACCTGCATTGAGCGGTGCCCGCCGGAAGCGCTTTCCATGGGCCCGGATGAGGTCCCGGTGGTCGACCGGGCCAGATGCTTCGGCTGCGCTGTTTGCGCCACCGGATGTCCGTCCGAAGCCATTGTCATGGTCAACCGGCCCGATTTGCCGGAACCCCCGAAAGACGGCAGGGAACTCAAGGAAGCCATCAAATCGGCAGCAAAAGCATAAAGATAAGAACCCGCCAGGCCCTGACCTGAAGCGGGTTCAAAGGATTTAGCCGCATTCGGACAGTTAGTTGGCGTCTCCGAAAATCTCCTCGGGCGGGGTGGTATTGCCCGTGGCATTGGGGAAAGTTTCGAATTTGTGGGCTTTCCGGTTGTTTTCGAGGAGTTCTTCCGCCTCTGCCATAAATCCGTTAAAACGCTTCTTGCATTCATAAAAGCCATGCCACCACGTGTAATCCGGGGCCATCATAGCTGCTCCCATACGGGCCCGGCGGCCTTCATGATGCCAGAGTTCATAGAACTCCACTTCCAGCGCCTCGTCAAAATAGCGGCTGTCATCCAGCAGCCCTTTCTCGTACAACTTGTCCATCATTTTTCTGGCCGGCAGGTAATAGACCGTGTTGTATTGTTCGACCACCTGGTCAAGAGTCTCATAGTGGGTCTTGACCCAGTTTTCCCCATGGCACTGCTTGCAGACTTCCTGCATTTTTCCCCGCTCGACTTCCCAGTTGGTTTTTGCGGGAAAGGGCTCAAAATCGGACGGCCGTACGGTTAGCGGCGCCTGGATCTCCCATGAAAGACGTTCGGTGACATCATGGGTGGTCCGAACAGAGCCCGCGCCGGACATGTGGCAGGACGCACAGGTGGGGGCCCGGAAGTCCACGCCGGGCGACCAGGTGCCGGGAGCTGACTCCCAGTTGTAGTCGTCCCCGAATGCCTTATAAATATCGCCGTGCTTGGATTCCATGTAGATCTCGATCTGCGGGTGATCCGGGCCCAGGTGGCACTGGCCGCAGGCCTCGGGTTTTCTTGCTTCCATTACGGAAAACCGGTGCCGGGTATGACAACTCGTGCAGGAGCCCTTGCTCCCGTCCGGGTTGAGTCGTCCCACGCCCACATTGGGCCACGTATCCCCGGTAAGCTTTCCGTCTTCGGTTTTCAGCACCGTTCCATGGCAGTAGAAACAGCCGGAGGTTCTTTCCACATCACTGTTCATTCCTTTTTGCAGCCAGGGATCAATCTTCCAAATAATCTCCAGGGTGTTGGCGTGCTTGCTGTTGCTGTATTGCTTGGCCTCATCCGGATGACATCGGGAGCAATCCTTGGGCGATACAACGCCGGCCACCGGCACGCGGTATTCCGGCCGGCCCCACTTGGTATCGGACTGCTCATACTGCTTGTAGTGGTCTTTGGCCACATCCGGGTCATGTTCCTCCGCCTTGTGGCAGTCGATGCAGGTGATGTTGGCGCTGGCATGCCGACTGTTTGCCCAGTCCGCAAAAATCCCGGGATGCTCCCGCTTGTGACACTGGATGCACGCCACCCCCGCGTCCGGAATACTTCGTTCAATCCGGAATTCCTTCTCTTTGGCCATATTTTCCTGGGCATTGGCCGCGCTCATAAACGGCAATGTGACAAAGATAAGGCCAAGTAACATCATCACCCCCCCAACGGCGCGTTTCATTGCGTCCTCCCTCCTTCTGATAATTACAAAGGCTCATATTGCTTGTACCGGTAAACCTGGGTGGGATTGTGAACCAGGTCCCGGTGGCAGTCGACGCATCGTTTTTCCATGCCCGGCCGGGCATATACCACGGAGCGATGAGCGAGCATCGCACCGCGTTTGTCTGGAATATACAGGATGTTGCGATGGCATTTCATGCACTGGTTATTGTCAAAGGATGCATAGGCTTTTTCCCGGTTTTTGGCATGATCGTATTCGTCCATCACAAAATGAGCAATCACATCCTTTATTCCGTGCAACGTTTTGGTGTAGAAAAAATCAACAGTATCATGCGGGGCCGGCAGATGACAGTCCATGCAGTCCGCCACAAAGCCCTGGGCATTATTTACATGGGTGGAGGTCTTCCAGGTATTGAAGGCATACTCGATCTCATGGCAGGAGGCGCAGAATTGAGGCGTCGAGGTCCTTACCATGGTGTAGTAGGTCATGCTAAAAATCGGAAACCCGATGATGATGCCCAGTGCCACCAGAATCAACGCTTTAACGTTTTTTTTGGAAAACATAATGAGGCATCACCACTTAAATTATTATGGGCACGGCGGAAAAATTAAACGGGGAAATGCTGCTGGAACTGGAAGCGAAGGGAAAAAACCGGAACGGCGGCATAGGATTCTCCTTCTGGATGCGAAAAGTTAAATGCCAGAGTCTGATTTCTGAATAAATATTCCGTCAACTGGCTTGTATGTCAAATAATTAATCAGGGCAGCGACGCCCCCTACGGGATGGAAGGCCTCTGCGAGTTTGCGGAACTGATCTGCAATTCAAGCAAGCCGCCCATCGCCTGGTGCTTCAGCAGGGAGCACTGCGAGGCGATCCATCGGATTGGGATCGCCCTGGCCGGCGATGCGGAAAAATTTTGCCGGCAAGCCAACTATTCTTTTAATTGTAAAAAACTTAAATCCTTCGGGATTTTCCGGTTTAGGCTCGGCTCAGCACATCAGGCAATCAGTCGACGGGCTTTAAGCACCGGGCGCGGGTCAATCAGGTGACGGCGGAACCAGCCCATGCCGGAGCCTACGCCCGCAGCAAGCGAGAGCAGCTCCGAAAAATGCAGCACCGGGACCCTGCCCGGCAGCTTGCTGCGAATCTCCAGGTTCAAATGACACATGGCGCAGGCTGTGACCATGCATTCCGGCCGGGCCGCTTCAGCCCACGCAGATCCATATGGCGGAGCTTTCAAGGACCTCACGCTTCAGATTGAGCTGAACCAGCCGAAGCACAGCATTGGGCAGATAATCCATGTCCGCGGAAAACGGACACCCGCCGCCGCAGCTCAAGCAATGCCAGCAAAGACTGACATTGACACCGGAGCGTTGGACGACTTCCTTCAAAAATTCGGGCTGGAAATGGCTCTTCCGGTGTCGGCAATTACCGCGCGATGGTGCAGCTCTTGGCACTTTCATTTCTCCCGGGTTTATTATAAGGGCGCTTTAATGCTTCATCCACCCCAAGCATCTTTATCTTTATTTCGTTCAGGCACTTTTTATTTTTTTATACTGACACAATGTGGCATTCATTGACTTATGTCAAACAAGCAAAGATTTCCGCCTGTGAGCAGTTTGGGGGGGGGAGGCGCGGTTGACGCGCATTACGAGGGCTTTCAATACAAAAACCACAATTTTTTCAAGCAACGGTTTTTTTTTAGAGATGGGTGTGGTAAGAAAAAAATTGTTGACTTGCTTCGTTTTGATCAGGGCATTGACCGTGATTGCCCGAAGACCCAAACCATTCTTTTATCTCAATTTTGTACCTGATACCCACAACTGTTCAAAAACCCCCCGGCAAAAACACCGGGGAGCTATGGCTGGAAAATGAAACTTATCGATCAATCCCGGAAAGCAGCGCCATGCCGTGCCCGCTGCATGCTCCAGGCCCTGCTCATCGGGGTCTTTCTTTGGGCAAGCCCGACTGCCTGTCAGGACGTCCCGGTTCAGGCGCCCGAGTTTGTGCACCAGATCAAGTGGACGGGAACCTCCTGGTTCGGCTCCCCCATCATTCATGACCTGGGAACCGGCGAGCGGAAGCTGATCGGCACCTATTACACGATTTTCGTCTGGGACAGCGATTTCAATGAATTGGACCGGGCGCCCCAGGGCCCGGAACACCCGCACGAAGGCCGCATTTACGCCCCTGCCGTATGCGCGGATCTTGAGGGGGACGGTGTTTTTGAAATCGTGGTCGGCAGCGGCAACGGCAAGGTGGCGGCTTACGAGTGGAAAAACAGCGCACTTTCCATCAAGGCGGGCTGGCCGGCAAGCACCTGTGATGCCGGCCAGTGCCCGGAAGTCAGGGGCATGGCCGCAGGCGACCTCAACCATGACGGCAGCATTGAAACCGTTGTCACCACCACCCAGACGGAATCCAACGGGGCCCAGGTTTTTGTTTTCAACCCGGACGGCACGCGCTACCAGCCGCCGGGAATTTCATGGGATGCCTGGCCCCGCTACAACACGGCCACCGGACCGGGCGGGGATTCGGACGACAACGGCCAGGGCAACCACGGATACGGCTGCTACGGTTTAAACGTGGGCATCGGGAACCTCAATGACGACCCGGAGCTTGAAATCGTGGTGACCTTTGATAACCACCAGATCAACACCTTTTACCACAACGGTCTTAGCATGACCGCCGCGCCCTATTTCACCAACCGGCAGCGGGATTATGCCGGCAACCGGATGAACTGGGGGCAGTTCATCCGCTGGTTCGACGCCGCGGTGGAGCACGACCATTATCATTTGCACACCGGCCCCTGGCCGCACCCGGATAACGAGAAGTGGATGCAGTGGACGCATTCCCCGCCCGGTGTCACGGATATGAACAATGACGGCAACAACGAGGTGGTCTGTGTTTCCAACGTGGAAAAAGACACCAACCCTTACGACACCAAGCACCACTCCGTCATGGTGCTGGAAGGCGCCCACGGCGACGGGTCGCGCAGCGCAAGGCGCCTTTCCGGCTGGGGCGATGCCCTTGACGGCAGCAGCCCCCTGCCCTCCTCCGGCACCCCCCTCTCCCGCGCGGGGCACTCCTGGTATCCGCCCACCAACCCGCCGGCGCCCACCATCGTGGATCTTGTTGGAGACGCCCGGCCCGAGATCATCTACGGCGCCCATGACGGCTACATCTACTGCATCTCACCGGATGCCGGGCAACTCTGGCGGCGCTCCATCCTTCACGGCCGGAGCCTGATGTATGCCTCGGAGGTCATGGTGGCGGATCTCAACCAGGACAACACCCCGGAACTGATACTGACCACGTTCGGGGACCCGGAAAATATTACCCCTGGCGAGGCCCACGGGTACCTGATGATTTTGGACTGCAACGGCCATGTGCTATATGATATGGAACTGCCGGAGCAGGGCAGCGACGGAAACGGCAAAGGAGCGCCGGCTGCGCCCACGGTGATGGATCTGACCGGGGACGGCAGGCTCGAGATCATTATCCAGACCTTTGGCGCCGGCTGTTTTATCTACACGGTCCCGGGTTCTGCGGAAAACCAGCTTCTGTGGCCCACCGGCCGCGGCAACTATTTGCGCGACGGGCGGCCCTGGCCAAACGCAGCGCCCGTATCACCGGGGATCCAGATGCTGCTGCTGCAATAATGCACCGCTGCTCTGGCCCCTGCCCGGAAGTAATGCTTCAACCTGAACCGGACCTTTCCATTTTTTCAAATTTTGGATTTTGTTATTAGATTACTGGACAGTCCAAAGCTTTACACAACACACTGGAATTCATGCATTTTTCGAGGCTTAAACTGNCCAGAAGCGTTAAAATTNTAACTTTCTGAAATTGTTGAGGCTTTTTTCTTAAACCATTAACAATTAACTGATAACTTTTAACTCGCAAGTTAGATTAAAAATGCCAAAAAAAATCTCTTTAATCCAGCGCCGGGATACGTTAAGGGGTATAACTTGGCTGCCTGAACACAGGTTTTCGTTCGTACAGGGCTACAGGCAGCCGCCTTTTTCAAAACATATTTCAACAAAGGAAAACCATGAAAACAACATTTCATGCCAATAGCGGGGACCGGACCATGTGCGGCCACGTGGGCGTCTCCCATGAGGGCCGACAGGTGGTACTGTCCGGGTGGGTCGATGCCCTTCGCGATCATGGCGAGGTCCTGTTTATACACCTGCGCGACCAGAGCGGCGTCATTCAGGTGGTGTTTGGGCCCGAATCCACGGACCCGGCCGTCTGTGAGCAGGCCGAACAGCTGAGAAATGAATTCTGCGTGCGCATTACCGGCCGGGTGGTGCGCCGGGCCGAGGGCACGGAAAATCCCCATATTGCCACCGGCGATGTGGAAGTGGGGGCATTGGAGCTTGAAATCCTCAGCCGGTCCAAAACCCCGCCGTTTCCCATATCGGAAAAATCCATGCTGGCCGGGGTGCCGGTGCGGCAGGATCAGTCCGTGGCCGAGGATTTGAGACTCCAGTACCGGTACCTGGACCTGCGGCGCCCGTCCATGCAGGAGCAGCTCATCAAGCGGCATGCCATAACGCGTACCATCCGCAATTTCCTGGATGAACAGAGTTTTATCGAGGTGGAAACCCCCATGCTGACCCGCAGCACCCCGGAAGGCGCCAGGGACTACATCGTTCCCAGCCGCCATCACCCCCGCAGCTTCTACGCCCTGCCCCAGTCGCCCCAGTTATTCAAGCAGCTGCTCATGGTGGGCGGCGTGGAGCGCTATTACCAGATCGTGCGCTGCTTCCGGGACGAGGACCTGCGCCCCAACCGCCAGCCGGAATTCACCCAGCTCGACCTCGAAGCCGCGTTTATCGACGAAGAATTCATTTACCGGCTTTTTGAGGAATTGACGGTAAAGATGTTTGCCGTGGGCGGCATAGATCTGCCCCGCCCCTTTGCCCGCATGAGCTGGACGGATGCCATGAGCACCACGGGCTCGGACCGGCCGGACCTTCGGTTCGGCATGAGATTTGTGGATGCCACGGACATTTTCACGGACACCAGCTACGCCATCTTCAGGCAGATATTGGAGCGGGGCGGCTGCATCAAGGGCATCAATGTGAAAGGCCAGTCCGGGGCCCTCAGCAAAAACATCCTGCAGAACGAATATGCCAAGGAAATCGTGCCCGGCTTCGGGGCCCGGGGCATGACCTGGATGCGGGTCTCCGATGCCGGCCTGGAAAGCAACATTGTGCAGTTTTTCAGCAAAAAAGAACAGCAGGCGATCCTGGAACGCTTCGACGCCGAGGACAGCGACGTGATTTTGATGATCGCGGATCCCTCCTGGCACCTGGTCTGCACAGCCCTGGGCCAGCTGCGCCTGCACCTGGCCCGTCGGCTCGCTCTGATTCCCGAAGGCGTGTACAAGCCGCTGTGGGTGACGGATTTCCCCCTGTTTGAAAGCACGGACGCAGGCGTAACCTCCAGTCATCATCCCTTTACCATGCCGGATCAAACCGATTTCGATCCCAGGGATGAAGACGCGCTGCTGGATCTCAAATCCCGGGCCTACGACCTGGTGGTAAACGGCGAGGAACTCGGCGGCGGCAGCATTCGTATCAATGACCCCAAGCTGCAGGACAAGGTCTTTGAAGCCCTTGGCCTGGAGCGGGACGATGTGGCAGAAAAATTCGGATTTTTTCTCCAGGCCCTGGAATACGGCGCTCCGCCCCACGGGGGCATGGCCCTGGGCCTGGACCGGGTGGCGGCCATGATCCTCTCTGCCCCCTCTATCCGTGAAGTCATCGCCTTTCCCAAAAACCGCAGCGCCTTCTGCCCCCTGACCCAGGCCCCGGCCTCGGTCTCCCGGGAACAACTGGCCGAGCTGGAGCTGCTCGACATCAAGGGGGATGCCGCGCTTCCCGGCAGCGGGCGGCAAAAAGACCTTCTGGAATCTTTGTCCTGGGTCTCGCGCATCGCCATTGAAGAGACGGAACGCGAACAAATCCGAACCGCCGCGGAACAGGCAAAAACCCTGGCCGAAAGAGTCGGCCGGGAAGCGGCGGCGGACACTGGAAATCCCACCGCCCCCCTTTTTTCCGTGCTGCCCTCAGCCAACCGGTTCCGTGCCGGAAAAACGGCCACACCCTCTGAACTTTTGGAAAACAAGGCCTTGTTGAAAAACGCGCCCGCGGTCAAGGGCGGCTATTTCAAGGTCGCACCGGTTCTGGAATAACAAAAAAAGGACAGACATGAACGCCGAAATATTCACCCATCAACCCGAATCCCCGCTGCAGACATGCCCGTCCGGCCCCCTGGCCGGCAGACGGGTCCTGATTCAACCGGATCTCTCGGTTAAGGACTGGCTGACCGACGCCGGCAGCAAAGCATTGAGCGGTTTTCATGCGGCAACGGACGCCACCGCGGTCGCCCGGATTACAGCCGCGGGCGCTGGACTGGCTGGCAGCACCCGCATGGCCGAGTTAGGACTCGGTATAAATGGGAGCACCATGGCCCGGGCCCTTTGTGAAGATTACGGCGATATGGGCCTGGTTACCGACTTTCTGGGGGAGGCGCGCATGACGGCCTGCCAGGCCGGCTGGTATGGATTCAAGCCCTCCTTCGGGATGATTTCGCGCCTGGGCCTGGTGGGGCTGGTGCCCTCCATGGAATGCACGGGCCTGGTTGCCCAACGCCCGGCTGAAATTTCAGCCGCCTTTTCAGTCATCGCCGGCCCGGATGAAAACGATTTTTCCATGACCGCAGACCCGCTGCCGGATATAAATCCGGCGCCAACCGCCGGGTCGGCGTCAAACCGCATCGGGGTGCCCCGCCAGATCCGGGAGCATCTGCCGGATTCGGCGCACAAAGCCTTTTCCGAAGCCCTGGAGCACGCAGAACGGGCCGGCTTTGACATCCAGGAGCAGGACCTGCCAAACCCGGAACTTTTTGCGCTCGCCCACCAGGTCATCGCGTCCGTGGAAGCCTCTTCTTCCTGCGGCAAATATGACGGGGTCCGCTTCGGGTTTCGGGCCCAAGAGGCCCGGAACTGGAACGAAATGTACCTTCAGTCCCGGGGCCAGGCCTTTGGCTCCCGACTCAAGGCCTTTTTGTTCCAGGGCGCCTATTTCCAGTTCGAAAATTACAAAGCCTTTGAAAACGCCTGCGTCCTGCGTCAC
>P_1C_Sed_2_UnCtyDRAFT_1000382_pt1 | contig 13671 bp, 10 predicted proteins | sample Pon1CUnioCityCA_4_FD_10229 | JGI IMG/M metagenome (IMG submission 10229) | reverse complement strand
AATGCAGCATATGGATAAACAAAGCCTTGCTAAAAAAGTAGTTTCCAATATGATGGCAGATGATGCCTTTAGCCAGTGGCTGGGCATTGATGTCGTTAATATAAAACCCGGTTATGCAAAACTGGAAATGACAATCCGAGAAGAGATGGTTAATGGATTCGAAGTTTCACATGGCGGAATTGCTTTTTCACTCGCCGATAGTGCCTTGGCTTTTGCCTCTAATAGCTATGGCAGAATAGCCGTGGCAATGGAGAACAATATCTCATTCATGAAAAAAGTTGTTCCCGGTGATACGCTGTCTGCAGAAACTGAAGAACTTAGCATTGGCCGACGCATCGGCGTCTATAACATCAGCATTACAAATCAGGATGATGAACAAATCGGCCTATTTCGCGGAACCGTTTTCAGAACCCAAGAATATCATTTTAAGGAAAATAATTAGAACTTAGTTTTGAGTAATAAGAGGATCAGAATAAAATATGACCTCTTGCTGCTCGAAACTTACAACTCACTACTAATTTATGTCTGAAGCTTACATTATTGATGCCATTCGAACCCCCATCGGTAAATATCGTGGAGCCCTGTCTCCCATCCGGGCGGATGATTTGGCAGCACTGACAATAGAAGAATTGATGAATCGAAATTCAAACATCGATGCTGAACAGATAGAAGATGTGATCTTTGGATGTGCTAATCAGGCAGGCGAAGATAATCGCAATGTCGCTCGTATGGCAGCGCTGCTCGCGGGACTTCCAGTATCGGTACCTGGAGAAACGGTCAATCGACTCTGCGCGTCCGGAATGAGTAGTGCAGTGATGGCCTATAAATCTATTAAAGTGGGCGAAGGTGACTTATTTGTCACGGGTGGAATGGAACATATGACGCGCGGGCCGATTGTCTTAGGTAAAGGGGAGGCACCTTATTCCGGAGCCACTGAAATGCATGATACTACTTTTGGGTGGCGTTTTGTAAATCCTGAAATGGATGAGCAGTACGGCAGTGAGGCAATGGGCCAAACGGCTGAAAATATCGTAGAGAAATTCGATGTAAAACGCGAGGATCAAGATAAATTTGCGGCATGGTCGCAACAGAAAGCAGCCCAGGCCACTAAAAGTGGGCGTATGGCCAAGGAGATTATGCCCGTTGAAATCCCACAGAAAAAAAGTGATCCTGAAATATTTGATGAGGATGAGTTTATCCGTCCCGAAACTACAGTAGAAGTTCTAGGTAAGTTACCGGCCGTTTTTCGAGATGGTGGAACCGTAACTCCGGGAAATGCCAGCGGTATAAATGACGGATCTTGTGCAATGCTAATGGCCGGCGACTCCGCTATTAAAAATTTCGATCTTGAGCCGATGGCTCGCATTGTCGCTTCTGCAGTGGTTGGTGTAGAACCACGCATTATGGGAATGGGGCCGGTTGGTGCTACTAAAAAAGTATTAAGCCGAACTTCCCTAACCATAGATGATATGGGTATTATCGAATTGAACGAAGCTTTTGCGGCACAGAGTCTGGCAGTAATGCGTGAGCTGGGTATCGAAGATGATAACCCGCGCGTAAATCCGAATGGAGGAGCGATAGCCCTCGGCCATCCTCTGGGAATGTCTGGAGCGCGGTTGTTGCAAACGGCATCCATTGAATTACACGAACAGAATGAACAATATGCGCTTTGCACGCTCTGCGTAGGTGTGGGACAAGGAATGGCTGTCATCTTGGAAAAAGCATAGTTTTTATAACTCCCAAGTCACTTAGAACACTAGGCATAATTATTTTCTTAGTGATCTTATTGTCTAAGTGATAAATAGGAACATTGTGTTATGGCAATATATGAATTCGAAGGATATGAACCGGTTGTAGATGAAAGTGCATATGTTCACCCACAGGCTGCTGTTACGGGCAATGTGATTATCGGCAAAGATGTCTATATAGCCCCGGGAGCAGCAATCCGCGGTGACTGGGGAAAAATTGTGATCAAAGATGGATGCAATGTGCAAGAAAATTGTACGATACACATGTTTCCAGGTGTAACAGTAATACTCGAAGAAAGTGCGCATATCGGGCATGGTGCCATCATTCACGGTGGTCACATCGGTCGTAATTGCCTAGTCGGGATGAATTCTGTAGTGATGGATAATGTGGAGTTGGGGGATGAATGTATTGTCGGAGCCATGTCTTTTTTAAAGGAAGGGATGGAAATTCCAGAGCGGAAGCTAGTGGTCGGAAATCCAGCCAAAATTGTTAAAGATGTCTCCGATGAAATGATTCAATGGAAAACAAAAGGTACAGAGTTATATCAACAGTTACCAGGTCAACTTCACGATTCGCTCAAAGTGTGCGAACCGCTGCGGAAAGAGCCAAAAGATCGACCGAGTCAATCAAAGAAATACGAAACGTGGGGAAAGGCTAAGAATTCAGAAGCCTGAAACCCATATTTAATTTTCGTCATTTCGAGCGTAAGCAAGAAATCTTTTTTATAAATAACATAAAGAGCTCTCCAGCTGGTCGAGATGGCAATTTTAACAAAAGGTGAGAAAGAAAATGAAAGTACAAAGCTATTCCGAAGGTCAATGGATTGAGGATGGAAAGGAAACGAATCTTATCAGTGCTGTAACCGGGGCTCCTGTTGCCCAATTGGTTGAAGCAGATCTCGACTACAAAGGAATGTGCGAATACGCCCGACAAAAAGCAGGCCCACAACTTCGATCAATGTCCATCCATGAACGGGCATTTAAAATTAAATTTTTGGCCCAACACCTCTTGGAACGAAAGGAGGAGTATTACGAACTATCGACACATACCGGTGCTACGAGACAAGATTCATGGATCGATATTGAAGGTGGTATCGGCAGTATGTTTACACTATCTAGTAAGTCGCGCATCGAACTTTCCGATCTGCCTTATCATGTCGAAGGCAGCCACGAACGGTTATCGCGAGAAGGAACCTTTGTGGGACAGCATATCTGCGTTCCGCGCCACGGTGTGGCGGTACATATTAATGCCTTTAACTTTCCGGTTTGGGGGATGCTTGAAAAACTGGCTCCGTGCATTATTTCTGGAATGCCCGCGATCATCAAACCTTCACCCACAGGCTCATATTTAGCCTACAAGGTTTTTAAAGATATGATCGAGTCGCAGTTACTGCCCGAAGGGGCCATCCAGTTTATTGCCGCTGATGTGCCCGGTGACCTGCTCGAACATCTTAACAGCCAAGATTCTGTATCATTTACTGGATCGGCCGCAACGGGACAAAAGCTGAAATCGCATCCCAATATCATAGCCAACAACGTTCGTTTTAACCTTGAGACTGATTCACTGAATTGTTCAATTCTTGGTGCTGATGTCACTCCGGCCATGGACGAGTTTGACCTTTTTGTAGACGAGGTTGCCGAGGAAATGACGGTAAAAACGGGACAAAAATGTACAGCCATTCGCCGGACAATTGTACCCAAAAAACGCATTGAAGATGTAGTGGAAGCATTAAGAGAACGACTAGATAAGACTCTTGTCGGTGATCCCGGACAAAAAGAAACGAAGATGGGACCGTTAGCCAGCATTACTCAGGCTGATCGCTTTGAGGAACAGGTTACTTCCTTGTTAGAAACTACTGAGACGGTGTACAGCAGTGGAAATGGAACTAAGAAAGGTGCTTTCACTAGCCCCAAAGTACTACTTTGCCACAGACCAATGGAAGTTGATGAAGTACATAAAGTTGAAGCTTTTGGTCCGATGACAACTTTAATGCCTTATGAGTCTAACAAAGAAGCCATCGATCTGGCTAATAAAGCTGATGGCTCTTTGGTGGGCTCGCTGTTTACGGCGGATGATAATATCGCCCGCGAGATCACGCTAGGATGCGCTCCCTATCACGGACGATTCATGGTGGTTAACCGCGATTGTGCTAAAGAATCTACAGGACACGGCTCCCCGATGCCCCACATGGTCCACGGTGGTCCGGGTCATGCAGGCGGTGGCGAAGAGCTGGGCGGAGCACGAGCGGTCATTCATAATATGCAACGTGTGGCTCTTCAGGGGTCCCCCACTACCCTTACCAATATCACCAATCAATATATTAAAGGTGCAGAAACCAAAGAAGCCGATGTACATCCCTTTCAACAATATTTTGAAGATCTCGAAGTGGGGGAAGCTCGTACCACTGATACTCATACAGTAACTGAAGAAGATATCGAGCGATTTGCTGATTTATCCGGTGATGAATTCTATGCGCATACTGATCCGGACGCTGCTGAGCGATCGCTCTTTGGTGAAATTGTGGCACACGGCTATTTTGTACTTTCCCGTGCAGCCGGGTTGTTTGTCCATCCCGATGAAGGACCGGTTATTCTTAATTACGGATTGGAAAACCTCCGGTTTGTGGCTCCTGTTGCACCCGGTGATACTATTCAGGCCAAACTTATTGTTAAGAGTAAAAAAGTTCGGCAGAAAAAAGCTAAAGATAAGTTTCCATTTGGCATCATTTACTGGGATGTAGAAGTCACGAATCAGGATGAGGAACTGGTAGCAGAGTATACGATCCTGACCCTTATCAAACGTCGTGAAGTCTTGGACATGGATATTTTTGAAGAAGAGGAAGATTAATGGGACGTAGATTTAATCGAATTAATTAATCCAAGATGCCGCATATCTGCGGCATAAAAACACATTAACATGCCTGAAAACGGAGAAATTGCAACATCGATCAAAAACAACATTGGAACCATTGAATTTTATCATCCCAAGGGAAACTCCCTGCCTGGACAAATGCTAAGAGACTTAGCTGATACAATAACCGATATGGGCAAAAATCCCGATGCACATGTGCTAGTATTAAAAAGTCGTGGCGATGGCGCTTTTTGTGCGGGGGCTTCTTTTGATGAGCTTATTGCCATTGACAATTATGAAGAAGGCAAGCATTTCTTTATGGGATTTGCATTGGTGCTCAATGCCATGCGCCAGTGCCCAAAGCTTATTATCGTTCGTATACAAGGAAAAACTGTAGGAGGCGGTGTAGGCATAGCATCGGCAGGAGATTACGCCATAGCGCATGAATCTGCAGCTATTAAGTTAAGTGAACTCGCTTTGGGCATCGGTCCTTTTGTGGTTGGACCTGCCGTAGAACGTAAAGTAGGGACTTCAGCATTTAGCACCCTCTCTGTTGATGCCTCGAGTTGGAATTCCGCCAAATGGGCTCGTGAAAACGGTCTGTTTTCGAAAGTCTGCGAAAATCACTTTGACCTCGATGAAGAGGTAGAATCATTAGCAAAACAACTTGCCGGGTATAGTCCCGAAGCGATGAAAGAACTTAAAAAAGTACTTTGGAAAGGAACCAAAGACTGGGATGAATTGCTGGAAGAACGAGCAGAAATAAGTGGACGCCTAGTGCTTTCTGATTTTACTAAAGACTTTATAGAAGAGTTCAAAAGCAAGTAATATTTTTGGATCAAAGATCAACGAAAGGCCCTTTTAATAAATCAGAGGTCCATATGGGTCTTTTCGTTGCTCATCCAGATTATTTCTCCCATCCTTTTTTAAAAGATGAGATTAATTTCTTACTAATGAGAAACATCTATAATATGTGCAGCTAATTTATATGTCCCCCCCCTATATGAGCAACGAATATATTAGCTACGTTGTATTTGATACCCCTTCAGGAGTAAATCGAAATTCGATATGTGCACCTTCCCGGTTGTAAAGCTTGAGCTCTCCATTCAGTTGGGCAACCAATGTATCAACGAGTTCTAAGCCCAAAGATTGACCGTTATCTAACTCATCACCGTTAGCAAATCCATGGCCATTATCACTTACCTTTACCAATACCTGCTGCTCATCTTTTCGAACTTCAATATTAATTGTTCCTCCATCAATATTTTCAAAGGCATACTTAAAGGCATTAATGACTAATTCATTAATTAATAAGGCGCAAGGGATAGCCTGATTTACATTTAGGGTAAGTTCATTAAGATTTGAGTTAATGTCGATATCGGTTTCATTTCCTATATAAATATCTGCGATTGTTTGCAGTAAATCTAACAGATAACGATCAAACTGAATATAAGAAAGCGATTCAGATTGATATAGTTTTTCGTGTACCAACGCGATGCTTTGCACCCTTAAATGACTCTGCTGAAGAGCAGATTTGGCATTATCGTTCTCCGATTCCCACATCTGCATCTGAAGCAGCCCGGAAATAACGGCTAAATTATTTTTTACCCGGTGATGGATTTCTGCCAATAAAACTTCTTTCTCCCGCAGAGATTCGGAAATTTTTTGCTGAGCCTTCTTTTCTGAACTTATATCACTGGCAACAAAAACATATCCCTCAATCGCTTCATCTTTACCACTAATTTTTCCCTTGGAAATACTAACTGGGATAACATTTTCATTTTTACCAATTAACTCACCGGTATACGTTTTGTTGGTATCCGTATGTTGTTTTGCTAATATTTCTTCAGGAATATCATTGAATAAGGTATCAATCGTCTTATCCAACAGCTCCTGCTCAGTATATCCAAGAATATCGTACACTGCTGAATTAACTCTCGTAATATTTAAATCTTCGTCAGTAACAACCAGCAAATCAGCCATGGCTTCTATAATACTATCCACATAATCACGCGATACAGTCGTCCTGCTCAGGTTTTCCGCCATCTGGTCGAAGGTAGAACTTAATTGTCCCAACTCATCGTTTGAGTCATAATCAATACGATTTTGCAGATCACCCTGCCCCACACTTTGAGCTGCATCAGCAATCTTTGCAATAGGATTTGCTATCGATCTATAAATAAACAGTGAAAGTACAATTGCAACAATTAAGGCTATGCCGGTCGCAATAACCAAAATATAACCGACCCTATCGAGCTGGCTATTTAACCCGGCAACTTGTTGTTGATGAGTTTCTTGGATGCGGTTTCGAAGCTGATCAATTTCTGGTAATAAATTAGATCGAAAGTAGGGCTCAATTGTTACCGTAAAAAACTCTTTGCGGTCTTGATAATTTTCAGTACTGATATTTTGAAATTGGGTGAGTAGTGCCGAATAGTTTCTATACTTTTTTTCTAACTTTTCTAACAAGCTAAGTATTTCCGCTGAATCCGTGGAAGCTTCAAAAATACTTTTCTGTTCCGACTTTACCAGCGTTCTTAAATCTTCCAAACTCTTCTCAAACTCTCCAAGAGCTTTGTCAATCTCTGCAATTTGAACCTCTTTCGTTCTATTGCTCCGACTATAATCCATTGAGAGACTTTCACGATAGCTATCCTCCAACAGATATTGCGTTCTTGTTAAGCTTTTAAAAAGCTGCAATCCCAGTTCACCAGCCAAGGTAACCTCTTGAATCGCCTTTTCACTTTCGAATGTCACCTGGTCCTTGACCGCATCATTAAAATATGATGCGGTTAATCCAATGCCCCCTAAAAAGAGAACTACTATTGAAAAGCTACCTATTAACTTGGTACTGAGCTTCATAAAAGTTAGAAAATTAACCGTGTACCCATTTTACTAGAACAAAGGTAGATAAGCCAATGTCAGCAAACTTACCATATTCCCATCCCAACAAACTTATTATATACCGCATCTTGTAGATAATCATTTTACCGATGATAACTTTTAAAGGAAGCCAATCTAAACCATTTTTGAAAGTTATATACCTAAAAAGCTACCAAGGTTTTAACTTTCTCCATAATTTTTTCAGATGTTGGCAATACTGCATCCATCAATTCAACATTATATGGAACAGGAATATCAGGCATGGTAAGCCGCTCAATAGGTGCATCCAAATATTTAAATGCCTCTTGAGACAATACAGCACTTATTTCAGCACCGAAACCGGCTGTTTTCGTATCCTCATGGGCAATCAAACAGCGATTGGTCTTTTGGACAGATTCTAGTACAGCTTCTTTATCCCATGGCATAATGGAACGAAGATCCAAGATGTCAGCAGAAATATCCATTCCATTTATAGCCATTTCTGCCTGCTCACACATTGCACCCCATGTTACGATAGTAAGATCATCTCCCTCCTGTAATTTATTAGCTTTGCCAATGGGCACAATATATTCATCGCCCGGATACGGTTTACGCGCATATTTAGCATCCAACAAATTACGGTGCTCAAAAAAGATGGTCGGATTATTACTACGCATAGCGGATCGCAAGAGTCCAACAGCATCCTGTGCATTGCTGGGCATTACAATTTCCCATCCAACTGCATGAGCAAAAAAGACTTCGTTGCTAAGGCTGTGCCATGGATCACCACACTTTGCAAAACCACCGGGCATACGTACTACAATAGGCGCTGCAAACTGATTGGCTGTTCGCCAACGGATTGTTCCGCAGTTATTAAGCTGCTCGGTAGCCGGATCAGCGTACTTTCGAAATTGGATTTCTGCCACGGGCATCAATCCCTGATAGGCCAGACCTACAGAGCGACCGATGATCCCCTCTTCTGAAAGACTCGTATCAAAAACACGGGATTCCCCATGCTTGGTCTGGAGCCCCATTGTAACGGCATGGACTCCCCCCTTTGCTCCCACATCTTCACCAAAAACCATCAGCTTAGAATTGGTTTCGAGTTCGTAATCCAACGTTTTGCGGATAGCTTCTACGATATTAATCCGTTGTTTGCCCGAACTGGCTGTTTCAGAGCTTTCAGGAAAAGTGTGATCTGAGGGTGCCAACCCACCAATCAGCTGAGTATCCAACTTCCCATCAGCATCCGTCTCTGAAAAAGCATAACGTTCTGTTTTCTGGGGATCCGGTGCAGGACGTGCCAAGGCCGCTTCTGCGGCTTCCTCAATATCATCAGCAGCCTTTTTCTGCAGTTCTTCCCAGTTATCATCAGAAATCCTATCAGGAACTAAAAATGTTTTTACATGTTCAAGCGGATCATTCTGCTCTTCTTCTTCGATCAAATCATCCGGTTTATAGGCTTGATTATCTTGATAAGAGTGTCCATTCAAACGTGGCATGGTAAGATGAATTAAGGCAGGACCTTTTCTATCCCGTACATAATTAACCGATTGACTAATAAGGTCAGCCGCTTCCACCGGATCGGTACCGTCACCATCGAAAATTCTGATATTTTTAAAAGAATACAGATTCTTTGCAATATTGCCCCCCGGTGTTTGAAATTCCCCCGGAACTGAAATCCCATAACCGTTGTCTTCAATATAAAATAGCATGGGTAAATCCTGCGTTGTGGCAATGGTCAAGGCTGACCAAAATCCATTGGTAGCAACTGAGCCTTCACCGCCTAAAACAACAGAAATGGCTCGTTCATATTCTTCCTCATCTAATTGGTTTTGGTGATACTGGATGCCCTGAGCCCAGCCAACTGCCGGAGTATACTGTGATCCCACATCACCGGCCATAGGTAACACCGTAGGACCATCGATACCGGGTTTATTGCAAACGACCCCAATATCGCGCCCGTCACTGTATCCGCCCGACTTTGCCATAGGTGCGGCCATAGCATCCTCCAAGCTTAATCCAAGTGAAAGCATTAATGGACGTGAGCGGTAGTATGCACTGGCTGCATCATGCTTATGCGTAAGTTGTGATCCCAACAATATTTGTCCGAGTTCATGACCGCGTGCCGAAAATTGATACAGCACATCTTTATTGGGGACAAGCTCATTTTCCTCCTTACTATCCATAGCGCGAGAGGTCAACATCAGCTTTGCCAACCAACTCCAGTCGATCGATGATACTACTTCGGGCATTTCTTTCTGTTGCTCTTCTTTAGTGGGCATGATTGTCAATTTTTTGTGAAATTATTTCAATAAATTCTATACGTTCATCACTTTTTCAAAACTGTGCTCAAAATGCTTCATCTCCTTTTTACGGCCGATCGTAATCCGTACACAGTTCGGTAATCCAAAGGCGTTAATTCGCCGTAAAATAACGCCCTCTTCCAACATAGCTTGGGTAAAATCGATAGCTTCCTGCTCATCGGGCAAAATCATCATTACCGAATTAGAAATAGACGGGACATAATTGACGCCATGTTTTTCAAAAAACTGGTAAAGCCTGTTCTTCCCTTCTTCAACTACATCTTTCGTCTTTTTTAGAAATTTCTGATCTCCAAGAGCTGCCAATGCCGCTGCTTGTGCAGGAGTCGTCGGTTCAAAGGTCAGCTTTGTTTTCATCATTTCGCTGATAATCCTCTCAGATGCAATAGCATACCCAATGCGAAATCCCGCCAGACCATAGGCTTTTGAGAAAGTGCGCAGAGTAATCACATTATCGTAATCATAGTCAAGGGAGTGAGGATAATCAGCTACCTCTTTGGCATATTCATAATAAGCTTCATCCATAACCACCAAAACATCACTCGGAACCTTTCGCATAAAACGCTCAAACTCTGAATCAGTAATATAGGTCCCTGTGGGATTATTAGGATTGGCGATGTAAATCATTTTTGTCCGATCGGAGATGCATTCTGCCATTGCTTCGAGATCAAACCGATAGTCATCGGTCACTGGTACTTTGTTGATCGAAACTCCGCGAATATTTGCCTGAACAAAAAAGCCGACGAATGTAGCATCGGCAGTAATAGCTTCTTCATGATTTAAGAAAAAAGTCCGGCAAAGATTTGCTATGACACTTTCAGATCCTGCAGCAATCATTATATTGTCCGGCTGTACATTATTCTCCTCTGCCAGAACCTCACGAAGCTGCCTGGAAATCGGATCTGGATAATCCTGGATTTCCTGCATTGCCTTCACCACTTCATGCTTCACATTAGGGCTACATCCCAACCTATTTTCGTTAGATGCCAGTTTGGATATTTGCGGAGGCTGATATTCTTCCTCGACTTCAGCAATGGTTTTACCTGCTACATAGGGAGATAAATCACGAATATTAACTGGCACCAAGGGGCGCTCGCTTGAATCAGCCATAACTACCAAATTAGTGACTAAAATTTAGACTTCAATTTTGGATGATATACACATAATTTTCGGCTATAAATATGAATAAAATAGGTCACTTTAACAACGCAATGAAGTCAAAACTTTTAAAATGAAGATCCACGTTGTAAGGTCTAATTTGGATTTGTACATTCATTAAAAAATTAAACTATCGTTATGTCAAAAGTTGCAGTCGTTACTGGAGCAAGTCGTGGAATCGGGCGTGAAATTTGTATAGAACTTGCTGATAAGGGGCATCATGCAATAGCTGTTGCCAGATCTGAAGAACCACTAAATGAGTTAGCCAATACTCATACAAATATTACTGCCACTCCCACTGATCTTAGGGATCCACAAGACGTTGATAAACTAATTGATCAGCTCCGAAAAGATTTTAACACCGTTGATATACTTATCAACAATGCAGGAGCCTTAATCAATAAATCATTTGAAGAACTAACGCTGGATGATTGGCGATCACAACTGGAGAGCAACCTGATTAGTGCTGTACATATCACCAAAAAAATGCTCCCCTTATTTAGTAATGATACTCATATAGTGAACATAAGCAGTATGGGAGGATTTCAAGGTAGTGCTAAATTTCCGGGTCTTGCAGCATACAGCGTTGCAAAAGGAGCGCTTAGCATCTTAACGGAGTGCCTTTCTATTGAATTATCCGACAAGAATATTAAAGCAAATGCTTTATGTCTTGGAGCAGTACAAACCAAAATGCTTGAAGAAGCTTTTCCAGGCATCGAAGCTCCAATAACTGCTAAAGAAATGGGAAATTACATCGCTAATTTTTCTATAAAAGGTTCTACATTTTATAACGGAAAAATTCTACCTGTGGCACTCGAAGATCCCGAATAAAACCAAATGGACTCTTAAGCAATATTTTCTACCTTTAATCCTTTAATTTCAATTATTTAGTACTCAAGGATCGTGAAAAAACATTTAATAGTATTACTAACTATTGCACTCGGTATTACCCTAACCAATAACACAGTAAAAGCGCAATCAATCGAACTATTAGGCAGCAGCACCTTAAATGGTGCTATGAATGGAGTACTGCTCGGTGGAGCGACCATGGCGCTTCAAAATTCTAATGATTATAGACCTGTTGAAGTAGGGCTTGGTGCAGGAACCCTATATGGGATTGGCATAGGTGCATATGATATGTCCCAAATAGGTAAAGGTGAACAGTTTTATATATCCGGCACCTTTAATGACGGCACTAATCGATCAATACTCGTATTGCTCGATACCATTTATGGAGCTGTCGGCGGGATGCTGGTTGGATCCTCGGTTACGTTAATTATGCAAGAAAGAATTGAAAAAGGTTTGCAATATGGTGCAGGTGCCGGAGCATGGCTGGGTATGGGATTCGGACTAATCGATGCTTTTATGCTTGCTGAAAAGCCTGCTAATCTTCAAGCTTCTAACATTTCTTCAGAGCAACAATCTGTCAATGGACTTATAACCTATAGTAATACTAACCAATCGATACAAGTTGGTATGGTGAATCCCGAATTTATCGAACAGAAACAGCTTTCCAGCAAGCGTTACAGCACTAGGTACGCACCTTCATTAAATCTTCTTGAACTGAAGGTAAACCTTTAATCCTCATCTACTTCTTCATCATAATCATCAGGAGTATCGAACTGGGCACCTTCTTCAGGTTCTTTTGCCAAAGCTAGATATCGGATAAGCTCTTTTACGGTATTAGAATGCCCGGAAAGTGAAGGATGTAACCCATCACTCAAATAATTCCACGCAGCTGGTCCAGGCTCTTCCTCTTCCTGATCCTCAACGCTATCATCTTTATCTTTCATCCGTTCTCCAAGAGGATCAATAATATATCCTTTTTTGCCGGTAAGTATTTCACGATACTGACTTAAATCGTCCTCGAACAGATCAAAATGAAAAAGTCTCATTTCCTGCTGCATTTCTGTAATAACCGGAGGCGGAGTTAACCAGATTAACGGATTATCCGTCACCTCATTAACCACATTTTCGATCGTATTTAGATTTTCCCAGAAATCGGCTAATGGTACTAATGTTCGATCCGGTGAAACGTGCAAGCGCTGCGCATCAAACGTGCCCAAAGCCACAATAACCCAGTCCGGATCATGATCTAATACATCACGGTTGAGTCGTTTGAGTGCATCAGTCGACGTGTTGTAGGATACTCCACTATTCACGAAGGTTAAATCTGCATCTTCGAGGCCAATCTCCAATACATGCTGGAAGATGTTAAACCAGCTTTGCAGATCATCAGTCAGTGAGTCTCCAATAGCAACGATGGTATCTCCCTGTTCAAAAGGAAGTTCTTCAATCCACTCTGCTACTTCACCATCTTCCAATAACTCAATTGCAGCTTCTTTGGCATTAGAAGAAAACCGATCGCGAAGCTCTTTGAGCTCCTCTTTTTCTAATCCCATCAACCCAGCCATAGCTTCTTCATTTTTAATACCGGGAAGCAACGGATATCGCTTTTCCAAGTTTAAAAATTGTAATAAATAATTTTCTAAAACTTCTTTCTCTTCTTTACTTGCTTTATGCTCACTCATAAAAATTGTAATCTCAAAAATTACATTTCTAATTTTCTAATAAATCCTGAATCAACTTTGGAGTGCCTTCTGCTGCACGCTCTTGAACATGCTCCCATCCTTTAAATGTTCTAAGTTCGGGAGTGGCCGGATCAATAATATATTTTGGGATATTTTGTTCTGCTAAATCAACCAACCCCGCAGCAGGATATACAACC
>P_1C_Sed_2_UnCtyDRAFT_1000380_pt1 | contig 13716 bp, 11 predicted proteins | sample Pon1CUnioCityCA_4_FD_10229 | JGI IMG/M metagenome (IMG submission 10229) | reverse complement strand
TTACCGCCGTAAGGCTCCAGCACCTCTACAATCAGTTTTACAATAGAGGTGGGCGTAAAGAACTCCCCGCCCTTCTGTCCCTCGTTCATGGCAAACTGCCCGAGGAAATATTCGTAAATCTGTCCAAATACATCGCCTTCCACATCCGTGCCCACATTGGAGAAGTTCTTGAGCAGGTCCTTAAGCATGGAATCGTCAAACCGCTTGTACTCCTTGGGCAACACTCCGGCCAGTTCCCTATTCTCTTGCTCGATGGCTTCCATCGCCTCGTTTACTTTCTGACCAATATCTTCGCTTTCGGGGAGCTGCAGCAGATAATCGTATCGTGCTTCTTCGGGCAGGTACATCACGCCCTCGGCCTTGTAGTGCTCGGGGCCGATGGTCACGCGGCTGCTGCTCTCCTTTTGCTTCTTTTCGTGGAGGGGCTTAAAGCGGTGCCAGGCGTAGCGCAGGAAAATGAGTCCCAGTACGGGCGTAGAGTATTCGAAGGAACTGAGCGTGGAGTTGGCCCGAAGGTTATTGGCAACTTCCCACAGGCGGTTTTCAAGCTTATTGAGGTTGGTAGACATGTAATTCCTGTTCGTCTCTTGGTTGGGTTTGAATGGATAATTAAAGAAGTGTTAAATACGAAAAAGACAGGAGAGATAGCAAGCTTCGCAAACCCTGCTTAATGAAAAGCTCGCACAGGTTTTATGGATTTTGGAATAAATATTTTAGGTGAAGAGCGACTTAAGTAGATAAATTTTGACTGTATCAGAAATTTAAAAACCTAATACTACCTACATAGTTGTTTTATCATTGTTTCAGTATAAAATACTAAAGCCCTGCAACTCAGGGAGTTACAGGGCTTTGCGTGGGACCGGGCGGAATCGAACCGCCGACACCGCGATTTTCAGTCGCGTGCTCTACCTACTGAGCTACAGTCCCAACTCGAATAAGAGTTGCCAAATATAAAATCTTTTGAACTTTATACAAAGAGGATCTCCCGGATTTTCTGGCAAATTTTTACTCTACTTCAACATCCCGCAAACGAATTTGCAGCGTACGCCGGCCGTTCCATTCATTTTCCTCTAGCGAGTAGGCAATATTTAGCTGATTGTCATCTCCGTTTCGGATGACCGGCAGGTATTCATGCATGTTAAATCCGATTACATCAAAAGCACCGGAGCCGTTCTGTTTAACCTTCATCTTAAGATGTCCTTTGCCCACAATTGTTGGTACGCCTACGACTTCAACATCGCGACTGACAAAGATAGGACGCAGATTCCCCGGCCCAAATGGCTCAAACTGGCTCAACAATTTCCAAAAACGCATATTCACGTTGCTCAGATCAAGCTCAGAGTCAATTTTTAATTCAGGCTTAAAATCTTCATCAGATAACCGTTTCTCTGCAATATCATTAATGCGTTGCCGAAATTCCTGGAGGTTTTCTTTAGCGATCGTTAAGCCCGCAGCATATTCGTGTCCACCAAACTGCTCGAGAAGATCCTCACATTCCTTAAAAGCGTCATAAATATTAAACCCGTCAATACTTCGTGCCGATCCCTTAATTTTTCCATCTACTGTACTCAACATTACCGCAGGTCGACCATACGTATCTACCAACCGTGAGGCCACAATTCCGATTACCCCTAAATGCCAGTCGGGATGGTGCAATACCATCGACGAAATCTTATCCAGGTTATAATTTTTATCGACCATGGCTTTCGCCTCCTCCATGGTTTCCGAGTCTTTATCACGCCGGGCTACATTAATACTTTCCAGCTCATGAGCCCTTGATTTCGCTTCTGCAGGCGTATCGGAAATCAGAAGCTTAACGGCTTTTGTCGCATCTCCCATGCGTCCGGCAGCATTTATTCGCGGCCCGATGGAAAACACAATATTAGAGGTTGTTATGGAGCCAATACTTAAGTTGATAAGCTCCAAAAGCGCCTTAATACCTATGCGAGGTTCAGAATTAATACGCTTAAGACCTTCACGCATCAAAATTCGATTCTCATCCTCGATAGGTACAATATCGGAGGCAATGGAGATCGCTACCAAGTCTAATAGTTTGAAAGCAATACGATCGGCCAGGCCTAGTTTTTTTATGGTTCCCTGAATCAGCTTAAAACCAACACCCGCTCCCGAAAGTCCCTTAAAAGGATAGTTACAGTCGTTGCGTTTGGGGTCAAGTACCGCCACCGCATCGGGTATGACATCAGCTACATTATGATGGTCACAGATAATAACATCTATGCCTTCCTCCTTGGCTTGCTCCGTTTCCTCAACAGCTGTAATTCCGCAATCAACTGAAACAATCAGATCGGTATTGGTTTCAATTGCATACTGTATTCCGTCCTGATTAATACCATATCCCTCTTTAAAGCGATGGGGAATATAGAAATCCACATCAACACCAAACTCTTCAAGAAATATATATAAGATGGCCGTCGAAGTTGTGCCATCTACATCATAATCGCCATAAATAAGAATTCGCTCTCCGTGGCGAATGGCCTCTGCCAGTCGGGCAGTTGCCTTGTCCATGTCCTTCATTAAAAAAGGATCATGAAGCTGACTTAAATCGGAACGGAAAAAAGCTTTAGCTTTATCATAAGTATCAACACCCCGCAGTACCAAAAGGCGGGCTATTTTGTGGGGAACCCCCAGCTGATCTTGTAAATCGGATACAGCTTCTTCGTTCTCTGGCGTAGTAAAAACCCAGCGAAAAGACATAGTTATCTGTTTTTTTCTTTTTTGTCATAAATAGCGTACCGGCGGTCAAACCTGATAGCCATACCACCGCCCATCCTAGGCAGGGGTTATCAATGATTATTAATTAAAATACAATATCCGGAATAAAATTCATCATGAAAACTACGCACATCCAAACTTAATGTTAACTGGCAAATGAAGTAATCAACCTCAGGATACTACTAAATTTGCGCCATTTTTTGTACCTTCCCATACTTTGTTTAAACCAACTATTCATATTTCATTGTTTGCATATAACCCACTGTGGTAATTTAAGGAATGCGAATTTTGTGCTATTGGGGTTTTAAAATAACTGATTTTTTAGAACAATAGTTTTAATGATTTAAACCATATAATTATGGAATCAACAACTTTAGAAAAAAATACAGCTGCCGACCTAAGTGAGGATTTCCCACTGTTCGATAAGCTGCAAAACTATGAGCACGAACAAATTGTAGTTTGCTCGGAACCAACAATGGGGCTTAAAGCTATCATAGCAGTTCACGACACAACCTTGGGTCCGGCCTTGGGCGGTGTACGGATGTGGCCCTATAACAATGAACAAGAAGCCATTCGGGATGTCCTTCGTCTTTCTCGTGGAATGACCTATAAAGCAGCCATTTCGGGACTCAACCTAGGGGGCGGTAAAGCTGTAATTATTGGCGATCCCCGCAAAGAAAAAAGCGAAGCTCTATTTCGCGCTTTCGGTCGCTACGTTGATAGCCTTGGCGGACGTTATATTACAGCTGAAGACGTGGGTACTGATGTTCAAGCAATGGAATGGATACGCATGGAAACCAAATATGTAACCGGTTTACCAAAAGCCATTGGCGGCAGCGGCGACCCATCACCCGTTACTGCCTACGGCGTATATCAGGGAATGAAAGCCTGCGCCAAAAAAGCATATGGTTCTGATTCTCTGGAAGGCAAGCGAGTTTCAATTCAGGGAGCCGGTCATGTCAGCTCTTATCTCGCTGAATTTCTGGAAAAAGAAGGGGCGGAACTGTTTATCTGTGATATTTATGAGGATAAAGTAAATGCTCTTGCCGATAAAGTGGATGCTGAAGTTGTTGATCCCGATGATATTTACGGGCTGGATGTCGATATTTTTAGTCCGTGCGCTCTTGGCGGTATCGTCAATGATGATACCATGGATCAATTTAACTGCGATATTATTGCCGGTGCGGCAAATAACGTTCTGGATGAGGAAGAAAAGCACGGGCAAATGTTATTGGATAAAGGAATCCTGTATGCCCCGGATTATGTAATCAATGCCGGCGGACTTATTAACGTTGCCAGCGAGCTGGAGGGATACAACGAGGAACGAGCTCACGGCCAGGCAGAAAAAATTTACGATACCATTNTGGATATCCTGAATTATTCTGAAGAAAATGATACCCCTACCTTTACGGCCTCAAATATTCTTGCCGAACAACGTATGGACAACGTAGGCCAAATCCACAACATTTACACATCCCAGAGTAACTTCACAGGTCACATCGGTGATCTTTACAAACATGCTAACCTGTAGAAGCAATATTTAAAATCGTATATTAAGGCGGCTCAAATTTTTGGGCCGCCTTTTTTGTTATACCTTGATAAAACAGGTAAAAANTTAGACGGTTATGATTTCAAAAGAAGATTTTGTTACGAAAGATCGCCTTGTAAAAGGNATTGCAAAAGACGGAACCCTTAAAATATCGGTAGTTAAAACTACGGACGTAGTTAAAGCAGCCCGCGAGAAGCATGGATTATCTTTGCTAAATACTGTTTTGCTGGGGCGCGCCCTTACCGGCACTATGCTGATGGCTTCAGAGTTGAAAGGCGAAGAACGAATTAAAATGCGAGTAGAGGGACAAGGTCCTGTAAAGCTACTCGTTGCAGAAGCCAATCGCGTAGGTGAAGTTCGCGGCTATGTTCAAAATCCCGAAGCGGAGATCAATTATGATGGTGATACCAATATTGGTGATGGTATAGGTGTGGGTGTCATGACTGTTAGCAAAACCCTCTACAACGAAGCAGAGCCCCGGAACAGCAGTATTGAGCTCATAAACGGTAATATTACGAATGATCTGGCCTATTACATGGTGCAATCAGAACAAATACCCTCGGCTATTTTGCTGGATGTTGGTATTGACGAAAATGGGGAGATCACTGAAGCAGGAGGATTGATGATTCAACGCATGCCGGATGCTCCAGAGGGTGTCATTGACCAGTTGCAGGAAAAGATGCTTCAATTTGATTCTATCAGCCAAATGCTTGCCAATGGCCTATATATTGATGACATCATGGAAAAAGCCATGGATCCTATTGAAGTAAAAGAGCTTGACCGTCAGCCGGTCGACTTTTTCTGCCGTTGTACTCGCAAACGATTTAAAGATGCCTTGGCTATGCTTGGTTACGAAGATCTTAAAGATATTAGCGACGAGGGACAAGAGCTCGTGTGCCATTACTGTAATGAGCACTACAATATCACCAAAGATGAAATAGAAGAGTTGCTTATAGAAACCAAAGCAAAAATGAATTAAGTGATTTCAGAGGAATGGGATGTCAAATCGCAAACATGTAGTTATTGTAGGTGGGGGTTTCGGCGGTATATCGGTTGCCAAAAAGCTTAAAAAAGCTGATATCGATATTACTATTATCGATAAAAATAACCACCACCTTTTCCAGCCTCTGCTTTATCAGGTTGCTACCGCTGCTCTTTCACCCGGAGATATTGCTGTTCCCATTCGTGCCATTTTGGGACGGCGCAAGGGATTGAAAATCCTGCTCGGCAATGTGATTGAAGTCAACAAGAAGGAACAGTTTGTTTCCCTGGAAAACGGACGCAAGGTTGATTTTGATTACCTGGTACTAGCTCCCGGGGCACAGTATAATTACTTTGGAAATGATGAGTGGAAAAAACATGCTCCCGGACTTAAAACAGTGGGCGATGCGCTGCAAATTCGTGAACGCATTCTACTCTCACTAGAAAAGGCAGAACAGCTGGAAGATCCCAAGCTTCGTGAACCTTATCTGACTTTTGTAGTAATCGGCGGTGGACCTACCGGCGTCGAGATGGCCGGTGCTATCGGGGAAATTGCCAAGAGAAATATGATGCGTGACTATAATACCTTCAGTAAAAATGAGACCCGCATTTTTCTGGTAGAAGCAGCACCTAAAATTTTAAATGGCTATCCTGACTCGTTATCCGAACGTGCCCGTGAATCACTAGAAGAGATGGGAGTCCGCGTTTTATTAAATACCCCGGTTACTGATATTGACCATCACAAAGTTTCTTTTTCGGAAGGAGATATCAATACTCCAAATATCATCTGGGCTGCCGGCGTTGCTGCATCTCCACTGTTATCATCTCTTGAAACTAAACAAGATCGTACCGGACGTGTATTTGTCAATGATGATCTCTCCATCTCCGGGCATCAAAATATATTTGTGATAGGCGATGCAGCACATAAGAAAGATAAAAATGGCGATCCACTACCCGCTCTTGCTCCTGTTGCCATCCAACAGGGTGATTTTCTAGGGACATTGATCCGTAATGAAATCAACGGAAAAGATCGGGAAGCTTTTCAGTATACAGATAAAGGTACTATGGCAACAATAGGGCGTGCCAAAGCAGTTGCCGATATTCGGGGATTTAAATTCAGCGGCTTTTTTGCATGGATATTATGGTCAGTCGTACACATTTTGTTCTTGATTGGCTTCCGCAATCGCTTCCGTGTTTTTGTTGAGTGGATGTGGCATTATTTTACATTCAAAAGAGGGGTACGTCTTATAACTGATCGCTTTAGCGATGATGGGGACGGAGCGAACTCTTAGAAAACCCTTTGCCAACTCTTGTGGGTTTCGTTTAGTCCGTTGATTATAATTGCAACTCCCCTCTCTTATCTCCAATTTAGGTATGATTAAAAATAAATTATATCCTTATGAAATTGCAGAACCTGCTCTTTTTATTACTGATTTTTATTCCACTTAATATTTTCGCTCAAGATCAAAATATCCGCAATTATGGAATTGAAATCGGGGTCTTACAACCGGGTCAACAAAATGCGATTACCGATGTCCGGGGAGTCAAAGTGGGACATCAAACGATCATTGAAGGAAGCCGTATCCGCACCGGAGTAACAGCCATTGTACCACACGGCGAAAATATTTTTCAGCAGAAAGTTCCTGCCGCCGTCTATGTTGGGAATGGTTACGGTAAGCTGGCAGGCTCTACGCAGATCGAAGAGCTTGGTAATCTGGAAACACCAGTCATTTTAACCAATACATTGAGCGTACCTACAGCCGCTGATGCTTTAATAGATTACACTTTTAGCTTTTCAGAAAATGATGACGTCCATTCAGTAAATCCTGTTGTTGGCGAAAAAGACGGCTATTTAAATGACATCCGCGGGCGACATGTAACAAAAGATGATGTGCTCACTGCTATTGATAATGCCAAATCAGGTAGCGTTGAGCAGGGTAACGTCGGAGCAGGAACGGGAACTATAGCGTTTGGATTTAAAGGTGGAATAGGAACGTCTTCTCGAAAACTACCTGTAAATATAGGAGGATACACAGTGGGTGTTTTAGTCCAATCCAATTTTGGAGGCGTTTTGCAAGTTGCCGGTGTTCCCGTGGGAAAAGAGCTGGACCAATACTACTTGAGCGATAAATTAAATGAAACACCCGATGGTTCCTGCATGATTATCGTTGCCACTGACGCACCGCTCGATGCACGCAATTTAAAGCGGCTGGCTAAACGAGCAATGCTTGGCTTGGGCAAAACAGGCGGTATTGCATCTAACGGTAGTGGAGACTATGTAATCGCCTTCTCAACAGCGGAATCAGTACGTATCCCCTATCGCTCAGATCAACCTCTTAAACAACAGAATGTACTTCGCAATAGCGCAATGTCCCCACTCTTTATGGCCGTNAATGAAGCTACCGAGGAGGCTGTCATAAACTCGCTCTTTCATGCTAAAACAATGACAGGAAGAAATAAACATACGGTTGAGGAACTGCCTATTGGTAGGGTATTAGCAATTATGGAAAAATATGGTAGAAGTAGGGAATAGCTCGTGAAAATCCTAATGGACGTAACACAGTAAATTCGCAGTGATAAAATACAACGTAACTATTCTATTAACTCAGGTGGCAAAAGAAGATCCACAGCCGCATGTTTCGCTAGCATTGGGGTTATCAAAAGTAAAGCCCCGGGCATCGAGTCCATCGGGATAATCCACAGAAATGCCTTTAAGGTACATCATGTGCTTGGGATCAACAATGATTTTAACTCCCTGGCTAATGATTATCTCATCTTCCTTCGATTCATGATCAAAGCCAAGCTTATAGCTTAAGCCCGAACATCCACCACCTTCTACTGCAACTCGCAGACAGAGATCCTCGGCTAGGTCTTCATCCTCGCGAATATGACGCACTTGGTCAGCGGCACGCTCGGTAAGCTGCACAGCCGAACCACTGAACTCGACATCAGCAGACGCCTGCATTTCTTCCATTGCAGAAATACCGTCCTGCTCTGTATTCTCCTCATCATCGTCAACGAGATCAGCGATGACACTATCTAAATTGTCTTCCGGTTCTGCAGGCATTGTAGTAATACTTAAAATTAACCTTCACTTTTCTGTGAATACGTAAAATAATCCGTGTTATCCTTGCGGGTCAAATTCAAAATTTCGGCTGCAACTAAATTTACCAGAGTTGCTGAAGCTCTTTCCCGCGTGATGTTCACAATCTGTGCAAATTTCTTAACGGTTATTTCACCATATTCATTCAAGTAACGAAATAATTTTTGCTCTTCGGGACCATATTCAAAAGTGATCCCTTCATCCGAATTTCGCTTCTTTATAATCTCAATAAGTTCCTTGCTGGCTACCTTATTCTGATCCTTTTCGCGCATAAACACGATCTGTTCACCATCACCTTTCACATATACCGGTTTGTCAGTTACTTCCGGCACTTTAATTACCAGAAGATCACGGTCGCCGAAGTGGACAATCTCAATTTTTATATCCACAGCAGGCTTACACAGCTTTTGGGCAGCTTTATCAAGTAAAAACTCTTCTTCCTGATATCCCATTACGCCCACGAGCGACTTGTCATCATCCACACCAATAAGAAGCGTTCCCCCTTTGGTGTTTGCAAAAGCGGCAATTTCTCGTGCTATCTTATAGGCTGATGGGATCGTTCGCTTAAATTCCAGGTACATTCCTTCACCTGTCTGAGCCAGATTTTTCACATCAAGGTAATCCATCTCAGAAAGCGAGGCCGCACTGTGATTTTGAGAATACATAGCCACTCAATCTTTTTTAGTACAAACGAAGATAAAAACAAAATATTAAGTTCAAATGAACTTCCTGAACTGATAACAGTCTATCCTTTTGTACTTTAAATCACAATTTCCTCTTTAGGATTCCGAGTCATTAAGTCATAAAGCATATCCTTGGGATCTTCCTGCTCAAATAGTACCCGAAATATAGCCCCGGTAATCGGCATTTCAATGCCAAGTTTATTGCTCCATTCATAAACTGAGCGCGTGGTCTTAACTCCTTCAGCCACCATATTCATTTTTGATATAACCTCATCCAGGCTCTTTCCCTGACCGATATTATATCCTACAAAACGATTTCTACTGTGCTCACTCGTACAGGTTACTATTAAGTCACCCATACCGGCCAACCCGGAAAATGTATCCTGAGAAGCCCCCAATTGCATTCCCAGGCGTTTCATTTCATGCAATCCACGCGTCATAAGCGCTGCCTTTGCATTATCTCCAAGCTCTGCCCCGTCGACAATCCCGGCGGCGATAGCCATGATATTTTTTACGGCGCCACCAATTTCAACACCAATAATGTCATAGTTGAGATACACTCGGAACATCGGTGTCAAAAACGTTTCCTGAATTATCTTTGTAGTACGCTTGGAATTCGCACTGGCAACTACCGTAGTAGGTTTGAACTTACTGACTTCCTCGGCGTGACTTGGTCCCGATAACACGCCAATATGATCGTCGACGATAGTACCTTTAAGTACTTCGCTCAGTACTTGAGACATCGTCATGAAGGTATCATTTTCGATTCCCTTTGCAACGCTTACCACCATTTCATCACCGTTGAGAAACGGTTTTATATTCGTAGCTACTTCACGCATGGCGTGTGACGGCGTTGCAAATACCACCATCTCCGGATCATCAAAACATTCTTCGGGATCAGTTGAACATTCTATAGAATCGGGAAGGGTTACATCAGAAATGTAGGCAGGATTCCTGTGCCTTTTATTGATACCGTAAGCTATTTCTTTCTCGCGGGCCCATAGCTGCACTTTATTTCCAGCCCGTGCCAATACAATAGACAACGCTGTTCCGAAGCTACCGGCGCCAATAATAGTTATTTTCTTCACAATAGTTAGCTACCTGATTGGGGTTTCTCTTCTTTATTGAGCCAACCTACGGCCGGTTTAAAAGAACTAATTTTATTTTCTGTTCCGTTTATCAGGCGTTTAATATTTTCTTTGTGTTTGATGATAATTGCCAAACCTATAATGCCAGCAAAAATGAGAATACTCCCATCAATATCCCAGCCATAACCATACCTAAGAACTACAAGTACCAAGGGATATACAAAAGCGGCTACCAATGATGCTAATGATACAAATCGGCTTGTGAGCAATACAATCAAGAAAAAACCGGCCGCAATCCCTACCGATACCGGCTCAATACCACAAAGCATACCGGCAGCCGTAGCCATGCCTTTTCCGCCATCAAAATTAGCATAAAGCGGAAACATGTGCCCCACTACTGCCGCGATGCCACAAGTAATGCTCAGAAAAGGATCAAGACTCCAAAAATCGAATAATGTAACCGGTCCCGCACCAATATGATAAGCCACCTGACTTATCCAAAGAGAACTGGCAAAGCCTTTAAAAAAGTCAATCGCCAATACAGCAACGCCCGGCTGCCATCCCAATAATCGAAAGGTATTGGTGGCCCCGGCATTCCCACTGCCGTGATCACGTATATCAACTCCCTTGACAATTTTCCCCACCCATATAGAAGAGGGAATGGACCCCACCAGATAACTCAGCAATAAAACAACTCCAAGTGCAATCATATTTTTCGATTAAGTGAGAAATGCTAACCGGTTGAAATATAAAAGATCAATAGATAATCTCGAGGCTAATCTTTTAACGAATCCAAAAAATCTTATACATGCTTTTCAGCGTGATAGGAAGAACGAACCAGCGGACCACTTTCAACGTGCTCTATACCTAATTCTTCCCCAATCTCTTTATACTCAGCAAATTGATCGGGATGCACCCACTCTTCTACCGGCTGGTGCATTTTGGTAGGCTGCATATACTGGCCTATAGTCAACACATCTACTTCGTGATCCACACAGTCTTTCATTAGTTCAATAACCTGTTCGCGTTCTTCGCCAAAACCAACCATGATGCCTGTTTTGGTCCTCAGCCCCTGATCCTTGCAGCGCTGCAACAATTCGAGCGAACGCTCATACTTAGCCTGTGGACGTATCGTGCGATACAAATCAGGCACGGTTTCGAGATTGTGACTCAACACATCCGGCGGAGTATCAATAACAATTTGCAAAGCTTCCCATACTCCCCGAAAATCGGGAATAAGAGATTCAATAGTAACTCCATCTATTGCTTCGCGCAGCTGTTTATGACACTCGGCGAAAATTGGCGCACCGCCATCTTCGCGCTCATCACGATTGACCGAGGTTAATACAACGTGTTTCAGATCCATTTCTTTGGCTGCCTCAGTAACGCGCCGCGGCTCATCCCAATCCAGGCCTTGCACAGGTCGACCTGTTTTAACCGCACAAAACGAACAAGACCGGGTACAAACATCACCTAAAATCATAAAGGTTGCTGTTCCATTACCCCAGCATTCTCCCATATTAGGGCAGCGTGCCTCTGAGCAAACAGTATTCAGGGATTTATTCCGAACAGTCTCCGAAACCTCTTTGAACTTTTCACCGGATGGCAGTTTTACACGCAGCCAATCCGGACGACGCTGTGTGCTTTCATTACGATCTACGACATTGAGTTCTTTAATCATGGAACTAGAATCAAAAAATTATTTCGATGCTGCTTTTTTATCAGATTCTTTAAGATACGAAAATTGATCGTCCAGTTCAGGCAGTGAATCCACTTTTGCTATGGATACGTCAAACACTTCCTGAAAATGAGTAAGAAGATGTTCTTTAACCTGTAATTCATCCACCTTATGCCCTAACAATGCTTCGAGGCTGGTTACTTCTTTATCCGCAATGCCGCAGGGTACGATATGATTAAAATAACTGAGATTGGCGTTTACATTAAAAGCAAAACCGTGCATAGTAACCCATCGGCTGCAGCGAATACCCATAGCGCATATTTTTTGATTTCCCACCCAAACGCCTGTTAATCCTTCTATTCGTCCGGCGTCTATATCATATTCGGAGCAGGTTCTAATGATGACCTCTTCGAGGTAGCGCAAATACTTATGGATATCAGTGAAATGGCGATCGAGATCCAGAATCGGATAGCCCACAATTTGTCCGGGCCCGTGATAGGTAATATCGCCACCGCGATCAATTTCAATAAATTCGGCATCAATATTTGAAAGCTCGGCCATTCCTTTTAGCAAATGCTCCTTATCCCCGCTTTTGCCCAAGGTATATACGTGGGGATGTTCTACAAAGAGAAGTACATCATTACTTTCGTCACCCGGCTTGTAGAGTTTCTGATTTTTTTGACGTCTCAGCTTCTCATCAACCAGACGCTGTTGAATAGTCGTTTGCAGATCCCATACCGGACGATAGGGGGCATGACCCAGATCATAAAAACTAACCGTTTTCATAGCATAACTAAGATACAAAAGGTGAAGAGCAAAAACTACTGAAGGTCATCCCACCTGTAAAAAGCGCAACAAGCGCTCGGCTTTTCGGCATTCATAGCATTAGGTTGTCAGTGGCTACATCATAATGTATCTGAGCAATGTTTTTGTTGAGTAGATTTCCCTTAATTATTGATTAAAAGAATTGCTCTATTTCCAGCTTTGATATGCTTGATTTTTTCGACAAATATTCGAAAAACAAATAAAAAAGGTGTAGGGCTTGTCACCCTACACCTTCATAGTTTTATGTTCGATTACCCGAACATCGCTCTCTCTTACAATTCCTTTTACTTGAAACTCTCTAAAGTGAACCTATTGATACCGAAGTATAAGTGAGCTAATATTTTGTGGTATTTCTATGTACCAATTGTTCTTACAAGAATATCAGGTGTAGATTATTTTTGATGAATGTCGTACTTCCAGCTTCAAAAAAATAACAAAAGAAACGCTGACTGAATCTCAGCTATTTGAAAGGAGTTGGGGTATTGTTAACGAGAAGGGAAAAACAGTATTCAATTTATGTCAACCCAATAACTTTTAAACTAAGTCTAAAAACTACATAAACATTGACTCTGCTATATTGGAGATTCTTCCAAATACTCATTCAATTAAATTGTTTTCCATGGCATAGCGAGTCATTTCTACGTTAGAACTGAGATTCATCTTCTCTTTTATTCGCTTCCGATAGGTATGAATAGTCTGTGGACTCAACGATAGCTCATCAGCAATTTCATTAACATCCTTGCCCGATGCAATCATACGTAATACTTCAAATTCACGATCCGAAAGCCTCTCATGCAGGGGGCCCTTGTTACTCACATCTACTTGGGAGGCCAACTGTTCGGCAACCTCCTGTGTAATATATCTTCGCTTCTCTTTCGTAATCTTGCGAATAGCTTTTATTAATTCATCCGAGATACTAGTTTTTGTCAAATAGCCATAGGCGCCTGCTTTTAGCGCACGAAGGGCAAATCGCTCTGCAGAATGAATACTCAATACAAGAACTGGCAGATTGGGATACAAATTGTTGAGCTCCTTTAACAATTCAAGTCCGCTTTTACCCGGCATCGTGATGTCCA
>P_1C_Sed_2_UnCtyDRAFT_1000379_pt1 | contig 13726 bp, 10 predicted proteins | sample Pon1CUnioCityCA_4_FD_10229 | JGI IMG/M metagenome (IMG submission 10229) | reverse complement strand
AAAAGGCCCGGGTGCGTTGGTTCCTGAGTGTCGACTACAACGACCTGCCCGAGCCGGTCAAAAAAGAGCAGAAGAGTACCTTCCGATCCATATCGGTGGACGGCAAGCAGATGGAGTTCAGCGGGGGATTCACCGATCTGCATACCCGCAGCTACGAAGAGATCCTGGCCGGCAAAGGCTTTGGACTGGAAGATTCGCGCCGATCCATCAATACGGTCTATGCCATCCGCAATGCTACCCCCATTGGCTTGAAAGGGGATTACCATCCGTTGTGCAAGAACATAAATTCATAAACATCGCGCATATGTACGAACAGATTGTAGCCAAAGAGGCTAAGATTGCCGTTATAGGCCTGGGTTATGTAGGCCTTCCGATTGCTCTGGAATTTGCCCGGAAAGCATCGGTGGTCGGCTTTGATATTAAGGACGACCGGGTTGAGATGATCAAGAGAAAAGAGGATCCAAGCAGGGAATTGCCGCCTTCGGCCTTTGAAGGGGGTGATATCACCTATACTTCTAATCCCGATGATATTCGGGATGCCCGTTTCTACATTGTCACCGTTCCCACCCCCATCAATGAGCACAATGAGCCGGAGCTTTCTCCCCTGCTGGGGGCTACGCACACAGTAGGGAAAGTGCTGAAGAAAGGGGATTATGTGGTGTTTGAGTCCACCGTTTTTCCCGGGGCCACGGAAGAAGAGTGTGTACCTGTCCTGGAGAAGGAATCCGGCCTTCAGTTCATAAGAGATTTTAAGGTGGGCTTCTCACCCGAACGCATCAACCCCGGAGATAAGGAACACACCCTGGTTTCCATCAAGAAGGTGACTTCCGGTTGCGACGCGGAGTCAGCCGAGGTGGTCTCTAAGGTCTATCAGCTGATTATCCGGGCCGGGGTGCATCAGGCCAGTTCCATCAAGGTGGCCGAGGCCGCCAAGATCATTGAGAATACCCAGCGAGACCTCAATATTGCCTTTATGAATGAGTTGTCCATCATCTTCAACCGGATGGGCATCAATACCTACGAGGTGATCGAAGCGGCATCGACCAAGTGGAATTTCCTAAAGTTTTTCCCGGGCCTGGTCGGCGGCCATTGCATTGGAGTGGATCCCTATTACCTGACATACAAGGCCAAGGAGTTGGGCTACCATGCCCAGATCATCAATACCGGCCGGTATGTAAACGATTCCATGGGCCGATACCTGGCCAAACAGGTTGTCAAGAAGCTTATCAACAGAGACAAGCATCCGCGTCAAATCAAGATTCAGATCCTAGGGGTTACCTTTAAAGAGAATGTAAGCGATATAAGGAACTCAAGGGTGGTGGATGTGATTGAAGAGCTCAAGTCTTATGGCATCGACAAGATCGATGTGATGGATCCCTATGCCTCGGCCGGCGAGCTGAAAGAGGAATATGGCCTGGAGTTGCGTGAAAAGGACGAAGGCCCTTACGATGCCATCATTTTGGCTGTCAATCATACCCAGTATACGGATATTCCGGAGGAGGAATTTTTGAAGCGGGCTGCAGATGATGCCCTGTTTGTGGATGTTAAAGGCATCTACCGGGACAAGATCCACCGGATGGATTACTGGAGCCTTTAATTACAGGCTGAAGAAAGTTACCGGCATTTCGGATTTTTAGATATTTGCTGATCATCAGCCCTGTGACTGATGTGGCGGAGCTGTATATAGAAGCCAATAAAACAGGGACATGAACCCCCATCCCGTAAACTACACAACATGGATGTTTTTAGACATGGAGGGGCTTGGCAGAGATTACCGGGAGATGCAAAGCATGAATTGTTATTATATTAAAAAACAGTGCATTAATTAACCTTATAAAAATGAAACCTGCATCCAATGACTAACACAACAAGGACATGATTATTCCATGCAGGTTACATACGACCAAAGTATTAAACAACAAATAACCTTATGAAACCTGCATCCAATAACCTACACAACAAGGACATGATTAAGCATGCAGGTTACATACGACCAAATAATTAAATAATAAGATAACCGTATGAAAGTATTGATCACAGGAACCGCTGGCTTTATTGGGTATCATCTTGCCCTTCAGTTGCTGGAGCGGGGCGACGAGGTGGTGGGGCTCGACAGCATAAACGACTACTACGACCCCAATTTGAAGTTAAACCGCCTGCGTCAGCTGGGGATAGAGGATGCCCACCGGCAGGAGGGCCCGCTTCAGAGCAACCGGTTTGCCAATCATCGGTTCCTCCGGATGAACCTGGAAGACCGGGAAGCGTTGATGGCCTTCTTCAAGCGGGAAAAATTTGAACGGGTGTGCCACCTGGCAGCCCAGGCAGGTGTGCGTTACAGCCTTACCCATCCCCACGCTTATGTAGACAGCAACCTGACGGGTTTCATGAATATCCTGGAGGCCTGCCGGCACCACAATATCGAACACCTGGTATACGCCAGCAGTTCGAGCGTTTATGGACTGAACGAGACCATGCCCTTTTCCACCCATGACAATGTAGATCATCCGGTGAGCTTGTATGCGGCTACCAAGAAGAGCAATGAGCTGATGGCCCACACCTACAGCCATCTCTATCAGCTTCCCACTACGGGCCTTCGCTTTTTTACCGTCTACGGGCCCTGGGGAAGACCCGACATGGCCCTGTTCATGTTCACCAAAGCCATTTTTGAGGACCGGCCCATTCACGTCTACAACAACGGCCAGATGCAGCGCGATTTTACGTATATCGATGATATTACAGAAGGTGTCACGCGTGTGATCGACCGCGTGCCCGCCGGTAATGATGCCTGGAGCGGCGCCGATCCCGATCCCTCATCCTCCCCGGCTCCCTATAAGATCTACAACATCGGCAACAACAGCCCGGTCCAGCTGATGGACTTTATACAGGCCATTGAAGAGCAAACCGGCCGGGAGGCCACCAAGGAGTTTATGCCCATGCAGCCGGGGGATGTGCCCAAGACCTGGGCGGATGTCTCCGATCTGATGAACGACTTCGATTATAAACCGGCTACCGATATACGGGAGGGTGTAAAGAGTTTTGTCGATTGGTACAGAGCTTACTACATTGAAAAACAATACCGTCTTTAGATCATGTTCAGTCTAAAGGATGCCAGGATATTGGTCACAGGAGGAGCCGGCTTCATTGGCAGCTTCGTGGTTAAGGAGTTGTTAAAAGAGCCGGTATCCCGGGTGATCATCTATGATAATTTCTCCCGGGGACGCTATGAGAATATAGCCGGGTCGCTGGAGGATCCGCGTTGCCAGGTTTTTCAGGACGGGGGCGATATCCGCGACACCGACGTGCTGGATGCCGCCATGAAGGAAGCCGATTATGTTTTTCATCTGGCAGCCATGTGGCTGCTGCATTGCCGGGATTACCCCCAAACAGCCTTCGAGGTGAACATCCGGGGTACCTATAATGTGCTGGAGGCATGTGTAAAAAACGGGATAAAAAAACTCGTGTTTTCCTCTTCCGCCTCGGTCTATGGTGATGCCGCCGAGGTACCCATGAAAGAAGATCATCCTTTCAACAACCGCAATTTTTACGGGGCCACCAAGATATCGGGCGAGGCCATGTGCCGGGCTTTTCATGACCGGTATGGGTTGGATTATGTGGGGTTGCGCTATATGAACGTATACGGGCCTTATCAGGATCAACGCTCTGTTTATAGCGGAGTGATACCTTTGATGCTCAATAAGATCGATCGGGGTGAGACGCCAGTGGTAAATGGCGATGGCTCACAGGCCTATGATTTTGTTTATGTAGAGGATGTAGCCAGGGCCAATGTCCGGGCGTTGTTGGCTCAAGCCACAGATGCCTTTTACAACGTGGGCACCGGTGTGCAGACGAGCATCAGCACCTTGTGCCAGACCATTCTGTCGCTTAAAGGTGTCGGGATGGAAGTCAACTATCAGCCTTATTCGGAAGATGATGCCCGGCAGCTGGTTAGGAACCGTATTGGGTCAACCGATAAAAGCAACAAGGAACTGGGATTTCAATATACATATAATTTAAAGCAAGGCCTGCAGGCCCTCATCGATTGGCGCGACCACAATCATACCAGGATGGATCGTTGATGCATATACCCATTACTAAACCATACATCACCGACCGGGAATATGAGCTGGTGCGTGAGGCTCTCTCCTCCGGCTGGTTGGTCCAGGGCCCTAAGGTGAAGGAGTTTGAAAGGCAGGTGGCATCCTTCGCGGGGGCAGGCCATGCCGTTGCGGTTAATTCCTGTACCTCGGGCCAGATGCTTATGTCGCATATCCTTGGCCTGGGAGAGGGAGATGAGGTGCTGGTGCCTGCTTTCACCTGGATATCCACGGCCAATGCTGTGGAGTACATGGGAGCCAGGCCCGTGTTTTGTGATATCAGCCTGGACACCTTCAACGTGGAGCCCGCCCAGCTGGAGGCTAAGATCAATTCTTCGACCCGTGCGCTCTACCCCGTATCGCTCTTCGGCCTTGCCGCTGATATGCCGGGTATCATGGCTCTGGCTCAACGCCGCCGGTTGCCGGTGGTGGAGGATGTGGCCTGCGGGCTGGGAAGCTTTGTCGAGGCCAGGCATTGCGGAACCTTTGGCCTGGCCGGAATACTGTCGTTTCATCCCCGCAAGTCCATTACCACCGGTGAGGGCGGGGTGATCATCACCAACGATGAGCAGGTAGCCCGACAGGCCCGCAGCCTGAGAGAACATGGCGCGGTAAGTAGCGATTATAACCGCCATAGAGGTTCAAGCAGCTTCAGGATGAGCGAGTATCCCGAGCTGGGTTTCAACATGAGGATGACCGATTTGCAGGCTGCCCTGGGCATTGCCCAATGTGAGAAGCTGGAAGAGATACTGCAGATCAAAAATCAGTTGGCCGAGGAGTACCGCCACAACCTGGGCGATTTATCCTGGCTCAAACTGCCCCAGGCGCCTCCGGGATATACCCATTCCTACCAGACCTACTGCACCCTTTTTAAGCCGGAGGAAGCCTTTGATGCCCTGAAAAAAGGCGATGTCCGCAAACTGGACGCCCTGCATCAACAACGAAACACCGTGATGGAGGCCCTGGCCCAAAAGGGTATCATGACCCGCCCGGGTACCCATGCTTTGCATATACAGCAGTTGTATCAAATAAAATATGGTTACCACAAAATGGATTTTCCCCATGCTTATGCCGCCGACCGGCTGAGCCTGGCCTTGCCTTTCTATCCGACCATCACCAGAGAAGAGAAAGATTACCTCTTTGCCCAAATCCGGAAAATGGATCCATCATGTGCGGAATAGCAGGTTTGATGAATTATCAGGACGGGCAGGTCGACCCCGGCCTCCTGCAAAGGATGACCCGCACCCTGGCGCACCGGGGCCCCGATAACGAAGGCCTATGGCACGAGTCCATGATCGGCCTGGGCCACCGCCGCCTCGCCATACTCGATCCCTCACCGGCCGGTAATCAACCCATGGTTAGTGACGACGGGCGTTATCTGATGGTCTCCAACGGCGAGATTTACAATTACAAGCAGCTAAGGAGCATCCTCCAAAAAGAGGGCTATTCCTTTTATTCAGGGTCCGACGCGGAAGTGATCGTCAATGCCTGGAGCTGTTGGGGCACCCAGGCACTGAACCGGTTCAACGGCATGTTTGCCTTTGCCATCTGGGATAAAAAGAAACAACGCCTGTGGCTGGCCCGCGACAGGTATGGGATCAAACCCCTCTATTACTGGGATAATGGAAGAGAGCTGGTATTCGCCTCTGAGATCAAAGCCATCCTGCAGCATCCTTCTTATCACACGCAGGTGGACTACGATGCGCTGAACGAGTATTTTACCTTCCAGAATGTCTTTACCGACAAAACCCTTTTCAGGGGTATACGAATGATGCCTCCCGGCTCTTTCTCCGAATATCATCCCGGAGTGGGCGAGGTATCCCGGCATCAATACTGGGATTTTTCATTCCGGGAGCAGGAGCTGTATGCCAGTGAAGAGGAATATATAGAAGAGCTGGACCGGTTGTTTCAACAGGCGGTGCACCGACAGCTTGGCGGCGATGTGGAGATCGGGGCCTACCTGAGCGGCGGCATGGATTCGGGCGCTATTACCAGCGTGGCTGCCGGCAAGTTCCCCAACCTGAAGACTTTTACCGCCGGCTTTGATCTTTCCTCTGCTTCCGGCCTGGAAATGGGGTTTGATGAACGCGCCAAAGCCGAATACCTTTCCAATCAATATAAGACCGAACAATACGAGGTAGTCCTTAAGTCGGGCGACATGGAAAGGGTCATGCCCAAACTGATCTGGCACCTGGAGGATCTCCGGGTGGGCCAATGTTATCCCAACTTTTACATTCACCGCCTGGCTTCCCGTTTTGTTAAGGTTGTCCTGGGAGGAACCGGGGGCGATGAGCTTTTTGCCGGTTATCCCTGGCGGTATTATCGCACTACCGTGAACCATGACTTCAACCATTATACAGATAAATATTATAATTACTGGTCGCGGTTGATCGGCGACGAAGAGAAAACGGGCTTTTTCAGATCCCATGTGAAGGCAGGCATCAACGGCCACTCCTCACTCGATGTCTTTCGGGCGGTGCTCGGCAACCGGCAGCAATCCTTCCATACAGCCACACCCGAACAATATATCAACAATTCGCTTTATTTCGAGATTAAAACCTTCCTGCATGGGCTCCTGATGGTCGAGGATAAGCTGAGCATGGCCAATGGCCTGGAATTGCGGGTTCCTTTCCTGGATAACGACCTGGTTGACTTCGCGATGAAAGTGCCGGTACGGTATAAGCTCAAGAACCTGAAAGAGGTGATACGCATCAATGAGAACGATCCGGGACCCAAAACAAGGAAATATTTTCATCAAACCAACGATGGCAAGATTCTGCTAAGAAAAGTGCTCAGCCGTTATATGCCCGGTGCCTATACCAACGGAGTCAAGCAGGGTTTTTCGGCACCCGATGCCAGCTGGTTTAAAGGCGAGAGCATTGATTATGTACAAGCCTTGCTTTTCAACAAGGATGCCCGCATCTATGATTATCTGCAGCCTGAAGCAGCCATGGGTAAGATAGAGGAACACCTGTCGGGCCGGAAGAATAACCGGCTGTTTATCTGGTCTTTGCTGAGTTTCGAATGGTGGCTTAAAACATTCATGCCATAATGGGATTGACCGTTGAAAGGCTGGCGGAGAGCCGTGAGAAAGTGTACCGGGATTTTTTGCATCGGGATGATCGGACACTCCTGTATCCATCCCTTCCTTTCCGCCGGTTGATGAAGATGTTGTATGAGGGAGAGGATCATTATCTTCTGGCCCTGGAAGATGGAACCATCCGGGGTGCTTTGCCGGCGTTCCTGATGAAAAGCAAGCTGGGCAACAGTTTGATCTCTCTTCCATTTTTCGGTAGCAACGGGGGCGTGATCGAATATGACGGCAATCGGGAAGTGTGGGATAAGTTGCTGAATGCTTTTCGTGCGCTTGCTCTGCAAAAAAAATGCTTGACCTCCACCATCATCGCTTCCCCTTTTCTGGACAGGCCGCAGTGGTACGAATCGGCCCTGGAGATGGAGGGGCCCTCCGATTACCGCATCGGCCAGATCAGCATGTTGCCGGCTGCCGGTGAGGATGAGGCCGATGCACTGATGGAAGGCTTTCATCCCTTCACCCGAAGGATGATCCGGAAAGCAGAAAAAAGCGGTTTGCAGGTAAAACAGCAGAATGATCCCGAAAGCCTGAAATTCCTGCAGTCGATCCACCGTGAGAACATGGAAAGAAAAGGGGGGGAGCCCAAACCGGAGGCATTCTTCAGCTCGTTTCCTTTGGTTTTTCGGCCGGCGAAAGATTACAATATATGGGTTGCCCGCAAGGGAGGAACGATGGTAGCAGCCTTGTTGCTCTTCTACTATCATAACACCGTTGAGTATTACATGCCCGCTATTTTGCACCGTTACCGGTCCCTTCAGGCCCAAAGCCTGATCGTTTCCCGGGCCATGGAGGATGCTGCCTCCCGTGGCTACCGCTACTGGAACTGGGGTGGTACCTGGCCCTCGCAAACAGGGGTATATGATTATAAGAAAAGATGGAACACCCGCGAATATCGGTACCATTATTACAATGAGGTGCTGGATTCGCGTATCCTGAAATGTTCTCCCCGGGAAGTGCGTTCCGCTTTTCCCCATGGCTATGTGGTGCCATTTAGCCGGCTAAGGGAAGAAGAAAGTTCATCGCCTGCATGAGAATACTATTTGTGGGTAACCAGGGTAATACCGGTTACCGGTTTGTTAAGTGGCTTATATCCGAAGGGGTGGATGCCCGGTTGATCTTCCCGGCTCATAACGGGCACGAGCGAAGCATGCCGGAGTGGGAGAACCCCGCCCTGAAAGGTTCTTATCCCGAGTGGATGATGACCTACCGTGAATCCCGTTATCCCTACCTTATACCACACCGCCGCCTGAAAAAGGAAGCCCGCCATTACGACCTTATCCTCACCACCGGCTTTCATATTCTCCCGGTCCTTAGTTTGAAAAAACCTGTTGTGCTTCTGCCTGTGGGCAGGGAGCTGAGCCAGATGCCCTTCTGGTCGCACCGCCTTGTTTACGAGCTTCATTCGTATCTTTACCGCAAACGGGCAGGCAGGATCCGTCTTATTCTTACTGACCAGGAAGATTGCCTGTGGGCCGGCCGGCTTCTGGGCCTGGCTGACCGGGTGGTTCGCTATCCCTTTCTTATCGACACCGAGGCGATTGAAAACAACGTCAACGAGGCCCTGAAGGCTGAACTGCAGCAACATTACGGACATTATGATGCCGTCTTTTTTCATCCTACCCGCAAGAACATGGATGCCGGGCGTGTCGATTACAAGGGCGGCGAGAAATTGTTGAGAGCCTACCGGCAGTTCCTCGACCAACAGGGTGCTGCGAATGTTCTTATGGTCAGCGGTCTGCATGGGTTGGATTCAGAACGTTTCCGGTCGCTGGCCACAGACCTGGGGCTGGAAGATCATATCCGGTGGACGGGGCATCTCTCGCTTCCCGACTTGCATGCCTGGTTTAGCCTGAACAACGTAGTGGTCTTCGATCAGTTTGGCCATAACCTGAATGCCCTGAGCGGCATCCAACGCGAGGCAATGGCTTTTGGAAGACCCGTGGTGTCATCGACCGATACCGGCACCCGGGAGTTTCAACATGCGTATGGGGCTCATTGTCCATTGATCCGGGCCTTTGATGAGCAGGAGATACACACAGCCATGACCCGCTATGCCAGCCCATCCGGGTGGGCGACAAAACATGATGCCTCCGCCAGTCGCCGGTGGATAAGACAGTATGTGGACTATCGATCCCGCATCGATGAATTGGTTCAACTGCTGAAGGGTATCTGCTCAAATCGCAAAGAAACCTCATGAGAAACGTCGCCTGGAGCTTTGGCAATACTTTTCTGAGCAAAGGCTTCTCCTTTATCTTTTCGGTGATCATCGGCAACCTGATGCTGCCGGGCGAACTGGGTTTGTTCGTTACCCTGATGCTGATCATCACCTACGGGGCCAACATTTTCTCCATCAACCTGGGGGGAGGCATCGTGCAGAAGCTCAATAGCATCACCGATTCCGCTGAGCAAAGCCGGTTCTTTACTGCCGGAGTGATGGGGACACTTTTTCTTTCCATCCTTGCCATGGTGGTGCTGTTCCTGATCCGCGGATGGGTGATCCGCCTGTTTCAGGTACCCAATGCCCGGGAAGTGATCCACCTGACTTATCCCCTGCTGGCCCTGGCCATGCTGAAGAGTTACTTTACCCATGTGCATCAGGCCCATCTGAATTTCCGGCAACTGACCCTGATCAGCGTGGTAGCTGATGTATCGCAGGTTATTGTAACGCTCCTCCTGCTGCTCCTGGGTTACGGCCTGCAGGGTGTCTTCTGGGGCCTGTATGCCGGCGCCGCCATCGCCCTGGTGCCCCTGGTGCATCAAAGTGTCAAAAGATACGGTTTGATCCTGAACGCTTCTACGTGGAACCATTTATGGGGGCTGCTGGGCTTTAGCAGTGTTATATTCATTGGATCTGTTGCTGTTTTGCTGGATCAGCGGATCGACATGCTTTTTGTGGCTCACTTTCTGGAAAATCAGGACGTGGCCCTTTATGATTATGTGCTGAAGTTTTCCCTCCTCTTCGTGTTGTTTGGCAACAGCATTTCCCGTGTGACGTACCCCAAGTTTACGCGGGCCTTTTCGACGCATCCCCGCGAAGATATTAACCAGACCCTGAGCTTCTCCCTTAATTATACCTTTTTCTTCCTGACCCTGGCATCCCTGTTGTTCTTTCTGCATGCCGAACTGATCATTGACCTGATCCTTCCTTCTTTTTATGTACAACTGGTTCCCTATCTGCTCATTCTGCTGGTAGGTGTTATCCCTAAATCTGTTGTTACATCGGTGGGCACATTGTTTACGGCCAAAGGCATCCCTTCGGTGAGTGCCTGGATCAACTGGCTTTTGTTGGCTGTTAACGTGGCTTTAAATATTATACTGATTCCCCGCTACGGATTGTACGGTGCAGCCTTTGCCACCAGCACCTCCTTTTTGCTGAAACCCGTGATTGTGTTTGCCCTGATCGCCCGTAAAATCAAGGTGCAATACCCCTTTGGCCGGCTGTTGCTGAATTTTGTGCTGTTCATCGGAGTGCTGGTAGGAGGCCATTTTATAGACCATTATCTTTTACGCGAGTTGCTTTTTCTTGCTTACCTGTTTTATTGCTACCGACTGTTTCTGGGCAGGGAGGAGAAGCAATACCTGCAGCTGGGCTGGAGCCGGTTCCATCATAAGATGCTGCAGTTTATACGTATGTAAGACATTGGTTGTGTTTTTTATTATGTTATGAAACCTGCATCCAGGAACCTTCACAAAAAGGACATGATTAATCATGCAGGTTACATAAGACCAAATTATTAAATAAACAATAACCTTATGAAACCCCCATCCAACGACTTACACAACAAGGACATGATTAAGCATGGGGGTTCCATGGCTAATATCAGACTCCACTCAGATAATGGAAGGCTACTGTGTTATAAGACAAACTGTTGATAAAGCTTTATACGAATGAAACCTGCATCCAAGGACTTACACAACAAGGACATGGTTAAGCATGCAGGTTACATACGACCAAATAATATAGATAAAAAATAACCGTATGAAACCTGCATCCAGGAACCTTCACAACAAGGACATGGTTATTTCATGCAGGTTACATAAGACCAAATTATTAAATAAAAGATAACCTTGTGAATAAGCCTGTTATCATATCCGGATTGAGAAAATCGGGAACCTCATTGGTTAAGTCGCTGCTGGACAGCCATCCCGATTTTTTTGTCTTTCCGCCCAATGAGCTCCACCTTTTTCGGTATTCAGCTCATCCCTCGCTGGTTAAAGACAAGCTGGCCCGGCTGGATAAACCCGGCGAGCTGCTTCATGCCGTGGGAATAAATTCTTTTATCCAGAGAATGAGCGATAAGGGAAGCGAATACTACCAGCCTGATTTTGACCCGCACACCTTCAATGAGATGATTCGCTCGGGCCAACCGAAGGATCACGGGGAAGTCTACAACCTGCTGTTTGAAGCCATGTATGCTTCATTGCATGGAGTGCCCCTGCCCAAAGATTTACGCTGTGTATCCAAGACGGTGCTGGAGACTGAGTTTTTTCCCGAGTGGTTAAACATGTTCCCCGACTGCCGTTTCGTCTATGTTCTAAGAAATCCTTATGCCCACTTTGTTTCGGCTGTCCGGTCGTTGCGAACCCATACGGGCAGGAACAACAGACGCAAGAACCGGCCAACCTATGAGGGGATGCCGCTGCATACCTTTCGCGACCCTTATCCTTTTCTGGGGCCCGAGCTGGGACGAATGAGGCATTCCTACTATTTCATGGAGAAATATGCGCGTTTGTATCCCGATCATTTCCACATCCTGATTTACGATGAGCTGATAGAGCGGCCCGAAGAGGAGCTGACAACGCTATGCAGGTTTTTGGATATACCCTACGATAAGTGTCTTTTGGAGCCTACCCTTCTGGGCAGGCCCTGGAAGGGCAACAGCTGGCACCGCCCTGCCCTGGACGGCATCGACACCCTGCCTCTGAACGAGTGGAAGAAGCACATCAGCGGGGGCGAGGTGCGGTTGTTGAACCAGCATTTCAGCGGCCTTATTGAAAAGTATTTCGAGCTTCAGTCACCGGCTTCTTCCATGCTGTGGCCTTTTCATGTCTCGGAATATAAACCCTGGGTGTACCTGGGCAACCGGTTTTTGTATTATTCCTCCCCCGATAGTTATTGATGTGGATACATTCAGGTTGTGTTTCTTAACGCATATGCCCCGGGCCGGATCCACCCTGCTAGCCCGGGAGCTCGACCGCCGGGAGGGAGTGGGTGTGGGCATTGAGGAGTCCCTTCCCGACGGGATCGTATGGGGTGAGCCGGTGAAGATACGGTGTGCTGAGGACCTGGATCGTTACCTCAACCGGGCTTACCATGATGAAAAGATACGGGCCTGGGGGGTATCGAAAGAGGGGTTGAGGGAAAAACTGCTGGCAGATCATGCTTTTCCTATTGAAATAAGGGATGTGCTTAGGGCGCTTCTTTCGCTTTATTTTGGAGACAGTTTGCCCGGGTGTGTGATCCACAAAAAAGGCCCTTATTATCGTCATATAGAGAAGGTAAGAAAGCATTTTCCCGGTTCAGGAATTATCTTGATCGATCGTGATCCCCGGGCCATCTATAATTCACAGAAACAGGCCCTGCGCAGCGACAGTGGCAAGCCCATGGCCGGGTCCCTGTCCACTTTTGCCTTTCAGTATTTAGAGTCGCAGCAGGTCATCAGACGATATGCTTCGGAAGGATTTCTTTGCGTGGTTGACTACGAACAACTTCTGAAAGACCCTTCCGGGGTGATAACCCGATTGCTGGATTTTTTGGGGGTTGCAGCCGGGTCTTCGGTCGATGCGACCTACGAAAGCAGGATTCCTTCCGCCCAGCAGCATCTGCACGCCAATGTGGGAGATAACATGATGAAGGAGCGCATCGGGGCATGGGAGGAAGAATTGGGTGGCGACGCGATCTTTTTCCTTCAGAAAGCTTTGAAGCGGACCCTTCGCAGGAGAGGTTACGTGATCGCACCGGTGCGGTGGCGGGAGGTTACTGATAAACCGGCTGTGGCCGGTCAACTGGCTTATTTCTATGTCAAATATACTGTTAAGTGCCTGACTCCGGGCTTCTATGTTTTATTAAAACGATTATTGGGCAGGCAATCCATGCCAATCCATGAGTAAGTTACAGCATATAGCACTGGTGGTTGATGCCATCAAGGCCGGCGGGGCGGAACGGGTGATTACCGGCATGGCCGGGTACTGGTCAGAGCGTGGTGTTCGCGTCAGCCTGATCACGTTTAAGGATGCCCCTTATTTTTATCCCCCCGCAGAGCAGGTTGAGCTTGTTCCACTGGATATTGCTCAAAAATCGGCGCATGCCGTTGAGGGAATGCTCCGTACCCGGCGACGGGTGCGGGTGTTGAGGGATCGTCTGAAAGAACTTGCCCCGGATGTGGTTATCAGCTTCTTTGCCGATATCAGTTCCATTACCCTTATGGCCGCCAGGAAGCTGGCTATCCCTGTGATCGTCTCGGAAAGAAACCATCCCCGCCACCATGTTATTCCCTGGCGATGGAAGATGGCCCGGCATATGCTCTACCGGCGGGCC